>Ga0116143_10003413_pt1 | contig 16011 bp, 8 predicted proteins | sample AD_UKC034_MetaG_FD_89745 | JGI IMG/M metagenome (GOLD analysis project Ga0116143, IMG submission 89745) | Active sludge microbial communities of municipal wastewater-treating anaerobic digesters from USA - AD_UKC034_MetaG | ecosystem: Engineered > Bioreactor > Anaerobic > Digestate | place: USA...
CGGTCAGGGTCCAGCGGCCGCCACGCCGCCGGGCCGCGTCCGGCGCCTCGAGCACGCGCACCTCGCGCCCCCCGAGCCGCTCGACCGACTCCAGGAAGGCCTGCTCCTGCCACTCGCCGCCCGGGCCCTGGCGCGGAACGTGCGCCTCGCCGCGGGCCTCGCGCGGGCTGGGGACGCCGTCGAGGCTGAGCCCGCCCGGGCCGAGCTCCACGGCACCCGGGCCGACCGCCACCACCCGCAGGAGCCGGACCGTCTGCCCGTCGGAGGGATCGCGGAGCGCCACCACGCTCCCCACGCCCGCGCCGGCCAGGGCCGTCGCGCGGCGATCCACGCGCACGTAGTCGCCCGGCACCAGGCCGGGCAGCATCCCGTCGGACAGGAGCGGGTAGGTGGTCAGGAGCTCCGCGCGCACCCAGGCGAACAGCCCGTAGGTCGGCCCGGCGAAACCCAGCAGCCACACGAGCAGGTAGAAGTACCACAGGTTGTAGGTGCGCAGCCGGTAGCCCTCACCGGCCCGCCTGGCCGCGAGGCCCGCGTGGACCGCGGAGGCCACCAGCGCCAGGCCGAACACGGCGAAGGCCGCGCGGGCGGCCGTCGAGAGCTCCCAGCCCAGGCCGGCGAAGCCGCCCAGGAAGACCCCCCAGCCGGCGAAGTGCAGCAGGCCGTAGGCCAGCGCCCACAGCGGGCGGCCGCAGTACAGGTGGCCCAGACCGGGCAGCGGCACGCTCAGCAGGATCGCGGCGGCCACCGAGCGGGGCTTCTCCATGTCGCCTCCTGGGCCGGGTCGGCCCCGTACGCGAGAGTACAACCCCGGCCGGGTCAGGGGAAGCCCGCGGAGGGCTACCGGGTGGGATCGAGCTCCAGGTTCAGGATGACCACGTCGCCGGTCTCCAGGCTGACCTTCCGGCGCTGGGTGACGAAGCCGGGCATGGACACCAGCACGTCGAAGGTGCCGGTGCCGAGCTGCACCTCGAACTTGCCGGTGCCCCTGTCCGCCCGCAGCTTCTTGCCGCGTGCCGGGATGGTGACGAGCGCCTGGAGCGGGGTGCCGGCCATGGAGCGCACCGTGCCGCGCAACGTGCCGAAGCTCTGGCCGGTGGCCACCTGGAGCCGGAAGGTGACCGGCGTCTCGGGCGCCTCGGTCACCAGGACCACCTGGCTCTCCTCCTTGTAGCCCTCGCGCACCACGCGGATCTTCAGCGGTCCGGGCGCCACCGGACAGGTGGCGAAGGCGCCCTGCTCGGGATCCGACAGGAAGGTGGTGACCTCCCGCGTACCCACCGCGACGCGCGCGCCGCCGAGCGGCTCGCCGGTGGCCGCGTCCAGCACCAGGCCGCGCACCCGACCCGCGCCCGGCGCCGCGCAGGGCACGGCCGCGCCTTCGCCCTCGCCCGCGGGCACCGGGACCGGCACCTCGCGCACCACCACCCGGGTGACCTCACGCACCTCGACCCGGGTCTGCTCCACGCCGAAGTCCCAGGCCACGCCCAGGTGCAGGTCGTAGGGCGGGATGCGGGCCTTGCCGGCAGGCGCGTCCACGCCGAGGATGCCGACGTCCGCCGACAGCACCAGGTGCAGATCGTGGCGCTGGAACGGCCAGGCCCGCAGCCCCAGCGTCAACCACATCGGGCTGTCCTCGAAGGCCGGCGCGCCGCCGCCGACCGCGGGCGTCATGACCAGCTCCAGGAAGGGCGCCACCGGCCCGAGGGTGTAGGCCGCCCCGAGCGCGGCGAGCACCTGGTCGTGGGGGTTCACGCCCGCGGCGAAGCGCTGCGCCTCGCCGAGCTCGTGGTCGAAGATGAAGCGGGTGTTGTCGAAGTGGTAGCCCACGTTGAGCGCGACGAGCAGCTCCGGCAGCGGGCGCAGGTCGAAGGCGGCCAGGATGCGCGTGCTGAGGCCCTCGGTGGACAGGGTGGTGAAGCCCGACCCCCCGGTGGGGAAGAGCGCCTGGACGGAGAGCCCCAGCCCGAGCCAGTCGAGCACCTGGTGGCCATAGCGCACGCCCAGGAACGGGTCGCCCACGGTCAGGCTCGCGCCCGGGCTGAAGGCGTCGTTCTGGCTGCTCACCACGCCGAGCCCCGCGTACAGCTCGAGGCCCTCGACCGGCACACCCGAGAGGGTCAGGCGGCCGGCCAGTCGCTGCTGGGTGTCCCCCTCGACGAGGAAGTCCGGCGCGTAGAAGTAGCCCAGCGAGGCGCCCAGCAGCAGCGTGCGGGAGGCCGAGGGCACCGCCGCCCAGACGTGCTGCAGGCCCCAGGGGCCGAGCAGCGAGGGGCCGGCCGGATCCGCGCTCGGCGCGGGCGGCGGCAGGTCGCTGACCCGGACGCTCTCCTCGGCGCCCCCGGGCTGCGGCGCGGCAGCCGGCACCTCGGCGGGGGGGGGCGGCGGGGCAGGCAGCGCGACCGGGGCCGGAGGCGGAGGCGGCTCGACCGCGGCCGGGGGCGGGGGCGGCTCGACCGCGACCGGGGCCGGAGGCGGCTCGACCGCGGCCGGGGGCGGGGGCAGCTCGACCGGGGCCTCAGGCGGAGGCGGCTCGACCGCGGCCGGACGGTCTCGCCAGGCCACCACGGGCTCGGCCTTCAGTGCCTTGCGCCTCACGGGCACCAGGCGCACTCCCACGTCCCCGTTCGCCCGCATCCCCACCTCGTGCGCACCCCTGGGCACGGGCACGAAGAATCCGCGCGAGATGCGCGCGTCCACCTGGAGCTGCAGCTGCGCGACCTGGCCCTCGTCGAGCTCGAGCTCGAAGGCCACCTCGCCCCGCGCCTCCGCGCGCAGCAGCACCACCACCCCCTGCGGGCCCTTGGCCTTGAACCGCAGCCAGCCGTCCTTGGCCAGGACGAGGTACTCGACGTTCTTGCCCCCGTCCTTGAGCTTCTTGGTCGGGTAGCTCCCCACGGTCTTGACCTGCGCCACGACCGCCGCAGGCAGCAGCGCCAGGAGCAGGCCGAGGGTCAGCGAGGTCACCTGACGGACGCAGGCAGCGCGCATGGTCGCACCTCTCAGGGCACGGTCACCACGATCTCATTGGACAGTCCCGAAGCGTTCGGCGGCGAGGCGCCGTCCTCCACCTTCAGCCGTACATGGACGTCGCCCGCCGGCAACCCCCCGCGCAGGACGAGCTGCTCGGCGCTGCCGGCCACGCGCGGGGGATCCCCATCGACCCTGCCGACGCTCTCGAAGTTGGCCTCGTCGATCGGATCCAGGGAGAACCGGATCTGGTAGGCCGCGGCGCGCCCCAGTCGGCCATCGTCCCCCGTGGCGGTCCAGGTCAGCTCCAGCCCCGTCCCTGGCACCCATCTCCCGGCCAGGTCGTCCACGGCGGCCGGCGCGTACACGTCCAGGCTGTAGGCGACCTGCATGGCCACCTCGACCAGGGTCTGTCGCCCGTCCGCCACCGCCACCTCGGTCCGCTCCCCGCGGAAGGCCGCCAGGCCGCCGGCCAGGCCCTCGGCCCGCACCGTGTAGCCCGAGCCCGCCGGCACGTCGAGGAGCGCGCAGGCGTAGTCCTCGTAGTCGCAGGAGCCCTCCACCACCACCCGGGTCCCGCGCCGCGCCTGCAGGTGCACCGTGTCCACCACGCCGCTGAGCACCCCCCGGAGGCCGTCCGCGGGCGGCGCGCTCCATCGCAGGGCGACGGAGATCTCCCCGAGGCCCTGGCCTGACCCCCCGCAGCCGAGGAGCGCGAGCCCGCCGAGGAGCCAGCCCAGAAGCCCGCCCGATCTCCAGCCCGCCCGCGTCGCCATGGCCCTCCTCACTCCCAGCCGACCTGGAGGGTCCCCGCGCCCGTGGGGCCCTCCTCCTGCAGTCCGAAGTACAGCCCCACGCCGACGCCGCCGGCGACCACCGCGCCCACCACGGTCCAGAACCACCAGGTCTCGTAGAAGGCGGTCTCCTCCGGGGGAGGAGGCGGGGGCGGAGGCCGCTCGGGCTCGACCCCGGCGCGGGCCTCGGCCAACCTGGCCAGCGCGGCCCTGCGCGCCTCCTCCACCTCGAGGCGCTGGCGCCCCTCGGGGGTCAGCTCGAGCGCGACCTGCAGCCTGGCGACCTGGCCCGGCCGCAGCAGCACCACCTCGCCGAAGGGCAGGTAGTCGGCGCGCTGCACCACGACCTCCAGCGCGCCGCTCGCGAACTCGGCCCCGCCCGGCGCGTCGCAGGTCAGGCAGGGGGCGCCGTTCACCACGATCTCGACGTCGGCGGGCTCGGCCTCGAGGGCCAGGCGCCCCTTGCCAGGCTGGCTGGCCGCGAGCACCGGCCCGGCCGCGAGGCGCGTGGCCTGGACCACGGCCCGCTCGAGCTCGCCCGGCCCCTCGCCGGCGAAGCGGGCCGCCCGGCGCAGGAGCTCGCCGGTGCGGCCGTCGAAGGCCCGCACCGTCAAGGTCACCCCGCCCAGGGACTGGGCCGCCGCCACGTGGAACAGCCAGGTGGCCTTGAGCCTGGCGCCCACCCGACGAGCGCAGGACACCTGCTCCAGGCAGGACTCCCGGTAGATCTTGTCGCGGGCGAGCCGGTCGACCACCTTCCGGACCTCGTCCTCCGGGGCCAGCGCGAAGAGCCCCAGCTCGCCGAGCGTCTGTCCGACCGTGGCGCGGATGCGCGCCTCCCGCTCAGGGGACAGCTTCTTGGCGGCCAGCGGGAGGATCGCCGTGGGGGTGCTGGCTGCCGCCGGGGCGGGCGCGGCCGGGGCCTGGGCCAGACCGACCACCGACCATGCCCAGACGGAGATCCCCGCGATCCACCTGGAGCTCCAGGTCCACACCTCCGCGCCTCCCGCGTTCGACACTGGTGCATGATCATGCCAAGATATCGAGAAATCGTCAAATTCAGGGCATCCGGGACGACCCCGGTAAAATTGACCCCGCCCCGGGTTCGTACCACCATGGGATCAAGGGCATCGACGAAACCCGGACCGGAGACCCCTGCGCCGGTCCCGGAGCCCGCCCAGGGGTGGAGGCTCGCCATGCAATCCGGCCGTACCCTCGCGTCATTCGCCTGGATGCTCGCCGTCACCGCCCTGCTGGCCAGCCTGGGAGGCTGTGGCCGGGAGGGCTACGAGCCGCCACGACCGACCCCGTGCGACGGCGTCACCTGCTCGGGGCATGGGACCTGCGCAGACCTGGATGGCGAACCCTACTGCGTGTGCGCCGAGGGCTACTACGCCGAGGGCCTGGAGTGCCTGGAGCTCATCGTGCAGAACCCGTGCGCGGGCGTCACCTGCTCGGGGTATGGCGTGTGCGCGGTGCGCGGTGGCGCGGCGGTGTGCGTGTGCGCCCAGGGCTACCACAACCCGCCCGACGACCGGGCCGACTGCGTGGCCGACTCCCACCCATGCGACGGCGAGGACGGCAGCCCCTGTGACGACGGCGAGTTCTGCACCGTGGGCGACACCTGCAACGCGGGGATCTGCACGGGCCAGGCGAACACCTGCGACGACGCCAACTCGTGCACCGTCGACCTGTGCAGCGAGATCGACGACCGCTGCATCAACACCCCCAAGGCCGACGACACCCCCTGCGACGACGGGGACTACTGCACGCTGGGGGAGCGCTGCCTGGCCGCGGCCTGCGTCGGCGGCCAGCCGCGCAGCTGCTCGGACGGCAACCCCTGCACGGAGGACAGCTGCGACCAGGGCGCGGGCGCCTGCCGCAACACGCCCGCGCCCGACGGCGCCGCCTGCGAGGACGGCGCCTACTGCACCGTGGGGGACACCTGCCAGGCCGGGACCTGCACCGGCGGGGTGCTGCGCGACTGCGACGACCAGAACCCCTGCTCGAGCGACGTGTGCAACGAGGCCATCGACAGCTGCGAGAACCCCCCGGTCGTGGACGGCACGCCCTGCGAGGACGGGCAGTTCTGCACGCTCGGCGACACCTGCGCGGGCGGCGGCTGCCAGGGCGGCGGGGCCCGGGACTGCTCGGACGGCGACCAGTGCAGCGCCGACGCCTGCGACGACAGCATCGACCAGTGCGTGCACCTCGCGGTGCCGGACGGCACGGTCTGCAACGACGGGCGGTTCTGCACCCTGGGCGAGGTCTGCACCGGCGGGGCGTGCGGCGGCGGCCAGGCGCGCGACTGCCAGGACGGCAACCCGTGCACCCAGGACGTGTGCGACGACGGCACCGCCACCTGCCTGCACCCGCACCTGCCCGACGGAACGGGCTGCGACGACGGCCTGTACTGCACGCTGGCCACGGTGTGCCAGGCGGGGGTGTGCAGCGGGGGCGGCTTCGTCGACTGCAGCGACGCGCTCGACTGCACCCTCGACTCCTGCGACGAGCAGGCGGACGCGTGCGTGAACGACGCCGGCGCGCTCGACGGGGCCGGCTGCGACGACGGCGAGTTCTGCACCGTGGGCGACACCTGCGCGGGCGGCGAGTGCGGCGGCGGGCCCAACCCCTGCGACGACGGCAACCCCTGCACCCAGGACAGCTGCGATCCCGCGGCCGGCGCGTGCCTGCACCTGGCGGTCGCGGACGGCTCCGCCTGCGACGACGGGCAGTTCTGCTCCGTCGGTGACGTGTGCCAGGCGGGCGTCTGCGCGGGCTCGGCCCGAGACTGCTCGGACGGCAGCGTGTGCACCGCCGACTCCTGCAACGAGGTCAGCGACGTCTGCGTCAACGCGCCCGTGGCGAACGGCACCGCCTGCGAGGACGGGCTGTACTGCAACGTGGGCGAGGCCTGCCAGGGCGGCGTATGCGGCGGCGGGCTCGCGCGGAACTGCTCCGACGGCAACCAGTGCACCCAGGACACCTGCGACGAGGACGCCGACCAGTGCGTGAACACGGCCCTGGCGAACGCGACCCCGTGCGACGACAACCTGTACTGCACCCTGGGCGAGACCTGCACCGGAGGCGCCTGCGGCGGCGGCGCGGCGCGCGACTGCTCGGACGGCAACACCTGCACCCAGGACGTGTGCAACGAGATGTCCGACAGCTGCGAGCACCCGGCCGTGGCCGAGGGCACGCCCTGCGACGACGGAGAGTTCTGCACCCTGGCCGACGCCTGCGCCGGCGGCACCTGCACGGGCGCCGCCGCCCGGAACTGCTCGGACGGCAACCCCTGCACGAACGACGTGTGCGACGAGGTCGGGAACAGCTGCGTCTCCACCCCGGTGGCGAACGGCACGAGCTGCAACGACGGACAGTTCTGCACCTTGGGCGAGACCTGCCAGGCGGGCGCGTGCGGCGGCGGTCTGCCGCGCTCTTGCGCGGACGGCAACGCCTGCACCGCGGACTCCTGCGACGACCTGGCGGACGCCTGCGTCAACACGCCCGTGCCGAACGGCTCGGCCTGCGACGACGGCGCCTACTGCACCGTGGGCGAGACCTGCCAGGCGGGCGCGTGCGGCAGCTCCTCGCCCCGCAGCTGCAACGACGCCAACCCCTGCACCCTGGACTTCTGCGACGAGTCGGGCGACGCCTGCGTCCACGAGGGCGCGGCCATGGACGGCACGCCCTGCAACGACGGACTGTTCTGCACCAGCGACGACGCCTGCCTGGGGGGCGCGTGCACCGGCGGCGGTGCGCTGAACTGCTCGGACGGGAACCCCTGCACCGCGGACTCGTGCGACGAGGCGGGCAACGCCTGCGTCCACGACGGGGCCGCCGCCAACGGCGCGGCCTGCAACGACGGGCTGTTCTGCACCCTCGACGACGCCTGCAACAACGGCAGCTGCGCCGGCGGCGGGGCGCGGAGCTGCTCGGACGGCAACGCCTGCACCGTGGACTCCTGCGACGAGCTGAACGACGCGTGCGTGAACAACGCGGCCGCGGCCAACGGCCAGGCCTGCAACGACGGGCTCTACTGCAACACGGGCGAGACCTGCCAGGGCGGGGTGTGCGCCGGCGGCGCCGCGCGCAACTGCGCCGACGCCAACCAGTGCACCGTCGACTCGTGCAACGAGGCCACCGACGCGTGCGTGCACAGCGCCGCGGCGGCCAACGGCCTGGCCTGCAACGACGGGCTCTTCTGCAACACCGGCGAGACCTGCCTGGCCGGCGCCTGCCAGGGCGGCGCGGCCAACCCGTGCAGCGACGGCAACCCGTGCACCGTGGACGCCTGCAACGAGGTCGGGGACGTGTGCGTGAACGACGCGGCCGCGGCCAACGGCCAGGCCTGCAACGACGGGCTCTTCTGCACCACCGGGGAGACCTGCACCGCCGGCGCCTGCGGCGGCGGCCTGGCGCGCAACTGCGCCGACGCCGATCCCTGCACCGCCGACACCTGCAACGAGGGCACCGACACCTGCGTCCACGCCGCGGTGCCCAACGGCACGGCCTGCGACGACGGCGCCTGGTGCGTGATCGGCGAGAGCTGCACCGGCGGGGTGTGCGGCGGGGGCGTGGCGCGGACCTGCGCGGACGGCAACCAGTGCACCCAGGACACCTGCAGCGAGGCGACCGACACCTGCGTCAACACCCCGGTGGCCAACGGCACGCCCTGCGACGACGGCCAGTTCTGCATCACCGGCGAGACCTGCACCGCCGGCGCCTGCGGCGGCGGCGGGCCGCGCAACTGCGCGGACGGCAACCAGTGCACCCAGGACACCTGCAGCGAGGCGACCGACGCCTGCGTGCACGACGCCGCGGCCATGAACGGCGTGGCCTGCGACGACGGCGCGTTCTGCCTGGTGGGTGAGCAGTGCACCGCCGGGGCCTGCGGCGGCGGCAGCCTGCGCACCTGCGACGACGGCAACCCGTGCACGGCGAACACCTGCGACGAGGGCGCGGACAGTTGCCTGAACCCCGCCATGCCCAACGGCACGGCCTGCGAGGACGGGCTGTTCTGCACCTCCCCGGACACCTGCCAGGCCGGCGCGTGCCAGGCCGGGCTCGGCGATCCCTGCACCGCCGACCCCTGCTCCAACCTGTGCGACGAGGGCACGGACACCTGCGGCGGCTGCGTGCCCGCGGGCACCTACTGCGCCAGCCCGGTCCAGGAGGCCACCTGCGACGGGGTCTGCAACCTGACCGCCCTGACCATCTGCGGCTACGGCTGCAACCTGGGCCGGGACGAGTGCAACGAGTGCGCGCCCAGCACGGTGGAGTGCCGGGCGGACCTCGAGTACCTGTGCAACGCGGAGTTCGTGTGCGACCCGGCCGGCCTGATCGCGGCCAAGACCTGCTGCTCCTCGAACCGCTGCACCTGCGACGGCGTGATGTGCCTGGAGGACGTGTGCGCCTCGGCGCCGGATCTGACCGGCGGGGGCAACCTGCCCGGGACCACCTGCGACGACGACGACAACATCCCCGGCGACTGCTTCCCGGGCGGACCGGCCTGCAAGGCGCCCGCCCAGGGCGGCGCGCCCGAGGAGATCTTCCAGTTCACCCTGGCCTCCTTCGCCCGCGTGACGCTCGACTCCTCCGGCTCGGCCCTGGACACCACCCTGCGGGTCTCCACCCTGTGCGGCAACGAGACCTTCCAGGTGCCCAACGCCGACGTGTGCGGCGCCCCCGCGGGCACCCTGCCCGGGCAGGCCTGCTCGGAGGACGCGGGCCCGGAGACCCTGGTCCTGTGCGGCCTGCCGCCCGGCACCTACTACGGGGCGGTGGACAGCGCGCTGGGCACCTGCGGGGCCTTCGACCTCGACCTCGTCGTCACCCCGGTCGACCTGGACACCGCGCCGAACGCGGGCAACATCAGCATGGGCGGCACCTTCAGCGGCACCACCTGCGGCCTGGCGGACAACTTCCAGTACCCCAACCGCATCCTGTGGAGCGGCGCGACCTGCGGCGACTGCGTGGTCTCGGGCCTGGACGCCGACTGCCCGGACTGCGGGGTGAACGCGGCCACGGACTGCAGCCTGCCGCCCAACGGCACCGACGACAAGTGCACCCACCACGGCGGCGGCAGCCCCGACGCGGTCTTCTACCTGGCCCTGGACACCGCCTCGGGCGTGGACATCTCCACCGCCGGCTCCAACTTCGACACCGTCCTCTACCTCATGCAGACCGGGGTGAACGGGGCCTCCCCGCCGGGGCTCATCCGCAAGTGCAACGACGACTGCTGGACGACCGACGGGCCGTCCCACATCCAGACCTCGCTCGAGGCCGGGCTGTACTACGTCTACCTGGACGGGGCCGCCGGGGCGTGCGGCAACTACACCCTCACGGTGCAGATCTCGCCCGCGGCCGCCTGCCCGAACCTGAGCTGCGAGCCGCTCCACGAGAACTGCCGCACCTGCCCGTTCGACTGCCCCTGCCCGCACTGCGGGGACGGGGTGATCGACGGGGCCGAGGGCGAGGACTGCGACGACGGCAACGCGGTCGACGGAGACGGCTGCACGCGCTGCGCGGTGGACGAGGGCTACTTCTGCACCGGCCAGCCAAGCGCCTGCAGCCTACCGACCTACCCGAGCGGCACCGACGTGTGCAACTGCGCCATCCCGGACTGCAGCAAGCCGGGCAGCGGCGAGTGCAACACGAGCCAGTACGGCACCCTCGTCCGCACCATCTCCATCCCGCAGGCCTGCACGGTGATGGACGTGCTGGTGGACATGGACATCGCCCACACCTGGATCGGGGATCTGACCCTGGAGCTCACCTCGCCGGGCGGCGCCTCGCTGGTGTTCCTGCACAACCGCAGCGGCGACGGGGCGGACGCCATCCTCGGCACCTACGACCAGAGCCTGCCGGTGGACGGACCCGGCAGCCTGGCGGACTTCACCGGGGACAACGGGCAGGGCACCTGGACGCTGACCATCCACGACTGGTACGAGCTCGACTCGGGCACGCTGGGGACCTGGTCGCTCTACCTGACCTGCATCTAGGCCGCGGCCATGGCGCGCCCCGGACCGCACCCGATCCGGCCGTCCCGCCGCCGCGCGCGGCTGGCCGGCGCGCTGGCCTGGGGGCTGCTCCTGCCCTCGGGCTGCACGGACGGACCCGGCGCCGTGGGCCCGGACGCCGGGACGCCGCCGCGCCTGGAGCGCGGGCCGGGCCTGCCCGGCGAGCTGCGCCTCGAGCTCCGCCTGCGCGAGCGGTACCCGCTGGGGGCCGAGGCCTGGGTTGAGCTCCGGCTCGACGCCCCCCCGGGCGCTGCGGGCGCCAGGCTACGCACCCGCGCCCTGGTGGCCGTGGTCGACGGCCGGGAGCTGCCCGAGAGGCCCTGGAGCATGGACTGGCCGCTGGGCCGGGTCGAGCCCATCCGCCTCGAGCTGGGGACCCTGGCGGGCGCGGCGCTCGACGGGGAGGGCGCGCACACGCTCGCGCTGCGGCTCCAGGCCGAGCTCTCCTCCGGCGGGCGGGGCGAGCTCCTGAGCCCCGCGGTGCGCTTCGTCCGGGTCGCCATGCGGCCCGACGAGCTGGTCCGCCCCGCGCCCGCGCCCGAACCGGATCCCGCCGGCTGCCTGGAGATCCGGCTACACCTCGGCGGGCGGTCGCTGCCCGTCTGGCCCGCCGCGCCCCAGGCGCGAGAGCTCCTGCTGACCGCGCGACCGGATCGGGCCTCCCTGTGGATCTCGACCCGGGCGCCCTGCCCGGTCGACCTGGCCTTCGAGGTGTGGGCCGGCCCGACGCGGCTGGGCCACCTGGCGGTGGAGGGCGGCCGGCTCGGCGCCGCGCCCGTGGCCGCTGCGGAGCTGGACCTCGCGGGGCTCACGGTCTGCGGGGAGGAGCTCGCGCTGGCGCTCCGGCTGGTGCCATCTGCCCGGGAGGCGAGCCGCCACCCGGGCGTCACCCGTTTCTGGGACAGGACCCTGGACCTGACCCCCGTGCTCCTCCGGCTGCCCGCGGCGCCGGCCCCGGGCGGCCGGGGAATCCCATGATTTCCGGCGGGTTTCTTGACCCTCCGGGGGGGCTGGGCTAACACTGGGGAAGGTGGTCGTGCGGGCCTCGGGGCTCGCGGGGGCGCAGCATGCCGCTTCGCATCGTGTGCGACAAGTGCAACACCGAGCACAAGCTGCCGGACGATCGCCCCGTGGTGCGCCCCTCCAAGCTCACCTGCAAGGGTTGCCAGCAGACCATCATCCTGGTCCCGGGCCCGAACGGGATCCAGATCACCGGCGGGAACATCCGCTCCCCGCTCGAGCCGGAGATGCCCAAGCAGCTCGGCAAGTTCGCCATCCGCGAGCGCCTGGCCTCGGGCGGCATGGGAGAGATCTACCTGGCCACCATGGGCGGCGCCGAGGGCTTCGAGCGGGAGGTGGTGCTCAAGGTGCTGCACCCGCACCTCGCGAGGGACGAGGCCTTCGCCAAGGCGCTGGTCGACGAGGCCAAGATCACGGTGGCGTTGCACCACCCGAACATCGTCCAGGTCTACAACCTGGAGCGCAGCGGCGAGCTGCTCTACTGCGTGATGGAGTTCGTGCCGGGCAAGGCGCTCTCGGCCATCCAGAAGGCCTACCGGCGCAAGGGCGGCGCGGTGCCGGTCCCCATGGCGACCTACATCGCCATCGAGGCCCTGGACGGCCTGGCCTACGCCCACGATCTGCGCGACCGCAAGGGCGAGCTGCTGGGCATCGTGCACCGCGACATCTCGCCGCACAACATAATGATGACCCAGGACGGCTGAATGAAGATCATCGACTTCGGCATCGCCAAGGCCGCCAGCCGCATCACCCACACCCGGCCCGGCACGGTCAAGGGCAAGTTCGCCTACATGGCGCCCGAGCAGTTCACCGGCAAGCCCGACCACCGGGCCGACGTGTTCGCCATGGGCGTCGTGCTGTGGGAGTGCCTCTCGGGCGTGCGCCTGTTCCACTCGCAGACCGACGTGGACACCCTGCAGAAGGTGCTCTACCTGGATCCCCCGCCGCTCGGCAAGGTGCGCGCGGAGGTGGATGACCGGCTGGACGCGATCCTGGCGAAGGCGCTGGAGAAGGATCCCGACAAGCGCTACCAGCACGCCCGTGAGTTCCGCGACGCCCTGCTCGGCTACGTGGCGCCCGCCACCCGCTCCCAGCTCCGCGAGCAGGTGGACATCGAGGCCAGGCAGCTGGCCCACCTGCCGGACCAGGAGGTGCCCGAAGGCGGCGCGGACAACACGCCGGCGCTGGCCAGCGGCGAGATGCACGAGGCCGACACCAAGGCCGAGGTGGCCACGCCGTCCGTGCCTCCGGCGGCCGCCGCACGGCCGGCCGGCGCGCGGCCGGGTCGCCGCGGGCTGTGGCTCGGCCTGGGCGGCCTGCTGCTCGCCGGGCTCGCCGGGGTCGGCCTGTGGCTCGGCGGCGTGATCCGCATCGGGGAGCCGGCCCCCGCCGACGGGGGCAGCGGTGCGCTGCTGCACGCGCCAGACGGCGGGTTGGACGCGGGGCCCGACGCTGGCCAGGCGCCCCTCGCCGACGCCGGACCGAGCGCGCCCCAGGACGGGGGCGCGGAGGCCGGGGCTCCAGGCCCGCCGCCCGACGCCGGCAGCGCGGTCGCGCTGCAGCCGGACCGGGATCGGCCCCCGCCCCCGCGGGTGCGCCTCGACCGCGGGCACGTGGCCCGGGTGCTCCGCCGCCACGGCAAGAGCCTGCAGGCCTGCGCGGACAAGCACCTGGCCGGGACGGGCGGGAGCGTCGAGCTCTCCCTGGAGTTCACCATCGACGGCGAGGGGCGGGTGACCGAGGCCGCCCTGGCGCCCGCCGCCCTGGGCGCGCAGGACTTCGGACGCTGCCTGCTCGCGCGGGTGCGGGCGCTGCGCTTCCCGCGCCACCTGGACAAGAGCGTGACCATCGCCTTCCCGCTCCAGTTCCAGGCCGTCCCGCGCTGAGCGCGCTCAGCGACCCAGGTGCCGCGTGTAGTAGACCGGGCCCTGGCCCGGCCGCTTGAGCTGGAAGAGCAGCAGGCTCCCCGCGGGGACGTTCGAGAGCACCTGCTCGAAACGGCCGTCGTCGGACACGACGATCTCGACCCCGTTCACGCTGACGGCGGCGCCGACGGGGGCACGGCCGCGCACCTCGATGCGCCCGCCCTCGGGCCGGTCGCCGGGGCGCGGCGCGTCGATGCGCATCAGCGTGGCGGCGTTGTCGAAGGCCAGCGCCAGCCGGTTCATCTGGCTGGCCTTGAGCTGCTTCCCGCCCGCGTCCAGCGCGGCCTGGTACCAGAAGTAGGTCCCCTCCCGCAACCTGCCCGGGGCGAGCACCAGGCGCGGCTCGGCGGTGCGCTCGTCGATCTGCGGGTTCTCCAGATCCTCCTCCGTGTAGACTCGCACCCGGTAGGCGGCCGCGCCCGCCACCGCCTCCCACTGGAAGTTGAGCGCGGGCACCTTGCCCTGGAAGAGCACCCGGGTCTGCACCCCGGTGTCGGGCACCACGTTGGTCACGTTGCCGCCGCCGCCCTTGGCCACCGGATCGGGGCTGAGCTCCAGGCTGCCCACCGGCCCCGCCTCGGGCCCGGCCTGGCCCCCGGCATCGCGCAGCACCCGGAAGTAGCTGCGACCGGCCCGCGCGCGCTGGGCCAGGTAGCCGCCCGAGACCTGCTCGCGGCTCCACGGCCTGGACAGGTCCGGCCGCGGGCCCACCTCCAGGGTGGCCTGGGCGCCGTCCTCGGCGCGCCCCAGGGCGAAGGCCACCTTGGGGATCCAGCGGTCGTAGAACACCCTGGTGTGCAACCCCTCGAGCGCCACGATCCGCGGCATGGGCTCTCGCGCGGGTTTCCCCGCCCGGCCCTGCGCGTCGACGCTGAGGCTCTCGCCGGACCCCAGCTCCACAGTCTCCGTGCCCGCCCGGACCTCGGCCTGCCCCGCGCGCACCTCGATCAGCGCGCCGTCGGACTTGACCACCACGTTCACGTCCGCCCGCCCGCCCCGCGCCCTGGCGGTCACCTGGGCGACCCCGGCGTCCACGATCTGGACGGCGTCGGCCGAGCTCCCCCGCTCGAGGCGCACGCGGGCCTGGCCGGACTCGAGCTTGAGCGAGCCCGCCCGCAGGCCGCCCTCGCGGTAGGCCCCCCCGAACACCACCGCGGAGCCGGGGGCCAGCTCGACCTTCCCGCCGGCGCCGTCGTCCAGGCTGAACGGGCCCGCCGAGCGCAGCGCCGTGCCCGGCTCGAGCGCCGGGCCCGCCTTGGCCATCAGGCGGTAGTCCGCCTCCCCGGGGAGCCGCAGCCGCAGCCCGGAGCCGCCCCTGGCCCGGGTGGCCAGGGCCTCGCGCCGCACCACCTCGCCCTCGCCCATGCGCAGCTTGAAGCTCGCCCCCTCGCCGAGCGCGGTGGTCTGGCCGCCGCGCACCAGGGTCGCCTCCCCCATCAGCATGCGGAGCTGCGGGCCGTCGCCCCCCGCGCTCAGCCGGGCGCTGCCGTCCCGGGACACCACCACCCCGCTGTCGTCGCCGAAGCTCAGCTTGAAGCCCGGGCCGGAGCCCTTCTCGGCCTGGACCACCAGGTCGCCGCCCTCGACCCGCCGGAGCCGGACCTGGCCCGGGTGGAGCCGCACCACCTCGCGCGCCTCGCCGAAGGAGACGCGGAAGCCTCCGCCCTGCTCCGCCGAGTCCACCAGCACCTCGCCCTGCGCGAGCCGCAGCGCGTCCTCGCCGCCGAGGTCGAGCTGGCTGCCGGCCTGCAGGCTGAGCTTGCGGCCATCGCGGAGCTCGACCCGGGCGCGGCTCTCCGGCCCGGTGCGCAGCGCGGCCTCGGCCGCCAGGGCCATGCCGTTGACCGCCGGACGCCAGGGCCGGTCCGCGGCCTCCCGCACCTCGACCTGGCCCTCCCGGAGCGTCAGCCGGGCCCACGGCGGGGGCGCGGCCGCGTCCTTCCCGCCGTCGCCCCCGCCGGGGCAGCCGAGCGAGGCGAGGGCGAGCGAACAGAGCAACCCGGCGATGGACAGGCGCTTGCACATGCCCCAAGCGTAGGGTCAGCGGGCTCCCCGGTCAAGCAGGCCCGCCGCTTGACGGACACGACTCCATGACTATACTGCACACGCTCCGGTGCCCGGTTCCCCTGGAGGTTCGCGCGCATGCCCCCCGACGACCGCCCGCCGGACGACAAGGGTTTCACGGTCCGGGACCGGCGCTGGTGGCTCGACCCGGAGGTCGACCTGGACGCCCTGGCCGAGGCGGGAGAGGGCCCCAGGAAGCCCACCGCGCTCGAGGAG
>Ga0116143_10003415_pt1 | contig 16010 bp, 29 predicted proteins | sample AD_UKC034_MetaG_FD_89745 | JGI IMG/M metagenome (GOLD analysis project Ga0116143, IMG submission 89745) | Active sludge microbial communities of municipal wastewater-treating anaerobic digesters from USA - AD_UKC034_MetaG | ecosystem: Engineered > Bioreactor > Anaerobic > Digestate | place: USA...
CTCGAGGTCACGCTGTTCCTACCGTAGCTTACCCCTCGGACATCAGCTGCCTTGGGGCCTTTTTTTATACTTCTTCTTGAACACTGTTCATGTCAAAATATTAACCCGAAAAATGCAGTTACACTTTGCGCACCTGTAGTATAAGCCCCGACAGGACTTTTCCTCATTTCTCCTCAAAATGATAACTACCGATGCGGTTTCTTGGCCCACCTCCAATGTCAGCGGCTTCAGGTTACCCCAACTGCAGTGCAGTTGAGATGGACGGGAGGAATGTATTGGCTGATACGGAAAAACAGGTGCGCAAGCTTTGCCCGTACCTTCCTGCTGTTCGCCGATATCCGTAGTATTGTATCTCTTCCGTTGCTTCCCATCTGGGCGGGAAGCACAAAATATTTGTACCGGAGGGTCTTCAGGTGTTGCGTCTTCTCTTTCTTCCCAAGGAACTCATGTCTGAAGAGTAAAAAGAGGTTGTACGCGAGTACCCGGAGAACAATCGCAGCTTCCACGGCGTAGAACCTCTTCATCGAAAAACCTCCGAGAGCAAAGTCCTCTTTCAGCTCCTTGATGGTATTCTCATCGTTTGCCCGGGGTTTGCACATGGTCCATACGTCATAGGCCGGCTCATGTGAGTTGGTGACCCAGACGCTGTAGCGGTAGTCTTTGATGTCGATCTCGTTGGCGAAAAGAGGCAGGGCCTTCCCCATTGCCTTTTTTCTGCGGGTAATATCTTGCCGCACCACAATGTACCGTCTTTCTTTTCCCCAGAGGGGATGCATGAAGGAGAACTCCGAGACAGACAGTCCCGTTGCAACCTCTTTCCATTGCGTGATGGCATAGATCTGTCGCTGAAGGGGCCTAAAGAGCTTAACCGCGATGATGTACGTGAGCCTCTCCTCCTCAAGCCGTTCGATGAACTGCTTCAGGTAAAACCCGCTGTCGGCAATAACACCCAGAACCCTGATACGACTCCGGATACGCCCATAGGAATCGGTGAAGAAGGCAAGGATATTGTTCCAGGAGGCGACGTTGCCGGAGCGGTTCCACAGGTGGATGACGTACTTGCTCCTTCTGAGAAAGGCCAGAAGGGGGCTATGGCTCGGCCTGCCATGTTTAACCGGGTTGTATCCTCTTTTTGCTCCTTCCTGTTCTCCGTACCGGAGGAGCACGGTGGAATCGAAGGTAAGCCAGTCTTCTTGAATAATGTTCCAGGGGATAAGCCGGCAAAGATATGTCCATACATTGCAGGAGAATGTTTCTGCCATCCTGACCGTTTTCAGCTTGTTAAACATCCGCGTGAGGGTTGTTGCCGCATCGGGCAGCCTCCTTACGCCAAACATCCGTGCGAGAACATCTTTATCACCCAGGTACATAAGGTGGGAGAACCGCTCTGCACCGGCAAAGATCATTGCGATAAAGGCGACGCTCTTCCCATAGATCCCCATACCGTTCGGAGAGCACTCTTCGATGGGCATGGCGTTTTCTATCATCTGCGCGAAGCCGACTCTCTCAAGGAAAGAAGCGAGGAGGGCAAAGCCTCCGTAGGCAGTCATCTTTCTTTTGGTGAAGGTTATTTTGACTTTGTTTACTTGAGGCGTCGTGGTAGAATTTCTGTGCATAGTTTTGTTCCTCCTTTCGCGTAGGATTTGTTGCCTGGAAACAATTGATTCTATAGCGAAAGGAGGATTCTTGTTAAGTGTTAATTGATGGTAAATGCAGTTTTTGGGTTAACAAGGGCTTACGCTTGTGGTATCTCTGTATATGCAAAGTTTGACTATCATGGATCGGATTATAAAGACAGGCCAATTGGTTGAAGGAACAAAAAGGGTTGGCCATTTGTGACCAACCCTTTTTGCCTTTTCTCATCGCTTAAAACTTACATATATTTGGCTGGGGGATAGGGATTTGAACCCCAATTCACGGAGTCAGAGTCCGTTGTCCTGCCGTTGAACGATCCCCCAACTTTCACCTGTCATGTTTCTGTTGCCTCTGTTACTTCTTCCTCTGCTTTTTTTGCTTTCTTTGCCGGTTTTTTCTCCGCTGTCGCTGTCGCTTTTTTCTCGGCTTTTTTTTCTATTTTCTCTTTCTTCTCTTTTTTCTCTGTTTTTTCTTCTGCCTTTTTCCCTGCCTTTCCTGTCGACTTCTTTTCGGCTTTTTTTGCGGGCTTTTTACCTTCCTTCTCTTTCTTCTCTTCCTTCTTCTGCGTTAGTTCGATAATGGCCATGGGCGCATTATCACCTTTTCTGTTGCCAATCTTCACAACCCTTGTATAACCACCGTTAATAGCTGTGTAACGGTCACCGATTTCAGTAAAAAGCTTCTTCACAATGGCTTTGTCTCTCAGGACAGAAAATGCAAGCCTTAAAGAGTGGAGATCTTTCCTTTTCGCGAGGGTTATGAGCCGCTCCGCCACCTTTCTTAATTCCATTGCTTTCGTAGTTGTGGTCTTAATGCTCTCGTGATAAAACAGTGAGTTTGCAAGATTCATAAAGAGCGCTTCTCTGTGGCTCTTGGTTCTGTTCAGTTTTTTTACTCTCTTCTGATGCCTCATGGAAAACCTCTATATATTGTCTTTTCTTTTTAGTGCTGATCTGTCCAACTCCTCCCGTGAAGGAAAATTGTCCAGTTTTATACCGAGCCTGAGACCCATGCATGAAAGTATCTCTTTAATCTCATTGAGGGATTTTCTTCCAAAGTTCTTTGTCATAAGTATCTCTTGTTCTGACTTCTGCACAAGTTCGCCAATATACTTGATGTCTGCGTTCTTCAAGCAGTTTGAACTTCTCACAGAAAGTTCGAGCTCATCAACGCTCCTGTACAGGTTCTCGTTAAAGTCAGGCTTATCCGCCATCCCTTCCTCTTCACCACTAATCTCTTCAATGTCTTCAAAATTAATGAAGATTTTCATCTGTTCCTTGATAATTTTCGCTGCAAACGAAAGTGCATCCAGGGGATTGACGCTTCCGTCGGTCCAGATTTCCATACTGAGCTTGTCATAATCTGTCCGCTCTGCTACCCTGGCGGTGGTCACGCTATGGCTCACCCTCTTAATGGGAGAAAAGATTGCATCAATGGGAATAGTCCCAACAGGCTCATTCTCATCGTAATTGGCTTCGGCTGATGTATATCCCCTGCCGACTTTTGCCTTCATCTCCATGTACAGACGCGCTTCTTCGCTCAATGTGGCAATATGGTGATCAGGGTTAATGATTTCCACGCCGCCGTCGTGGGTAATGTCAGCTGCAGTTACCTCACACGGGCCCTTGACATCGATCTTGAGAAGCTTGACCTTATCATCGCTTATCCTGATAACTATCTTTTTGAGGTTAAGGATTAATTCGGTAACATCCTCTTTGACACCCCGTATCGTAGAAAACTCGTGGTCAACGCCATCTATCCAGACTGAAACGATAGCGCCTCCCATAATAGAAGACAAAAGAACCCTTCTCAAGGAGTTCCCAATGGTAATACCATACCCTCGTTCAAAGGGTTCTGTGGAAAATTTAATATAGGCCTGTTCTTTTTTCTCTACTTCAATCTTCGTCGGCTTTACAAGTTCCTGCCAATTTTTTTCAAACATACGCATGTACCCTCCTTAAGGGTAAAAGGCTATCGAGAATAATACTCTACTATGAGCTGCTCTCTGATAGGCATAGTAATATCTTCTCTTGTGGGAAGGAGTTTTATAGTGCCTTTCATTTCTTCCTTGTCGAGCTCAATCCAGGAAGGAACCCCTCTCCGCACCACTGACTCAAGGGCATTTTGCACATTGGGAAGATCCTTATGCTTGACTGATATAACATCACCTTCTTTTACAAGGAAAGAAGGTGTATTTACCTTTTTCCCGTTTACCAGGATATGCTTGTGGCTCACGATCTGCCTGGCCTCTTTTCGTGAGGTGGCAAAGCCGAGCCTGAAGACCATGTTATCAAGCCTTCTCTCCAGAAGCACGAGAAAATTAGCACCTGTAACCCCTGCTTTTCGCTCAGCCATGGTAAAAAATCTTTTAAACTGTTTTTCGCTTAGGCCATAGATCTTTCTCACCTTCTGCTTTTCTCTAAGGCGCAATCCATATTCTAAAAACTTGCCCCTCACATCCACGTGAACACCTGGCGGATAATTCCTTTTCTCAATAGCGCACTTCTCGGTGAAGCATCTTTCGCCTTTAAGAAAAAGTTTTGTTGCCTCTCTCCTACACAACCTACATGATGGACCTACATACCTTGACAATGCTGCCCTCCTTACACTCTTCTTCTTTTCGGCGGCCTACACCCGTTATGAGGAATAGGCGTAATATCTCGTATCAAGTGGATCTTTAACCCGGCGCTTTGTAAAGCCCTCAGTGCCGCTTCTCTGCCCGCACCAGGCCCTTTAATGAATACATCAACCGTCTTCATCCCGTTTTCCATCGCCTTTTTTGCGGCATTCTCTGCGGCAAGCTGGGCTGCAAAGGGAGTACTCTTTCTGGAGCCTTTAAACCCCACAACGCCTCCGCTTGACCAGGCAACAACATTCCCCTGGGGATCGGTAATCGTAATGATCGTATTGTTGAAGCTTGACTGTATATAAGCCTCCCCGACGGGAATACTCTTTCTTATTTTCTTTTTGCCAGTTTTTTTGGCTTTTGCCATTGACCCACCTCTTTATTTTCTCTTCATTGAAGTCTTTCTCGGACCTTTCCTCGTCCTTGAGTTTGTTCGTGTTCTCTGTCCCCGCACAGGCAATCCCCTCCTGTGCCGTAGGCCCCTGTAACAGCCGACATCCATGAGCCGTTTGATGTTGATACTGAATTCTTTCCGTAAATCGCCCTCAACCTTATAGTGTCTCTCAATAATATCTCTTATCTTTGCAATCTCTTCATCAGTCAGGGTGTTTGTTCTCTTATTCGGATCGATACCGGCCTCAGTTATAATCTGCTTTGAGAAGTTCTTTCCTATACCGTAGATGTACGTTAGAGCAACCTCAATTCTCTTGTCTCTGGGGATATCTACACCTGCTATACGTGCCACGCAACTACCTCCTTACCCTTGTCTCTGTTTATGTTTTGGGTTTTCACAGATAACTCTCAGCAGACCCTTTCTTTTCACAATTTTACATTTGTCACATCTTTTTTTAACGGAAGGCTTGACCTTCATTGTGATCCTCCTATTTAACCCTGTAAATAATTCTTCCACGGCTCAGGTCATAGGGCGAAAGCTCTACCACTACCTTATCTCCCTTCAGGATTTTGATGTAGTGCATACGCATCTTTCCTGAGACATGAGCAAGCACCTTGTGACCGTTCGGCAACTCTACCCTGAACATTGCATTTGGTAAAGGTTCAATAACAGTCCCTTCAATTTCAATCCCTTCACCTTTCGGCATATCCCCTCTATAACCTGCTTAATATATCAGCGCCATTCTCGGTAATGGCGATGGTATGTTCAAAATGTGCGGACAGGCTGCCGTCTTTCGTAACCGCTGTCCATCCGTTGTCTTTTATCATTACGTCGCTTTTCCCCATATTAACCATGGGCTCAATGGCAAACACCATGCCTTTCTTCAACCTGATACCTGTACCTCTTTCCCCGTAATTGGGAATCTGGGGTTCCTCATGGAGGCTTCTTCCGATCCCGTGCCCCACAAATTCTCTCACCACTGAAAAACCAGCCTTTTCCACACAGGACTGAATGGCATGGGAAATATCGTGCAGTCTGTTTCCTTCTTTTGCCTCCTGTATACCTTCATACAATGATTCCTCTGTTACTGCGAGGAGTTTTTCAGCATTTTTCCCAATTTCGCCTACTTTGTAGGTTAATGCAGCGTCTCCGTAAAAGCCGTCATACAATGTACCAAAGTCTAGGCTGACAATGTCACCGTCTTTGAGAACCCTGTTACCGGGCATGCCGTGGACTACCTCGTCATTTACTGATACACACAGGCAATATGGGAAGCCATTATAACCTTTAAAAGCAGGCTTTATGTTCCCAACCTTTTTTATAGCGTCCTCACATTCAATCTCGAGGTCTATCGTCTTTATTCCTCTTTTTACCAGTCTTCCCAGGTGAAGCAAAATCTCCATTGCATACTTACTTGCGGTTCTTATTTTCTGTATCTCTTCTACCGTCTTCAGTATGATCATTCAAAACACATACAAACTGCTATCGCTTAAAGCTTACAGCTGCCTTTATTATCGTCTCCCCTTCAATCGTTTACTCTTTCCCGTCAACCCTTCGTAATGCCTTAAAATGAGATGAGACTCTATCTGCTGGATTGTGTCAAGGGCGACACCAACAACGATAAGCAGTGCTGTTCCCCCAAAATAAAAGGGAACATTGAATCTCTTTACAAGCAGCGTTGGAAGAACGCAGACAAAAGAGATATAAATCGCTCCGATAAGAGTAACACGGGACAGAATCTTTTCAATATATTCTGAAGTCTTCTTTCCTGGCCTGATGCCGGGGATGTAACCTCCATATTTTTTCATATTATCTGATACATTGTCCGGGTTAAACACAATAGCCGTGTAAAAGAAACAGAAAAATATGATGAATGCTATATATAACACTTCATGAAGGAAGCTGCCCGGTGTAAGAAGTTCAGAAAACTTCTTCATATACGGGTGATTGATAAAACTCGCTATAGTTGCAGGAAACATGAGAATAGATGAGGCAAATATGGGAGGGATTACGCCTGCTGTGTTAATCTTCAAAGGAAGATGGGTAGACTGCCCCCCGTACATCCTCCTGCCAACAACCCGTTTTGCATACTGTACTGGTATCCTTCTCTGCGATGACTCCATAAAAATGATGAAGGCTATTACGACAAACATCATTGCTATTAAGAGCAACACCACAAACCAGTTCATTTCGCCGCTATTCACAAGGCTCATAGTACCGGCAATAGCGTTTGGCATTCTTGCCACTATACCGGCAAAAATGATAAGGGATATACCGTTCCCGATGCCTTTTTCTGTTATCTGCTCGCCGAGCCACATAATAAAGGAAGTGCCACCTGTGAGGGTTATCATGGTCATAAGCCGGAAACTCCATCCCGGATTATAGACAACAAGCTCACCCCCTGCACCGCGCATCTGCTCCAGACCAACTGCGATCCCAAAACCCTGGATAATGCTGATAATGACGGTACCGTAACGAGTGTACTGGGTAATCTTCTTCCTTCCAGCCTCTCCTTCTTTTGAGAGTTTTTCAAGTGTGGGAACTACAACCGTAAGAAGCTGGAGTATGATAGAAGCGCTGATATATGGCATGATGCCGAGAGCAAAAACAGAGAGCCTTTCCAATCCGCCACCGGCAAACATATCAAAAAAGCCAAGAAGGGTACCTCGTGCCTGCTCAAAAATGCCGGCTAAAACCCTTCCGTCTATTCCAGGTGTTGGAATATGGACACCAACCCTGTAAACTGCAAGCAGAGCAAGAGTTGCAAAGATGCGGCGCTTGAGCTCAGGAATCTTTCCAATATTCTGGAAACCTCCCATTAAATCATTACCTCCACGTCCCCACCCTGCGCCTTGACTTTTTCAATTGCTTTTTTTGAGGCTTTATGAACCGCAACCTTTAATGAAAAGTCGATCTCTCCGTCAGATAGAAGCTTAACCCTGTTCTTCATATCTTTGATAAACCCTGATTCTATGAAATCCTGGATGCTTACTTTGTCTTTTCCCTTGAAAACTGCAAGGTCACCAACCTTAATGAGGGCATATTCCACTCTAAAAGGGTTTTTAAATCCCCTTTTGGGAATTCTCCTTGTGAGAGGCATCTGCCCGCCTTCAAACCATTCCGGTTTTGTGCCGCCGCTTGTAGAGCGCTGGCCCTTATTGCCATAGCCTGCCGTAGTTCCGCGACCTGAGCCGGTTCCTCTGCCCACTCTTTTTCTCTTCTTCCGTGAGCCTTCACTTGGTTTTAAATCAGAGAGATTCATTTATTTTACATCCTCCACTATTTCTAAGAGGTGTATTACCTTCTTCACCATACCTCTTATTTCCGGCGTATTTTTAACAATCCGTTCCTGTTGAAGTTTCTTAAAACCGAGGCTCCTTATGGTATCCCTCTGGTCCTGGGTGCGTCCTATCGCACTTTTTACCCATTTGATCTTGAGGTGACTCACCTTATCCCTCCTCGCCCTTTATCTTGCCACGCTGCCTGGATACTGTATCGGGCGATTTCAATAATGAAAGACCTAGAATGGTGGCTTTAACGACATTGTGGTAGTTTCGTGATCCATAACATTTTGTTAACAGGTTTGTAATGCCGGCAACTTCAACAACAGCCCGTACGGCCCTTCCTGCAATAACACCGCTGCCTTCACTTGCTGGCTTCATAAATACCTGGCTCGTTCCGTACCTTGCCATAATCTCGTGGGGGATTGTACCTTTTGCAACAGGCACCTGAATAAGGTCCTTTTTAGCCCGTTCAACAGCCTTGCGTATTGCGTCAGGCACCTCATTTGCCTTACCCAGGCCATAGCCTACGCGACCGTTTCCATCCCCGACAACAACAATAGCGCTGAAGCTGAACCTTCTTCCACCTTTTACTACCTTGGCGACCCGGTTTATATAAACCAGCCTGTCTTGCAGCTCAAGCCCGTCTACCTCTATGCGTCTCTTCTCAACCAATCACGGCCTCCTCTTAAAATTTTAGTCCAGCTTCTCTCGCACCATCAGCAAGGGCCTTTATCCGTCCGTGGTACTTGAACCCGTTTCTGTCAAATACAACGTGAGCAATCCCCAAACCAGTGGCAATCTTTCCGATCTGTTCCCCGACTCTTTTTGCGGCCTTAACATTTCCACCATACTTAATATCAGCCTTTATTTCTTTATTCAGGGTTGACACCCCGGTTATCACATTGCCATCGATGTCATTGATAATCTGGGCATAGATCTCTTTTAAACTCTTGTATACACACAGTCTCGGCTTATCCTTGGTTCCAGACAACTTCTTTCTGATTCTTTTTTTTCTTTTGTCTCTTGCCTCGACCTTATCTCGTCTATCCATATTTTCGCTCCTTACTTCCCACTTTTGCCAGCCTTCTTCTTTAAGACCTCTTCAGCATACTTAACGCCTTTGTTCTTATATGCATCGGGCTTTCGCAAGGCTCTCATCTTTGCTGCTATTTCTCCGAGTAGCTCTTTGTCTATCCCCTTGATGGTCAGCGATGTCTGTTTGTCCACCTGAGCTGAAATACCTTGTGGTAGAGGAAAAGTAATGGGGTGGGAATATCCAAGATAAAAAACTACATTATTCCCTTGCGTTTCAGCCCTGTAACCAATACCGACTATTTCAAGCTTCCGCTCGAAACCATTGTGCACACCTTCTACCATATTTGCAATAAGGGAACGCATAAGGCCGTGATAGCCCATTATCTTCTTTTCTTCGCTTGACCTTTGAACATTGATCACATTCCCGTCAGACTGAACAGTCAGTCCTTCAAGCAATGACCTTTTCAACGTACCTTTAGGTCCAGTCACGACAACTTCGCCATCTTTTATTTCAAGTTTCACGCCTTTTGGCATTTCAATAGGCTTCTTTCCTATCCTAGACATCTGTTACCTCACCAAACCACGAGGAGGGGCTCCCCTCCTACCTTGTTTTTATATGCGTTCCTGTCAGTCATAAGGCCTTTCGACGTTGTAAGAATGACCGTGCTCAGCCTGTTTTGTTTTTTTACCTCACCGGCTCCTACATAGACCCTTCTTCCTGGTTTGCTCACTCTCTGCAAACCGGTGATTACGCTCTTGCTGTTTTCATCATAACTGATATAGACCTTCAGAAATTTCTTGCGCGTTTCGTCAACAAAGGTTTTATAGTTTCTGATATATCCCTCATCTTTCAGAATCTTTGATATCCCGAATTTCATATTTGAATACGGTATGTCAACTGACTCATGGCGGGCCATGATCGCATTTCTTATTCTTGTAAGCATATCTGCAATAGGATCTATCATCCTGCTCCCCCTTACCAGCTCGATTTAATAACCCCGGGGATAGAACCCTTCAGGGCATTTAATCTGAAACATATTCTGCACATTTGAAATTTCCCCAAGTAACCTCTTGGCCTTCCACAAATGGCGCACCGATTCCTGGCCCTCACACGGTATTTCGGTGTTTTACTCCACTTTTCCATACTAGCTTTCCTTGCCATGAGTCCTCCATCAACTCTTAAAGGGCATGCCCATAAGTTTCAGCAGTTCAAAACCCTCTTCATCCGTTTTTGCAGATGTCCCTATGGTTATGTTCATGCCTCTTACCCTGTCAACTTTATCATAATCTATCTCAGGGAAAATAATCTGTTCCCTCAAGCCCAGTGTATAATTGCCTCTCCCGTCAAAAGATTTAGGAGAAACTCCCTTGAAGTCTCTCACCCTCGGGAGGACTATGTAGACAAGCTTATGGAAGAATTCATACATTCTTTCCCTGCGAAGGGTAACCATACAACCGATCGACATGCCTTCCCTGAGTTTGAAGGAAGCGATCGATTTTTTTGCCTTTGTAATAACTGGCTTCTGCCCTGTTATGGTGGCAATATCATTTGCTGCTGCATCGAGCGCCTTTATATTCTGTATTGCTTCACCAAGACCTACGTTGACAACGATCTTTTCAAGTTTGGGCACTTGCATGATATTCTTGTACTTAAATTTTCTCATGAGCGCCGATTTAACTTCCACCTCGTAGAACTCGCCGTAACCTTTCTTCAACTGAAGCCTCCTACTTATCTATAACCTCTTTGCATCTTCTGCAGAACCGTACTTTCTTGCCGTCTTCGAGAGCCTTTCTACCTATTTTCACAGGCTTTGAGCATTTGTCACAGTAGATCATTACGTTCGATATATGAATGGGGCTTTCCCGTTCCATGATGCCACCCTTAGATTTCTGGCTCGGTTTTACGTGTCTTTTGATCATATTTACCTTTTCCACAACCAGGCGGTCCTTCTTGCTGACAATCCTCAAAACCTTGCCGGTTTTGCCCTTATCTTTACCGGTAGTCACCATGACCGTATCATTCTTCTTTACGTGGTACTGTTTCTCTTCCATACTTACCTCATCGTAAGCAAACAGCTATCAGCTATCAGCTATCAGCTATATTGAAGTATACTTTGCTGAACGCCAATCGCCAACCGCTATAAGCCGCATTCCTTTCACACAACCTCCGGGGCAAGAGACACGATTTTCATGAATTTCTTTGCCCGGAGTTCCCTTGCCACAGGACCGAAAATCCTTGTCCCAATAGGTTCGTTATACTGGTTTATAATAACGGCTGAATTATCATCAAACTTCACATACGAACCGTCCATACGCCGTATTTCCTTTGTTGTCCTGACGATAACAGCTTTCACAACCTCACCCTTTTTGACCTTGGCATTGGGTATGACTTCTTTAACAGAACAAACGACAATGTCACCCACAGTGCCGTATCGTTTTCGTGATCCACCAAGAACCCTTATGCATCCAAGTTTTTTTGCGCCAGAATTGTCGGCTACCTCGAGTTTAGTTCTGCCCTGTATCATTGCCTGTCACCTCTTCCCGGATTGACATAAGTTTTTCTTTTTCAATAATTCCTTTCACAACCCATCTCTTCTCTTTGCTCAAGGGTCTCGACTCCACGATGATCACCCTGTCGCCAACATTACATTGACTCTTGTCATCATGAGCCTTGTACCGTTTTTTTCTTTTCAGGTATTTGTGATATTTGGGGTGTTTGAGGAACTTTTCCACCTCAATAACTACAGTCTTATCCATCTTGTCTTTAACAACCACCCCTGTCATCTTTCTTCTGTTTGTTTCAACCTTCGCTTCCATGGCTACCTCATTTTAAGCATTCAGCGTTCAGCCTGGGCTGATAACGTTTAGCTGGTTTTGCCTGCCTGTGTTTCTTTTTCCCGTAAAGCCGTCTCTATTCGTGCAACATCTCGCTTTAAAAGTTTCATCCGGGCAGTATTTTCCAACTGCCCAGTTGAATGTTGGAATCGTAGATTGAAAATCTCTTCTTTGAAGTCCTTCTTTTTTTTCAGAAGTTCTTCTTTCGTCAGGTCTCTAAATTCCCGTGCTTTCATTGTTCCTCACTTCTTGCAACAAATCTCGACTTTATTGGCAATTTAAAAGAAGCAATTCGCAAAGCTTCCCTTGCTTTGTCCTCCGGCACCCCTTTAATCTCATACAGAATCTTTCCTGGCCGAATTACCGCTACCCAACCTTCCGAAGGCCCTTTACCTTTTCCCATCCTTGTCTCTGCTGGCTTTTTAGTAATGGGCTTGTCAGGAAATATTCTGATCCAGACTTTTCCGGTTCTCTTTACATACCGCGTAAGCGCTATACGAGCGGCCTCTATTTGTCTCGAGGTAACCCAACCACACTCCAGTGCCTGGAGACCATAATCACCGAAGCTTACCGTGCTGCCCCTGAACGCAGCCCCTCTCATTCTTCCTTTTTGCTGTTTTCTATATCGTACCCTTTTTGGTGCAAGCATTACGTTGCCTCCTGATAAATCTCACCCTTAAACACCCAGACTTTGATACCAATAACACCATATTTTGTACTGGCCGTGGTAAACCCATAGTCTATGTCTGCACGAATGGTTTGCAGGGGTACACGTCCCTCACGATACCACTCGGTACGTGCCATCTCGGCACCGGCAAGCCTTCCTGAACACATAGCTTTAATTCCTTTAGCTCCAAACTTTAAGGCCTGGGATACGTTTCTTTTCATTGCCCTTCTGAAAGAGACACGCCTTTCTAACTAAGAGCTATGTTTTCTGCAACAAGCTGGGCATCAACTTCAGGTCTTTTTATCTCAGTTATATTAAGGATCACTTCCTTATCCGTGATTCTCTGAAGTTCTTTTTTCAGATTTTCGACCTCTGCACCTTTCCTTCCAATTACAAGGCCAGGTCTTGATGTATAGATGTTGATCTTCGCTCTTTTGTCTTTATTTGCAGCCCGTTCGATCTCGATCTTCGATATTCCTGCCTGGCGAAGCCTTTCTTTCAGAAATTGTTTTATGGTGAGATCTTCATGTAAAAACCTTGCATAGTTTTTTGCTGCAAACCATTTTGAATCCCATGTCTTTATGATGCCAAGCCTGAAACCGAAAGGATTAGTCTTTTGACCCATTTAGCCTCCAGATTACGATTCATCTAAAATCATTGTGATGTGGGAAGTCCGCTTTCTTATTTTTGTAGCCCTTCCCATGGCCCGAGGAAGAAACCTCTTCATCACAGGGCCTCCATCTACAATCACATTTTTTACATACAGGTTGTCCACATCCACATATTTTTTCTGACGCGCATTCGCAATAGCACTATCGAGGAGTTTCTTCAAAATAAAGGATGCCTTTTGAGGCATGTAGGTAAGGATACCCATTGCATCATTAATATTTCTCTTCTTTATCAGATCACCGACGATCCTTACCTTTCTTGGAGAAATCCGTATCATTCTTGTTTTCGCCGTGATTTCCATAAACCTATTCCTTTCTCTTTACCACTTTTGCCTTTCTGTCTCCCGAATGGCTGTGGAACGTTCTGGTTGGCGAGAATTCTCCAAACTTGTGGCCTACCATTTCCTCAGTCACAAAGACAGGTATAAATTTTTTACCGTTATGCACGGCAAACGTAAGCCCAACAAAATCGGGGATTATGGTTGAGTTTCTCGACCACATCTTGATAACTTTAGCACCCTTGGATCCTTTTGCTTCCTCAGCTTTTTTCAAGAGCTTCTCTTCAACAAACGGCCCTTTCCTTAATGACCTTGGCACGTAGACCTCCTACCCTCTCTTTTTAACAATAAATCGGTCTGTTCTCTTGTTTCTTCTCGTTTTCTTGCCCTTAGCAAGCTGGCCCCACGGTGAACGCGGGTGCTTACCACCTTTTGTCCTGCCTTCCCCACCGCCCAGGGGGTGGTCGACTGGATTCATGGCCATTCCCCTTACAGTTGGCCTTATTCCCAACCATCGGGGTCTCCCGGCCTTGCCAACAGTTATATTCTCATGATCTATGTTGCCCACCTGGCCAATGGTAGCCATACAGGTTAAATGGACAACTCTAACCTCGCCCGAGGGCAGTCTGACCTGGCCATGATCACCTTCTTTTGCCACGAGCTGCGCATAGCTTCCTGCGCTTCGTGCAAGCTGACCGCCCTTCGCAGGTTTCATCTCCACGTTATGAATGAAAGTTCCCAGAGGTACATACCTGAGGGGCATGGTATTGCCCTCCTTTACCTCTGTATCGGGTTTCTTGCTGGAAACAATCATTTCTCCCACTTTTAACCCATGGGGTGCAATGATGTATCGTTTCTCTCCATCTGCATAATGGATAAGGGCAAGGTTTGCAGACCTGTTGGGATCATATTCGATACCGAATACCTTTCCCGGTATCTCAAACTTGTTCCTTTTGAAGTCCACAATTCTATACCGTCTCTTGTGTCCGCCTCCTATGTGGCGTGTTGTGATTTTCCCCGACGAATTTCTTCCACCAGTTTTTTTGATCGTTGATAGGAGCGCTTTTTCAGGTTTTTTCTTTGTAATCTCCTCAAACGTGAGGCCACTCATGAACCTCCTGCCCGGTGAGGTTGGTTTAAACTCTTTAACACCCATTATGCACCCTCAAAAATTGTTATCTTGTCTTTAGGATTTAGCTTTACAATTGCCTTCTTCCAGTCCGGCTTTTTACCGGTAAATCGTCCGACTCTTTTTTTCTTCCCCTCATTATTCGCGACATGGACAGAAACAACCTTTACCTTAAAAAGCTTCTCAACGGCCTTTCTGATCTCAATCTTGTTTGCATCCCTTTGGACTTCAAAAACATATTGGTTTCCAGCATCTTTGAGAAGGGAGCTTTTCTCAGTTATGATAGGTCTTACAACGATATCGTACTCGTTCATGATACAAGCACCTCTTCTATTCTCTTCAGGGCATCCAGCGTCAGAACTAGCTGTTCATGTCTGATGATGTCATATACATTGAGTCCCTCAACCCGCAGGACCTTCACGAAGGGTATATTTCTTGCCGATTTCTCGACCACTTCGTTCTTTTTATCGATAATGAAAAGTGGCTTCGTGAGGCTGAATGTCTTCACAATACCATTGAAGTTTTTTGTACTGATCGCTTCAAGGTCCAATTTATCGAGGACTTTCATGGCAGAACCCGTATAACGCACGGATAAAGCAGATCTGAGAGCACTTCTGCGAACCTTCTTCGGAACTGAATAACTATAGTCCCTTGGATGGGGTCCAAAAATTGTTCCGCCACCTCGTTGCAAGGGAGAGCGGCTTGAACCCTGGCGGGCCCTGCCAGTCCCTTTTTGGCGAAAAGGTTTCCTTCCACCACCACTCACCTCTTTTCGTGTCTTCGTGGCAGCGGTACCCCTTCTTCTGTTGGCAAGCTGCATGGTAACAACCTCATGCATAAGATAGGGTTTTACGTCGCAGGTAAATATTTCATCCCTAAGCTCGACTTCACCCACCTTATCGCCTTTTATGTCAAATACATCTGTAAGTGCCATGTTTAAACTCCTCAGGATTTTATCTCCACGTCGACTCCAGCAGCTAACTCAAGCTTCATGAGGGCATCTACTGTCTGCTGTGTTGGCTCAACGATATCGATTAACCTCTTATGGGTTCGCACCTCAAACTGTTCCCGTGATTTTTTATCAACATGAGGGGACCTCAGTACGCAGAATTTCTGGATCCTCGTTGGCAGCGGCACAGGGCCCACAACCTGGGCACCAGTCTTTCTGGCTGCATCTACAATCTCTTTTACCGACAGGTCCAGCAATCTGTGGTCAAAGGCTTTCAGACATATTCTGATTCGTTGCCTCATCTTCCATCCCCTCTATTCTATGATCTCGGTGCATACCCCGGCACCTACGGTCTTGCCGCCTTCCCTGATGGCAAAGCGGAGCTCTTTTTCCAGGGCGATGGGGGAGACGAGTTCGATGGTAATGGTGACATTGTCTCCGGGCATAACCATCTCAACGCCTTCGGGGAGCTTGGTGACACCGGTTACGTCAGTGGTTCTGATATAGAAC
>Ga0116143_10003416_pt1 | contig 16009 bp, 16 predicted proteins | sample AD_UKC034_MetaG_FD_89745 | JGI IMG/M metagenome (GOLD analysis project Ga0116143, IMG submission 89745) | Active sludge microbial communities of municipal wastewater-treating anaerobic digesters from USA - AD_UKC034_MetaG | ecosystem: Engineered > Bioreactor > Anaerobic > Digestate | place: USA...
ATATCGAAAAGGAGATTTAGATATTGAATGGAGAGATTGCCGTGATCTGCTCCCGGGCCGATCCGGCAAGCCTCAATATATTTGAGTGCCTCCTGAAGATGCAAGACTGGAAGCCCGGAGAAGGCTACGTCTTCTCCGGCCGATGGAGGCTGGTGATTCATGAAGGCAAGCAGAGCACCCTCTCCCGCCTGGATGAGATGCTAGCTGCCCGGTCGCTAAAGCCAGAGTTGATAGTATTTGCCAGCCGCCATGAGGCCAAATCAGCCCTGCCCTGGGTGGGTGGCCATTTTACCGGGGTAGTGGAGGAAGAACAGTTCAGCCTCTCTGCTGCCGCTCCTTTTGCGCTGCGCTCTTTTCTTCATAATTTGCGTGAGATTTCTCTTCCTGGCTATGCCCTATCCGCTGAGGCCACCCATCACGGACCGGCCGATGTCGAGACTCCCTGCTTTTTCGCCGAGATAGGAAGCACTGAGAGAGAGTGGCGAAATCCTCATGCGGGCAGAACAGTGGCCAGAGCCATCCTGGCCCTGGAAGAAAAGGATAGCCCGGTCTTTCTCGGTCTGGGTGGAGGGCATTACGTGGCCAGGCAGACCGATCTCATATTCCAGTCTTCTGTGGCCTTTGGACATCTTTTCTCCAATTACCAGACAGAAAATCTCAATCTGCATGTGCTAAAGCTGGCCCTTCAGAAGTCGGGGGCAGCTTATGCCTATCTCGATAGAAAGTCCCTCCGCTCTCAGGAGAGAAGGAGATTGGAGAAGCTGCTAGCTCAGATGGATCTTCCGGTGCTGACGAGCAAGGAGATTCGAGATCAGTTTCCTCTGGCGTAAAGAAAAAAAGCCTGGACAGGAGATGCTACCTTTTCTGCAAGCGCTGAGGAAAGTCAGAAGATAGATTCTCATTTTATACATACAGTAGGTTAATGGCATCTATGCCTATCCCTTCCAGCGCTGATACGAGTCGTTCTCCAAACCCAGGAGATCGAGGACTCTGCCCACCAGCACATCTACCAGTTCATCCAGGCTCTTTGGCCGGGAGTAGAATGCGGGGCAGGCGGGAAGGATGATCGCTCCCGCTTCAGCCGCAGCCGCCATATTGCGAATCTGAATCAGGCTTAAAGGCGTCTCTCTGGGCACCACTATCAGCCTCCTCTTCTCTTTGAGACATACATCTGCCGCCCGGGTGATGAGAGTATCTGATGAGCCGCAGGCCACGGCGGAGAGGGTTCCCATGCTACAGGGAATGATGACCATGGCATCGAATAGATGCGATCCGCTGGCTATGGGAGCGGCAAAGTCTCGAGGCGGGTAGACATGGTCGGCAATTGCCTCTACCTCACCTATTTTAAGATCTGTCTCAATTTCAATGATCTTGGCCGCTGAATCGGTTAAGACCAGATGGGTGATGCAGCCCTTCTCCTTGAGAATTTGAAGCAGCCTGATGCCGTACTGCACTCCCGATGCCCCGCTTATCCCTACAACAATCTCCAAGAAAGACGACCTCTTGAGTTCATTTTGTTCTAGTTGGCAAAATATCTTTTGTTTATGTCATTTCCTTGATTTCGCGCAAGAGTGGCTTATGATCAAATTCGACTCTCAGTTCGTTTTCTAAATAAAAATATTAAAATATAAATTATATTTTTATTAAAAATAGCAATTAAAATATGATAGGAAAATTTTAAATACTATTACCTATCTATAATCATAAATAATGAACTTTTTGCACACGCTAAACAAGTAAGGAGGATTAATCAATGACAAATGCCAGGACTCAATATATCCAGAGTTTGGTTTATGACTTGAACAAGCTCTTGGCGGTAAATCTGCAGCCAAGCTCACAGCCAGCATACGATCCCAGAGCCCAAGAGCCATCTGGAGATGTTATCGTCACCACAGTTACACCGCGAAATCTGACAAACTCGTTGAGTGAGAACTCTCTGCTCAGTCCCAGTACAGGCGTAATCTATCCAGGTGCAATAGTCATGCAAGACCAGAATTTAGCAAATGGGACGCCTACTCCGTATACTTTAGCGCGAGGACCGCTGAGGATTTACGTTGACTTAGCGGGATTGGGCGATAAAGCTTATACAACCATCGAATCACCGACTAACGTAAGTGTGGCAACAGCAGTCCAAAATATCGTCAATTACTGGCTTGATAACGTTACAAAGCAAGGCTATAAGCCGGTTGTGCGAGCCTATTCAGAGTCTCAAAAATCGTACACGCAATCGCAAATTGCGGTTTCACTCGGCTTTGGAGTACAATGGACCAAATGCAATGCAACAGCTAGCCTAAGTACTGAGTCAACCATGGAGCAGACCATAATTTACCGAGGTCTCAGGCAGATTTATTATACAGTCCAGATCGAAGAACCAATAGAAGTAGGGGATATGTTCTCAAGCAATGTGACCTTAAGCCCAGATAATATGAAGCCAGAACATCCCCCCGGTTATGTGCGCTACGTGGATTACGGGTGAATTATTGTCGTGCAAATGATAACCTCTGCCCAAACATCCACCATAGAGGCCCAACAGGCACTTGATGTCTATACTTCGGGCGTTACTGTCAGCGAGGAACTAAAGGCAAAATATAAAAATATTACTGAAAACTCCACATTCAAGGCGATCGTAATTGGCGGTGGAAGCGATTCAGGATCTGTACTGGCTGGAGATATTGAATCAATTAGCAAAGCCATTATTGGAGGGCTTGAATTCTCAAAGACTAATCCGGCATATCCAATTTCTTATGCAGTTGCCGATATGAAAAGCAGGAGCCTTTCGGAGATAAAGACCACTACGAGCTATAACGAGATCGAGCGGAAGAGGATGTATAGCCGGTCTATTACCTTGAAACATTCCGGGGCATATGTGGCGAAGTTCGTTGTGACTTGGAAAGAGTATAATCCTGCCACCGGCAAGCGCGATTTAGAGAAGAGCTTCGATTCGGGAAAGAAAACTGCAGGCTATGAGACCAAGTTATACTTCCCAGGTGACGCAGAAACTTTTAGTGTAAAAGGCATAAACGATACAGGGCTTCTTTGGGATAAACACCGAACCAAAGAATGGAGAGTTGGCACATTGGATGGAGATAAGATTATTAAAATTGGAGGTACCACGCTAAATATGTGGATGGAAGTAAATGGTCAGCGTGTGTAAACCAAATTCTTTTCTATTTTTGAATCCTCCACATTTTGCATCTTCAGTTCAATCAATAATCTTACCATGGAAGCAATCCGATGATGTTGGCATGTGCAGATCGATTTAAGTGAATGATTAACATTCGCGTTCCAGACGCATTCGAATGCATATGAAATGTCGGCCAGTTTTTGTAGGGATCGATCATCCCAAAGAAAATCTCGGCCTATACTTCCCATGCCAAGGATTTCTCTGCGTCTATAATGCTTTCATGTTTCGAGCGCGATTCAAGGACACATGGGTGTTTTTTTTTCATGATCCTTTTCCCGCCATTCGCAGCCATCTCCATGCAACTTTTAGCTTTTCTCTCTGGAAAATGTTTTTATAATTTTTTATTAATTCTTTTCCCAGAATCAGGGCTGCTATCCAAAAAGAGGCTTCTCCGAGAACCACCAGAATTGAGGATAAGATCACCTTCCATCCGGCGGAAAAGGGGGCAAAAGGCACCAGCAAAAGTATGCCATAAAAGGCAAATGAGAGGATGATCAGAAGCATTCCCAGCCTTCTCTTGAAAGCCCCCTGATTTGATCTTCCCATCTGTGACCTCTCTCATTTATTCATCTTTTCCAGCCCTTCCAATGCCCCCATTACCAGCAGGGGCAGGGTGATGGTGGCATCGCCATAGACGGTTACGAACCTGGCCTTCTCCGAGATCTTGCCCCAGGATACTGCCTCGGAGAGAGTGGCTCCGGAGAGCCCCCCGTTCTCCGGGGTGTCCGTGGTAAGCTGTATCGCGAGATCGAAGCTTCTGGGAGAGAGGAGCATGGATTGGAGAGCAAAGTTCTTAGGAGTCCCCCCACCTACAATCAGTATTCCTGCTCTCTGGCAGGCATAGCAGATGTCTACCATCTCCTTAATATCGGCAAAGGCATCCACATTGAGCTTCCTGGTCTGGCCGTGCATCCAGGCCTGCAGCCCAATCATGGAATCGGGAAGAGCGGGGCAGAAGACGGGCACATTCATATCATAGGCAGATCGCAGTATGGACCTTCTATCCTCGATTTGACTTCCCAAGATGGTCATCAGCTCTCGGCCGGACAGCACTTTTTCCGTATCGGGAAGGATCCTCTGCATCAATTCCTCAAAAGCGACAAAGTCCTCATCCCGGAGAAAGACATCATAGATGCGGCTCTTGCCCTCCTCCCGCAGAGCGGCATCATCCGACTCCGCAGATCCCTGACAGTGGCAGCCGAAGGACTCAATAATATCGTGGACCAGATTGGCGCCGGTGGTCACCAGCACATCCACATGCTCTCCTCTGATCAACCCGGAGACGATCTCTCTCATTCCCGCTGGTACCATCGCGCCGGATACCGTCAGGAACCTTGTGCAATCTCTGGAGAGCATCTCCTCATAGATGGACATGGCTTCAGAGAGCCTTCTCGCTCCAAAGCCGCACTTTCTCATACCTTTCAGCAAGGAACTGATGCTCATACCCGGCTCTAACTGCAATTGATGCACTATCTCCATTTAATCACCTTGATCATGATAATATTCCCTCAAAACGTCCCGGAAAGTCCTGATTGAACTTATGCAATGCGAAATTTTTTCTCATAAACCTTTTATACCAAGCCTTATGTTTAGCTTTTACGGAGGATAAACAATGGCCGGCGAACCGATGGCAGTGGTTAATTATATACCACTTATTATATTTTTGATAATGGGAGCAATAGTGCCCATTGCTGCTTTAGCCGCTATCAAAGTGATAGCCCCAAACAGGCCGAAGCGCCAAAAGCTATCGATATACGAAGGTGGCCTGAAGCCAATCCGCGACGCTAAGATCCAGTATAGCGTTCAATATTACCTTTTCGCTATCGTTTTTGTGATATTCGATGTTGAGGTTTTATTTTTATATCCCTGGATCTATGTCTATGCGAATGAGGCCATGCAGAAGTTCATGGTCTTCGGGCTGATGAACTATGCCGTCTTCGAGATGCTCCTATTCATCCTGGTACTGCTGGTAGGACTTATCTATGCTATCAAGAAGGAGGCTTTGCGTTGGGTATAAGCGACGTCATACCCGTACCCGTAGCAATCGATGAGGAGATTGAGAAGTGGACCATATTCGGACAGCCCGTGGCTGAGGTCTGGTTCACCACTACGGAGAAGATTCATCAGATCATCCAGATGGGACCGATCAAGAATATCTTTAACTGGGGACGAAAGAACTCGGTATATTTCTTGATGCAGCCCATGGGTTGCTGTGGAGTGGAGATGTTTGTCTTCGGCGCTGCGCCCTATGACAGCGACAGATTCGGCTGCATTCCCAGGAACACACCGAGACAGACGGATGTTATGATCATCTCCGGCTACTTGACCCGCAAGTACCTGCCGGTGTTCAAGAACCTCTGGGAGCAGATGCCTGAGCCCAAATGGTGCATCGCTATAGGTGAGTGTGCCATATCCGGCGGACCCTTCTATGATTCTTATAATATCGTTCAGAACACGGGCGATTATTTCCCCATCGATGTCTTCATACCGGGCTGTCCGCCCCGGCCGGAGCAGTTCCTGGAGGGCCTGATCAATCTTCAGGAGAAGATCAAGCAGCGCAAGGACAGGCGGGACTACTGAGGGAGGGATCTTTTCTTGACAACAGCAAGCGAGGTCCTGAGCTCGATCCAATCCGCATTTCCAGGAGCTGTTTTAGACTCCAGGGTGGAATCGGACAGCAGGCTCTGGGCCACCATTGACTCCAAGAAGATCTTGGATGTCTGCAAACATCTGACGGACAAGCTCGACTTCGATCATTACTCGGGCAGTGCTGGCGTGGACTGGATCGCCCGAAATGAGATGGAGGTTGTGGAGATCATGGCCAGCCACGGAGCTCATAATGTGGTGGCCATGCTCAAGGTCAAAACGCCCCGGGACAATCCGTCCGTTCCATCTCTTAACGGCCTTTACTGGAACGCCAACTGGTATGAGCGTGAGATCTGGGAGATGCTGGGCATCAACTTCGAGGGACATTCCGGACTTTATCCATTGCTCCTATCCGATCCACTGGTAGGGGTCTGGCCCTGGAGAAAGGACTTCAAGGGCTATCCGGACTATACCACGGGAGAGAGAGCGGTGGCCATCACCACACCGGAGGGATATACAGAATACTACTTCCCGCCCACTCCAGCCGAGGTGGAGGCGGGAACTGTGCCCAAGGAGAGGCCCAAGTATCCCACCTTCCGTGAGAGGGAGGAGATGGAGATCAAGTCCGACTCGGAGATGATCATGCATCTGGGTCCCCAGCATGCCATGGTTCCCGGGCCATTCCTGCTCGATGTGCTGGTAGAAGGAGAGCGGGTTAAGAAGGCCTTCCTGGATATTGGATACATCCACAAGGGCATAGAAAAGATCATGGAGAATCGATCCTGGCTGCAGGGCTTGACCTACACCGATAGGATGTGCTATGTGGAGTCTCTTAACAACAACGAGTGCTACTGCGGCGCAGTGGAGAGGCTCTTGGGACTTGAGGTTCCGGAGAGAGCGCAGTACATCCGGGTCATATTGGAAGAGCTATCCAGAATCCAGAGCCATCTGATAGGGACGGGCGAGTTCCTGACATTGATTGCAGGGGTGGGCTTCGCCCCCTGGCAGTACATGATCATCGACAGGGAGAGGATCATCTCATTGATCGAGAGCGTCACCGGTGCCCGGCTGACTCATTCCTTTGTGCGCTTCGGAGGGGTGCGAAACGATCTGCCGGAGGGCTTTGCCGAGGCATGTAAGAGGGATCTGCCCTATATGAGATCACGCATAGAGGAGTTCATAGAGTTCTTCGCCCAGGACCCGATTTACCATGCTCGAATGGAGAATATCGGCTCCATTTCCCCCGAGACGGCCAAGAGAATCGGCTGCGCCGGACCGGTATTAAGGGCGACTGGAGTGCCCTACGATATGAGAAGGGAGGATCCCATACTGGTCTATCCGGAGCTGGACTTCAAGATAATAACCGGAACCAGAGGAGATTCTGCGGACAGGATCGAGGTCCGGATGAAGGAGATCCTGGAGAGCATTCATATCATCGAGCAATGTCTGGACAGAATTCCCTCCGGACCGATAAAGACCGAGGCCAAGATCCCCAAGAAGATTCCTGCTGGGGAGGCCTACTATCGGGTCGAGAATCCCAGGGGCGAGATGGGAATGTATGTGATCAGCGATGGCGGAGATAAGCCCTACCGGGTAAAGGTAAGGGGGCCATTCTATGCTACATTCCAGACCTTGACTCCGGTTCTGGAAGGGGTCTATCTTGCAGATGCGGTGGCAATAACCGGAAGCATGGACGGCTGCCCATCTGAATCGGACAGGTAGGAGGGAGAGGATTTGGACGGAATAATCGAGATCATCACTCAGTTTGCCGCCCAGGAGCCGGCGATATTCGCCCTGATCATAGGCATAATCGGGGCTGCGGTGCTTTCTGCCGTGGTCAATGTCGGTGCCATGCTGGTGATCTGGGCGGACAGAAAGGTCATGAGCGATTTCTGTAACCGGTTCGGCCCCAATCGAGTGGGCGGAAGATGGGGCATACTGCAATTAGGCGCCGATGCCATCAAGCTGTTTACAAAAGAGGATGTAATTCCTAAAGACGTTGACAAGGGCGTCTATGTCTGGGCACCCATCATCGCCTCTGCCGGCACCATGCTCGTGGCTGCAGCCATACCCTTTGGGGCGCTTCACATCGGAGGAAAGAATTACCCCCTGGTTGTGGCCAATATGGATATCAGCGCCTTTTATGTGGAAGCGGCTCTTTCCATAATGTCCATAGCTGTTTTCATGGCCGGCTACAGCTCAAACAATAAGTACTCCATCCTGGGTGCCTTCCGGGCGATTGCCAGAATGATCGCCTATGAGGTTCCCATGGGAGTCTGCGTCATATCGGTAGCAGTCATGGCCCACAGCCTCAATCTGGTGGAGATAGTGGAGAGCCAGACGGTATGGTATGCCTTTGCCCAGCCGCTGGGATTTGTAATCTTCATCATCGCCCTGGTCACAGACCTGGGAAGGGTTCCCTTCGACCAGAGCGAGGCCGAGGAAGAGATCATATGCGGCTACAGCACCGAGTACAGCGGAATCAGATGGGGTCTGCTCTATTTCCAGGAGTATAACAACTTCCTTTTGGGATCCATTCTGCTATCACTCCTGTTCCTGGGAGGCTGGCATGGACCGATCATTCCCATACCACTTCTGGATATGGTCTCGCCATTGATCTGGCTGCTGATGAAGGTCATCATTGTGATCTGGTTCGTGATATTGATCCGGGCTGCGCTCTTCCGTTTGAGAATCGATCAGGTAACCGACCTGGGCTGGAAGTGGATGCTGCCACTGTCCCTCCTGAATCTGGGATGGGCAGTGATAATAGGGTCTTACTTTGCATGAGGTGGCTATAGATGCTAAAGAGAAAGATGATAAAGAACTTCACCTGGCCTCTTAAGACCGCTACCCGGGAGATAGAAGTCACTAGGCTGTATCCCGAATTCATGATGGAGCTTCCCGATGCGGAGAGAGGCATTCATGAGCTTGACGCCACCATATGCATCGGCTGCGGAACCTGCGCCAGGGTCTGCCCTAATAGCTGCATTGAGATGGTCAATTTCAAGTTCGGAAGTCCCCTCAAGAACAAAAAGATGCAGTTTCCGCAGATAGACTATGGAAGATGCATGTTCTGCGGCCTGTGTGTGGACGAGTGCCCGGTGGAATGCCTGAAGATGGGCAAAAAGGTGATCATGGCCGGCTGGAACAGAGAGGACCTTGTAAAAGGCCCTGATTTCCTGTCCACCAAGAGGTTTTCTGCCAAAGAGGTGGCTGATCTGGAGGCTGAGGCCAAGAGAATTGCTGCAGAGAAGGCGGCGGCCAAGAAGGCGGCAGCCAAAGAGGGAGCAGCAAAGGAGGGCGCAGCCAAGAAGCCAGCCAAAGAAGGCGCTGCTGCCCCCAAGAAAGAGAACGACAGCGCGGCCAAGCCTAAGGAAGGAGGTGCTGCCTGATGTCGGAAAAATCGGGAGCAAATGTAATTCGAACCATCTTTGAGCTGCTGGTCTTGCTGGCGGCATTGGGTATTATCTTCGGCGGCCTGGCGCTGATAGTCTTATTCTCGCCATGGGCCAAGGAGGTCCTGGAAAAGCTGCTGGCCTTTGACATAAGATTTGCCATTGAGCTCGTAGCCTTCCTGGTCTTAGCAGCTATAATCCTGCTGCTCTCCGCCATGGTGGTATATGCCAGAAATATAGTGCACAGCGCACTATACCTGCTGGGATCATTCGCAGGGGTGGCTGCGCTCTATATAATGCTGAATGCCACATTTGTAGGAGTGGCCCAGGTTCTGGTGTACATCGGAGCGGTGGGCGTGCTGCTGTTATTCGCTGTAATGCTTACGAAGAAGACGATTTTGGAGGAATCCCATGGCGAAGTATAAGATCATCATCATTACCCTGGCTTTCCTGGCGGCTCTATTTGCCTCGCTCTCCTTATCCGATTGGGGTGAGAGCGAGAAACAGGCATACAGCTTCGAGCCACGGGAGGGTTTGAGGATGCCGGAGAGCGGCATTGGAGACGTGGGATTTGAGATCTTCACCTCTTACGTCTTCGCCTTCGAGATATTGGCCCTAGTCTTGACGGCTGCTCTGGTTGGTGCGATTTGTGTTGCACGTAAGGAGGCGGCCTGAGGAGGGCGACATAATATGACAAGGAGGGAGATTCTTCAATGATACCGTTGGAGCTTTATATACTGCTGGCTTCAGCGATGTTCACCATCGGCTTGTACGGCCTGGTCACCCAGAAGAATGGTATCAAGCTGATGATGTGCATCGAGCTCTTGCTCAATAGCGCCAACATCAATCTCGTCGCCTTCTCGGCCTCCCAGCCCAATGTGAACGGCCAGGTCTTTGCCCTGTTCTCCATTGCGCTGGCTGCGGCTGAAGCAGGCGTCGGATTTGCCATACTGATTGCACTGTATAGGCTTTATGGAACCATAGACCTGGACAACATCAACGCCATGAGGTGGTAAGCTGTGTATGCCGATTATGCATATCTGATAGTGGCCCTTCCCGTACTGGCCTTTCTGCTATGCCTCTTTCTGGGATGGCATCTGCCCAGGGGCGGAGGCTTTATCACCGTTCTGGCAACCCTTGGCGCTTTCATAGTATCTCTGGGAATATTCCTTGAGACCTATCCCCATGAGATCGTCCATCAGTCCATGCACTGGTTTGCCGAATTTAATGTGGGCATATTAATAGATCCGCTGGCGCTTGTGATGCTTCTCATGGTATCCTTTGTGGTCACATTGATCCACATATACGGAAATGGATACATGAACGGCGACCCGGGCGCGGCAAGATACTTTGCCGAGGCAGCCCTGTTCTCGGCTGCCATGCTGGGCCTGGTCTTTGCGGATAATCTTCTCCAGCTCTTCATATTCTGGGAGCTGGTGGGACTGTGCTCATACCTTCTGATCGGCTTCTGGTACCGAAAGCCCTCTGCGGCTGCGGCAGCCAAGAAGGCATTTTTAACCACGCGGGTGGGCGATGTTCTGTTCCTGGCGGGCATTATCCTGCTTTACAACAACCTGGCCAGCCTGAACATTGCTCTAAAGCCGGGCGAGTACCTATTGCAGTTCCCGGTGATCTATGCCAATATCGCTGCCATACCCGGTGATCAGCTAACGCTCATCGCCCTGGGACTTTTGGGCGGCGCTGTGGGCAAATCAGGTCAGTTCCCCCTGCATGTCTGGCTTCCCGATGCCATGGAAGGCCCCACCACCGTCTCGGCCATGATCCATGCTGCGACCATGGTTACAGCCGGTGTCTATCTGGTGGCCAGGATGTTTCCCCTGTTCTACGCCGCTCCCCACGGGCTGACGGCAGTGGCAGCAGTGGGCGCATTCACAGCTCTCTTTGCTGCAACCATGGGTCTAACCGCCTTTGACATCAAGAGGGTGCTGGCTTTTTCCACCGTCTCACAGCTCGGCTTTATGATGGCGGGACTGGGCGTTGGAGCAGCCGTAGGGGCCATGGCCGTGGGCGTGTCCATGTTCCACCTCATAGGCCACTCCTTCTTCAAGGCGCTCTTATTCCTCTGCGCCGGCTCGGTCATCCATGCGGTCAACACCAATGACCTGCGGGAGATGGGCGGGGTTGGAAAGTACATGAAATGGACAATGTACACCATGCTCATTGGCTCTCTCTCTCTGGCTGGATTTCCCATGTTCACGGGATTCTTCACCAAGGACGAGATCATAATGATCGCCTATGAGTACGGCACAATGATCAACTTCCTGCCCTACATATTCCTGGTTGTGGCTGCAGTCCTGACTGCTATTTACACCTTCAGGATGTGGTTCTCAGTCTTTACTGGAAAGGAGAGGTCCAATTACGGCAAACACGAGTCTCCCTGGGTTATGCTGGGGCCACTGGTGATACTTGCCGTATTTGCAGCAGGCTTTGGAATTGCCACTCAGACCGACTTCTATGAGTATCTCGACTCCAACTTCGAGCATTACGATCTGGACTTTGCCGAGCTTGGCATTATCGGCGGCCATGTTCTTGAAGAAGGGCATGGCGCTGCGCAGGAAGAGCACGCAGCGGCAGAGGGAGAGCATGCCGGAGAAGAGGAGCACCATCTGCCCTGGTATATACACTATCTGCCGATAGTGATCGCCATAGGCGGCATATTGATTGCCGGGCTGTTCTATTGGGATAAAATCAAGAAATTCGATCCCAGCCAGGTTACAGGAGACAAAGATCCCCTCAGGCAGACTTTGCTCAAGGGGTACTATCAGCATGAGATTCTCACCGGCTGGTTTGCCGAGACCCTGGTCTACGGCACGGCGTTGATCTGCAATATGATCGACATCAAGCTGGTGGATGGATGGCTGAACTGGCTATCGTCCTGGGTCATGGGATTCGCTCAACATGTAAGAAAGGTTCAGACGGGCATAGTGCAGAACTATGTCACTGCTCTGGTACTGGGAGTTGTGGTGCTGGTGGTTGTTATTGCTCTGGCTATGAAGGCCATGGAGGTGGGGCTGGTATGATCTCAAACGCACTCTCGCTGATGATTGCCATTCCCCTTCTGGGAGCGGTGATATCCTTCTTTGCGGGAAGCAAAGCCAAGTTCGTGGCCCTGCTGGCCTCGCTTGTACCTCTATACCTGTCCCTGCAGATGTATATGGAGTTCGACAAGACCTCCAAGATCATGCAGTTCGTGGAGAGCTATGACTGGGTTCCCTCCATCGGGGTCAAGTACACCCTTGGCGTCGATGGAATAGGATTTCCCCTGGTTCTGCTCTCGACCATAGTATCGGTGCTGGTGATAATCTACTCCTGGGGAGAGACCAAGAAGCCCAATCAGTACTTTGCCCTGCTCCTGCTTAACGAGGTGGGAGTTTTAGGTGTCTTCACCGCACTGGACTTCTTCCTCTTCTACATCTTCTGGGAGGTAGTGCTCATCCCCATGTTCTTCCTCATAGGATCATGGGGCGGACCGAGAAAGGACTATGCAGCTATCAAGTTCTTCATCTACACCCACGTGGCCAGCCTGGTGATGCTCCTGGCGATATTCGCCCTGTACTTTACCTATCAGACCCCGGAGGGAGGAAGGACCTTCGATATGCTGACTCTGCTGGCGGCTACAGCAGATACGACTATATTCCCGACCAGCCTGCTCAACATCATCTTCGCCGGGCTGCTTTTGGGATTCCTGGTCAAGATGCCCGCCTTCCCCTTCCATACCTGGCTGCCGGATGCCCATGTCGAGGCTCCCACAGCCGGATCGGTGGTGCTGGCGGCATTGCTGCTTAAGATGGGAGGCTACGGCCTCTTCCGGATCATCATGCCCATGCTTCCCAGCGTGGACAAGATATTCGTGACCATCATCGCCATAATTGCGGTGATCTCCATCATCTATGGAGCCTTCATGGCGCTGGCTCAGAAAGACATCAAGAAGCTGGTGGCCTACTCCTCCGTCAGCCACATGGGATTTGTGACCCTGGGAGCGGTGGCCTTCACCTGGATGTCCGTCACCGGAGCCATGTTCCAGCAGTTCTCTCATGGAATCATCACCTGTGTCCTGTTTATGTCCGCTGGAACCATCCAGCACGTGGTAGGGACCAGGATCATTGGTGACCTGGGAGGCCTGGCCGATCGCATGCCCAAATTTGCGGTGATCATGATGGCCGGGTTCATGGCCTCATTGGGGCTGCCGGGCATGAGCGGATTCGTGGCCGAGTTCATGGTCTTGACCGGCTCGTATCCCAGCCTGCCCACCTACACCATGATTGTGGTCTTCCTGAGCGTGGCCACAACCGCAGCCTATCACCTGTGGGCCATGCAGAAGGCCATGTTCGGACCGATATTGAAGAAGTATATGGATGTTCATGACCCGCACGCTTATGAGCTGTTCTCCATGGCCATGATCATAGTCCTCTCTCTGCTATTCGGCTTGCAGCCTGGCTTGATCACGGATATGATGGGAACCGCTGCAAATCAGCTCATGGAGCCGGTTATGACCCTCTCCCAGATGGGGGTGATCTGAAGTGGATTTGATGCACTACGCCCCACTCTGGGGAGAAGCGCTCCTCACGGTCCTGGCAATTTTGATCATATTGCTGGGGTCATTGATGAAGAACAGCGGCAAGATGATGGGAATGTTGAGCGCAGCAGGCCTGGTGGCAGCCCTTGCCATAGTGGCCAGCAATCTGACCCTCAAGCCTGCCCTGTTCTTCTTTGATACCATCTCTGTAGACGCCCTGTCCCAGTTCTTCAAGGCCGTCTTTTTGGTGGTATCACTGCTGGTTGTGATCGCCTCCCTGTCCAAGTACACCGGAAAGGGAGCGGACGAGTATTATGCGCTGGTCCTGCTGGCCACAGTGGGCATGATGGTTGTCTCAAGCTCCATAGACATTGTAACCCTGTTTGTGGGCTTTGAGCTGGCCAGCCTGTCCACTTATGCTCTGGCGGCCTTCGACAAGACCAAGAAGAACCTGGAGGCGGCCATGAAGTACTTCATCTTCGGCTCAGTGGCCTCGGCCTTCATGCTCTTCGGCTTCTCGCTGCTCTACGGCATGACCGGATCGACCCGGCTGGCGGAGATAGCGGCGGCATCAGTTGCCGACTTCGGTCCGGCTACACTGGTGGCTCTGATATTCGTCATCGTCGGATTCGCCTTCAAGATGGCTCTGGTTCCCTTCCACATGTGGGCTCCGGATACCTATGAGGGCGCACCGGCCCTGGTCAGCGCTTTGCTGGCAGCCGGCTCCAAGAAGATGGGATTCGCTGCTGCCTTCCGGGTGATCATCATCGCCCTGGTGGCATTGCGGCTGGAGTGGTACATGGCCTTCGCCATACTGGCGGCTGTGACCATGACCCTTGGAAACCTCGCGGCATGCTGGCAGAACAATGTGCGGCGCATACTGGCTTACTCCTCCATAGCTCAGGCCGGCTACATCGCCATAGCCTTTGTTGTGGTGGGAGCGGCCTACGGGGCGGACCCGGTCAATGTCTTCAACATGGGCATGATCCGGGCCGATCATCTGGGCATAGCCGGCGCACTGCTGCTGATACTGGGACACGCTCTGATGAAGACGGGAGCCTTCATCGGCACAGCCCAGGTGGCGGGCATGGTGGCTCAGGGAAGCGATACCGACCCGGACGACATATCCAATTATGCCGGTCTCGCCCGCCGGGCGCCCATAACAGCGTTTTGCATGCTCATCTTCATGTTTGCGTTGGCGGGAATTCCCCCCACGGCAGGATACATAGGCAAGTTCGTGCTCTTCAGCTCGGCCATCTACTCCGGCCTTCTCTGGCTGGCGGTTCTGGCCATCCTCAACAGCGCTCTGTCGCTGGTGTACTACCTGAAGATCATCAGCTACATGTATCTCAAGGAGCCAGCCGGCCCCAAGATATCCGAGCAGAAGGGATATGTTGTGGCCCTAGTCTTGACCATGCTGGCCGTGGTCTGGATAGGCGTCTTCCCGGATGGATTCATCAACTGGGCACTGCAGGCAGCAGCGGTTCTGCTGCCGCAGTAGTTTTTTATCCGCTTCATTTTTTTATATTCTGATTCCTATTTATCTCATCCTAATTGCTCGCTGCCAGTAATTCAATCATTCAAGGAGTTGTTATATTTTCCATCATCTCCCTGGCTTTGGCCGGTGTAGCCTATGATAAGATGCGGGAGGCAAATGATAGAAAGGAGGAGGCACTGGCCAGGAGCCTGGCATCGCAGTCTGAGCAGATGAGGGATATAACAGGATCATTGACTGAGAGCGTTTTGCTTGCGATTGAATCTCTAAATCATAAAGAGACTCTGGAAGGATCTACTGCACTCAGGCGCAGCCTGGCTTTGCAGCCTCGAATCATTGCAGAGTTGCAGCATAATAGTTCGGTGAACGCGGTGGCCTTTAGCCCTGATGGTCGAAAGGTGGCTACGGCCAGCTATGACAATACTGCTCGATTGTGGGATGTCGAAACGGGAAAACAGATCCAGAGGCTCGAGCATGACGGCTCGGTATACGGAGTGGCTTTCAGCCCGGACGGCAAGAAGCTGGCTACGGCTAGCTCTGACAGTTCGGCTCGATTGTGGGATGTCCGGACGGGAAAACAGATCCAGAGGCTCGAGCATGACAGGTCGGTGAACGCAGTGGCTTTCAGCCCGGACGGCCAGAAGCTGGCCACGGCCAGCTCTGACAGTTCGGCTCGATTGTGGGATGTCAGGACGGGAAAACAGCTGCAGAGGCTCGAGCATAACAACTCGGTGAACGCAGTGGCTTTCAGCCCGGACGGCCAGAAGCTGGCCACGGCCAGCTCTGACAGTTCGGCTCGATTGTGGGATGTC
>Ga0116143_10003419_pt1 | contig 16005 bp, 16 predicted proteins | sample AD_UKC034_MetaG_FD_89745 | JGI IMG/M metagenome (GOLD analysis project Ga0116143, IMG submission 89745) | Active sludge microbial communities of municipal wastewater-treating anaerobic digesters from USA - AD_UKC034_MetaG | ecosystem: Engineered > Bioreactor > Anaerobic > Digestate | place: USA...
CAAGCCTGATTGCCTTCTTCTCCTTCCACCTTCCTTCTATTACCTTCAGGTCGTCATATACCTGTTTTGTGGTCCTGTCGGTATAAGGAACAAATTTCAATTCGCCGCCCTTTCCGCTCAAGTCATATATTAAGCTTTTGCTGTCTTCGACATTTTCAAAAGTATAATACCTTGCAACTGAGATATCCTTATTCAGCCTTTCCCTTCTTTCAACCCATTTCTGGTACCCATGGCTCTGGCCGTTCAATGCCTCAATTGACAGAAGAAAAAAAAGAAGCAAAGAAGCAATTCCTTTTTTCTTGATTTCCATTCGGACCTCCTTTCGTGCGGATTATGGGAAGTTGAATAAACGGCTGTTTTAAATATCAGTTTGTTTCGAACGGCATCTTCAAGAGAACTCTAATTAACTGAAACAATCAATTTTTTAATTATAGAATACCTTCCTTGAAGTGTCAAAAAAAGAAGGTTTCGTGCTTTTATTTGACAGAATGCATCCGCTAAACTAACATAAGTGTTAATTAAAAGATTTCTGCAGATGACCTGATACAAAAGAAAATTGCGGAGGTTGAAAATGTTTGTCAATTTGAACGGCAAGAAGATGTTTTTTGATGTTGTGAATGAAGGGACAAAAACTGCAAATGACGGCAGGAATTCAATAAAGCCGGCCATGTTTGCCCTGCAGGGAGGACCCGGAATGGAACATGCAGGCATGAAAGCCATAATGGAGCCGTTTTATGACCTTGTCCAGGTTGTTCTCTTTGACCAGCGGGGCAGCGGTTTATCAGACCCTGTTTCTGAAAAAGACTGGTCGATTGAATTGCTTTCAAAAGACATAGAAGGACTCAGGAAACATCTCGGTTTCGAAAAAATCATCCTTTTGGGAATATCTTTTGGAGGCATGCTGGCAATGGATTACGCAATCACATTTCCCGATTCCGTTTCCAAGCTTATACTTGCAGTTACCGCCCCCAGCCGCAGGAGTTTTGAAGAGGCATCAAGGTTCGCTTCCTCTCTTGAAAATCCAATGCTCAGGGAAAATGCCTTCAAGGTTCTTAAAGGCAAAATGGAAAGCGATGAGGACATGAAAAAAACCCTCTCGGTGCTGACTCCCCTATATTCGAAAAGGAGGGCTCCGGAAAAAACTTTGGAAAGTCTCAGGCACGTAAGTGCAAACTCGTTTGTTGCCAATTATTTTCTCAGCGGCAGAAGCGGAAGGTATGACCTTGAGGACAGGTTGTGTGAAATCAGTGTGCCAACACTTATCATGGGAAGCCGTGAAGACTGGATATGTCCCATATCCCAGTCAATGATAATGAAAGAAAAAATACCCGATTCACAACTGGTGGTTTTCGAAAATAGCGGCCATGAGATATTCGAGGATGAAAAAGATAAATGCATATCTTCCATCAGGGCATTCTTAAAATAGGCGATGTAGACGAAGGACCGTCCTTCGTTTTTACAACAGCGAGGACAGAAAACAAATGGACAAGAATAAAAAAATTATCTTTAATAAGATAGAGATGTTCAATAACCTTAACGGTTCTGAAATAAAAACTCTTTCCCGTTATATATCTATGAAAAAGGTTTCTGCAGGGACCATCCTTTTCAGGGAAAACACTCCCCATACGGATATCAATGTCATATACGAAGGGGAGGTTGAATTATTTAAGCTTAACCCCCTGGGGTCAGAGAAAAGGCTTGCTTACCTTATAAGCGGCGACCTGCTGGGAGAGGGGGCGCTTGAAGACGTTTCAATCCATTCGACCTCGGCAAGGACATTGAGCGATACAAAGTTATTGACGGTAAAAAAGGAATTCTTCAGGGATAATACTTCTGCCGCCTTTAAGGTGGTTATAAACATTGCAAGGAGCATATCCCGCAGAATAAGCATCGTTACCAGCCGGGTAATCGATACGAAAGTACAATATGGAAGCGGCAGTACCAGGAAAGAATCCGACCTGCTCGGCGAGAGAAACGTACCGGAGGCAGCATACTATGGAATACAAACCCTCAGGGGACTTGAGAACTTCAACATAAGCGGCCTTACACTCAATTTTTACCCGCTGCTTATAAGCTCCATTGCAATGGTCAAGATGGCTGCAGCCAAAGCGAACTACGGTCTCGGATTGCTTGAAAAATCCCTCTGCGGCTCAATTGTTAAAGCCTGCGACGAAATCAGAAAAGGAAAACTGGACAGCCATTTTACAGTCGACATGATGCAGGGCGGTGCCGGAACAACAACGAATATGAATGCAAACGAGGTAATTGCCAATCGCTCCCTCGAAATAATGGGTCGTGAGCGGGGAGAGTACCAGTACTGCCATCCCAACAACCATGTGAATCTGTCGCAATCAACGAATGACGTTTATCCCACGGCAGTCAAGATTGCAATTATCAACAGCAACCAAGCGCTTCTTGAAACCCTTCGGGAACTTATCTCGTCGTTCAGGGAAAAAGGCAGGGAGTTTGCCTCGGTTATCAAAATAGGGAGGACCCAGCTGCAGGATGCTGTCCCCATGACTCTCGGACAGTCCTTCGAGGCTTACGCTGTGACCCTTGATGAAGAAATATTGCGGCTTGAGGAAAATGTGCGCCTTTTTCTTGAAGTCAACATGGGTGCGACCGCAATAGGCACGGGTATCAATTCGGACCCCGAGTATGCAAAAAAAGTGGTCAGGCACCTGAGGGAAATAACAGGACTCAAGATAGTAAGCGCCAGCAACCTCATTGAGGCTACCCAGGATGCAGGGGCTTTTGTCATGTATTCATCGGCCCTTAAAAGAACGGCAATAAAACTTTGCAAAATCTGCGACGACCTGCGGCTGCTTTCTTCAGGTCCGAGGGCAGGTTTTAACGAGATAAACCTGCCTCCCATGCAGCCGGGTTCTTCCATCATGCCTGGGAAAGTTAACCCGGTTATCCCGGAAGTCGTCAACCAGATTGCCTTCAAGGTTATCGGCAACGACCTTACAGTGAGCCTGGCGGCAGGAGCCGGCCAGCTTGAGCTGAATGTGATGCTGCCCGTTATTACACAAAGCATATTCGAATCGATAGAAATACTGAAAAACGGAATGGCTACCCTTAAAACAAGGTGCATTGACGGTATCACTGCTAACAGGGAGCGTTGCAGGGAGCTTGTTTATAACAGTATAGGCCTTCTGACGGCGCTCAATCCGGTTCTCGGTTACGATGCAAGCAATAAGATTGCAAAGGAAGCCCTCGAGAATAACAGGGGAGTGTACGAGCTTATACTGGAAAAGAAACTTCTCAGCAAGGAAAAGCTGGATGAACTTCTTCTTCCTGAAAATATGATTGCTCCCAAAAAACTCCAAAAAAGGAAATCCGTTAAGAAAGGAACCTCGAAAAAGGTCCGGGAATAATTGTCTCCATGTGCAAACATTTTTGCAGAGACAAAAAATGGAGCCATTTGAAAAAATCGAAGTTATTTATACGTCTTCTAAAACCCGTGTGCTCGCTATTCATATCTCTTGAGATGTTACGCAAAAGAAAGAGCAGGTTATAGAATGCTTTCAAGGCGTGTCCAGTTCATCTTTTTCTTGTCGGCTGTCAGGCGGTGGGTCAGTCGTCCTTTATGGCACATGACTGCCGCGTGTAAAGGTTTTTTCTGCCTGACAGCATTTTCAAATCCCAGGTCGGCAAGAATCTCTACGTAAGGAAATGTGCCGGCTGAAAGCATTGCGGAAGAAGTATTGGGGACAAGCGATGGTATGTGGTCGCAGCTATAGTGGATGATGCCGTCAACCTCATAGCTTTCCTGCAGCCTTTCGCTTGACACCGATGTTTCTATCATATCCCTGTCACAGGCAGTTGCATCGCAGAGTATGCTTCCCTTTTTCATAGAGGCAAGCATCCTTCGGTTAATCAGGTATTCCATTCTTGATTTTGGCATATCTTCACTTCTGACTGCGCAGTTCAGAACGATATCGCAGGTTGGAAGTAACCTTGATATCTCTTCTATCGTATTTGAAGGATTAACTGTATCAAATGGGATTATCTTCCTGTTTTTTTCTGTAATCTTCCACAAATCTCTGTCAATGTATCTGAAGGCATTTTTCTCAATGTTCCCGGTATCTTTTTCTATGACTGTTACGTGTATGCCGTTTGCCAGGAAAACTCTCAATGCGTTGGTGCCTATTCTGCCCATGCCTGTTATCAGGGCGGAAGGATCCGGTATATCCTTAATGAAACCAACGGGCAGCTTCCCTTTTTTTTCCATGAGAATCTTCATGCTCTGCAATGCAAAAAGAACTCCCGTGATTTCGCTCATGGGTTTCAGAAGTACAGACTCCCCTTTTTCAATAACCCATTCGTACGCGATGGCGGTGACTTTTCTTGAAATTATCTTCTCTATGTTTTCAGCGGATATGTTTTCATCAAAATGGAGAAATGTAAAAAGTATCTGGCCATTTCTGAAATTACCGTATTCCGATTCGAGCGGACATTTTACCTTCAATATCATGTCTGCATATTTGTAAAGTTTTTCCCTTGATACTATTTCTGCTCCTTTTTCCATATACATGGAATCGGTGAAGCCTGCCATGTGTCCTGCGCCAGACTCAACCATTATCCCGTGGCCTTTCCTCTTAAGTATACCTGCCTGTCCGGGGAGAAGTCCAACCCTGTACTCCTCTGTCTTTATTTCCTTTGCAACTCCTATTATCATTGTTCCTCCATTATATGAAGCAATATTAAATTCGCAATATTTCGTTCTCGAAATTATTATATCACAAGGGATGCAAAGACTGATATTAATCCACATAAGAAGATACTACACGCAAGATTATTTGCCAGATTGAAACATGGTAATGTTAGTTTGACCGGTTTGACATGGAAAGGGCTCATGTGATAAAGTTTTAAAACGCATGTAAAAAAAAATACGGAAAATTTGCAGACTGCCTTGATATGCGGTTTCGGAAAACAAATGAACGGGAGAATACAACAGATATAAGAAAAGGATTAAAAAAATGATTAGAAAAGATTTGATTGAAGATGTTGTTTATAAAACTGGACTGAACAAGACCATTGTCAAAGAGGTAGTGGATACTTTCCTTGAAACGCTTGCGAAATCTCTTTCCGAAGGCAGTAGGGTGGAATTGAGGGGATTTGGAGTTTTTGATATAAAAAAAATGAAAACTAAAAAAGCAAGAAATCCAAGAACAGGCGAAACTGTTATTATTCCTGAAAGAAATAAGATAGTTTTCAAAGCGTCAAAAATCTTCAAGAAGTAAAAGCATTATTTTAAAACGGTATAGGGGAAGATTCCGGTTTTTGCCGGTAAATGTTAAGGTAATAGTTAAGCTTATTCGGACTGTATCCGCCCTTATAATTCTGCCATTGTCCTACAACGTAATAGTAATAAACTCCGAGTCCCAAAAGAACCAGTGAAAGGATAAAAATAAGAATTCCTTTTTTCTTATTTATCTCGTCAATTATCAAAGCAAGAAAGAAACCGAGAAAGCTTAGTCCAATTATTATCAGAGCCGAGATATATCCCATTTCAAATTCCATTATTCCTCCTAATAGTTGATATTATTTTACTCCCCAATTTCATATTTTACAAATCTTTTCACCCGAATGTTTTCGCCGAGCTTTGCTATTTTGGAGTCAATGTATTCCTTTACAGTCATTCCTTCTTCTTTAATGTAAACCTGTTCAAGAAGGACGTTTTCCTTGTAGAAATCTTTAAGTTTTCCTTCTACTATCTTTTCAACAACTGCCGGCGGTTTACCCTTATCTTTGAACTGTGCTTCTATTATTTCCTTCTCCTGGTCTATGATTTCCTGGGGTACTGATTCCCTGTCAACCCAGGAGGGATTGGACGCTGTAATCTGAAGAGTAAGGTTCTTGACCAGTTCCTTAAACTCCTCGTTCTTTGCCACGAAATCGCTTTCCGTGTTTACCTCTATCAATACTCCTATCTTTCCGTTCAGGTGAACGTAGGCGCCGATAAGTCCTTCCCTTGTTTCCCGCAATGCTTTTTTCTGGGAAGTCAGCATTCCCTTTTTCTTGAGAATTACAAGCGCTTTTTCAATATCTCCGCCTGTTTCTTCAAGGGCTTTCTTGCATTCTATCACGCTGATACTTGTGGATTCCCTTAATTGTTTAACCAATGATAAATCAACCTTCATTACCGGTCTCCTTTTCAGATTTCTCTTTCACAGTTTTTTTATTTGTTTTTATCTCGTTCTCCTGGACACTTGCTTCTTTCTCGGCAATCTGGGCGGCATCGGGAGTTTGAAGAGCTTCCGTATTCCCTTCTATTACACACTCCGAAAGCTTCTTCAGTATAAGGTCTATAGATTTTAAACCGTCGTCATTTGCAGGGATGGGATAATCAACGAGTTCCGGATTGCTGTTAGTATCTACAATCCCAACTATTTGGCACCCGACTTTTTTGGCTTCCCTTATCAGGTTGTATTCTTTTCTCACGTCAACTACAATAATTATGTCCGGATATTTTGTTATGCTTCTAATCCCTTCGAATTTTTTCAAAAGGTCTTCTTTTTCTTTAAGTAGAAGCGCAGCTTCCTTTTTCGTGTACAGTTCCAGTTTTCCGTTCTTTTCAAGCTCTTCTATTTCTTCGAGCCGGGCGATTCTTGTCCTTATCTGATGAAAATTCGTAAGGGTGCCGCCTATCCATCTGTAGTTGACATAAGGCATGCCGCAGCTTAAGGCAGATTCCTTTATTGTCTGCTGGGCATGTTTCTTGGTGCCTACAAAAAGAATTGTCTTTTTCGAGACGGCGGCTTTTCTTAAAAATTCGCCTGCTTCTTTTATCTTTTGAAGGCTTTTTTCAATATCTATTATATATATTCCCTGCCTCTTTCCGTAAAGATATTTCTTTATTCTCGGGTCGTACTGGCGAGTCGGATGTCCGAAGTATACGCCGTTTTCCAAAAGTTCTTTTATTGTGACTTCCATTTTCCCCTTTCTTTTTTGAAAAAATTGTTAAGTTGTTATTATACCATTTTTACGAAATATGCCAATAATTTTAACTGAAAAAAAAATTCGTGTCAAATAAAATTGAAATCTGCCGATATAAATTATACAATTATTGTAAATCCATGTAAAGACCGGCATACATCTTCTAAAAGCCGTCCATAAGAAAACTCGAAGGGGTTCATCTATGAAAAGTGTCAAAGAATACATGATAAAAGGAATTCCCCTGCTCCATGAAGAATCGTCCATGAGGGAAATCCTTGAAATATTTTCAGGTTCCAACCATAATATACTGCCCGTGGTGCGCGAAAATGAAACCCTGGCTGGTTTGATAAGCATTGAGGAATTGTTAAATGACCTGCTTTTCTCAAAAGAGGATATTTCAATCCTTGAGAAGATGTCTTTTTTTGCGGATTTCTTTTCTGATGTTATTGAAAATATTGATTCCATTTCTCCTCTTGTTCTTGCAAAAGATATCATGCAGGGAAACGTCTTTACGATAAAAGAAAGCGATTCCATGATAAAAGCGGCTGTTCTCATGAAAAAAAGAAATGTTCACAAACTGATAGTGGTAAACGAAAAAAACGTCCCTACAGGTTATATCTCAAGGAATGAAATCTGCAAAGCCTTCCTGATGTGAAACTGGCGAAAAAATGGATATAAAAGCAATAATCAGCATAAGCGTTTTTGTTGTAAGTTATCTTTTCATAGCCATAGAAAAAGCCCCGAGGGTTTACGTTGCCCTTTCGGGTACTGTTGCACTTATTCTTTTTAAGATATACACACCCCAGGAGGTCGCTCTCTATGTTGATTGGGAAACCCTTGGGTTCCTGTTCGGGATATTCATATCGGTCAAGATTGTTGAGCAATCCGGTTTTTTCAACTATTTCGCACTTCTGGTTGCCAGAATGCTCAGATTTAACACCCTTAAAATATTTATATTCTTCCCTCTTATGGCGGCTGTAATGGCGGGGTTTATAGATTCCATCAGCGTGATTGTTTTTCTTGCTCCTCTGACTTACGCTTTAAGCAGGATATTAAAGTTCAATCCCGCGCCCTATATAGTCGCTGAAATCTGCCTTGCCAACATCGGGGGCGCGGGCACGCTTATGGGCGACCCTCCCAACGTGATACTTGGTTCCATGTTCCATTTGGGTTTTACGGATTTTGTAAAGCACAACTGGATAATCAGCATGAGCGGTGCATTGTCAGCGATTTTTGTATTTTACAGGATTAACAGGAAGGAACTTGTAAAGTTAAACCAGAAGCTCAAGAAAGAAGAATTGCAAAAACTCGTGCCTCGCGAGGCGATAGAAGATACTTTTCTCATGAAGGCCGGATTAATAAGCCTTATGTCAACCGTATTGCTTCTTGTTCTCAGAGATTTCATAAAAGAAAAAATTCCGATAAACATAGCCCTTTCCAGTCTTATACCAGCTTTTACGATACTTACCTTAAAGGGCCAGAATCCCAAGTTAAAAAACATTATCAGGGAAATAGATATAGAAACGCTTCTTTTTCTTTCCGGACTTTTTGTCATTGTAGGAGCCCTCGAGAAAACCGGAGTCATGAGCTTGCTGGCAAATTCCGTGAGCGGTTTTGCGGAAAACGGAGCGAAGATGGCAGCAATCCTTTTTTGGGGAGGAGCAGTCACAAGTGGATTTATAGATAACGTTCCGGAAGCGATAAGCCTTGGATACCTGATAAAGAATCTTACCCCATTTATTTCTTATTCCTTCACGCTTCTCATATGGGCTGCCAGCCTGGGACTGGACATGGGAGGTAATTTCACTCCCGTGGGAGCAAGTGCAAATATCGTTGGATATACATTCCTTGAAAATCACAAAATTAAAATGGGATGGAAAAAGTGGATTGCATTATCTTTTCTGCCCACAATAACGGCACTGCTGGTTTCATGGACCGGCTTATTTTTGAAATACAAGATAGGATTTTATTAAAAGAATTCCAAGTGTTATGGCTACTGCGATGAGGTTGAGGTATTCCCTGTTTCTGTTCGCCTGCAGCCATGAAAAATTGCCCGTGAGATTCGTCCGCAGCGAAAATTTTGGAAAAAAAGCAGGCACATTTTTCCTGTAATCGAGATACGATTTTCCGAACTTCTCATACAGGTATCGCTCTTCCGACAATATGGCAGGCAAATACGTCAAAGGATAAAATAAAAGAAAGTAGACAAGCACGGCAGGATGCATTGAAGACAAAGTAAATCCTGCCGAAATCAGGAAACTTCCCATGTAAAGGGGATTGCGACAAATACCGTAAATCCCTGATACTGTGAGTACCTCATTCTTCTTTATCGTGCCGGCAGAAAGATACCTGAGAAAAACTCCCGCAGCAATGAAAGGCAGACCTGCCGCTATATGCATTTTCCCGCCTCTGCCTGCAATAATAACCAGGGCGAAAAAGAGCCATCCGAAAGTAGTTCTTTTAGCTGCGATTTTCAAAAGTACACCAGTTCCATGTCTCCCCATAAAAACATCTCCGTTCCTTTTATTATAAGTATTGCCTCTATAAAAGGGAATTTTTGAAGTTCCTTTTCAAAAAATTGCTGTTCTATCTTGCCTTTAACCAGATTTCCGAAATGCGTTGCAGCTCCGTCAGAAAATGCAGCCGATTTGCTGATTACCGTTACAGCGTCAGCGTTGCCGTAGCTGAAAGAATGTCCCACAGTCCCGCTTGACGTGGCTATGCCATATGGCATAGCCCTTCCATTCAATCTGATGCCTATCTTCATGGAAAAAGGAGAACTGCCGGCATATATCCCGGCAGTAAAATCGTTTTTCACTCTTGCATATATATCTCCGCCGTTTTCTATGAAAAAATCCCCTTTTTCCTTAAAAACATTTTTACCTATTATTTCGGCGATTGCGCCTGCAACTGATGCCATTGGTCCTGTTTCAGTCATTTCACCGGATAAACACATGATACGTATGATTTCATTTTTGTTCTTGCATGCCAGGGGAGAAAAAGACGTCAGGAATTCAGGATTTTTCCTGATATAATCCTTTATGATATCCCTCTGTTTTACGACTTCTTCCTTTATCTCTTTTGACAGGTTTTTCTCTGATAATACGAGCAAGTCGGTTTCCTGGATTTTAACGGTGTAATTCTTAAGTCCTGAAGATTCAATAATGTCCCTGTAAAATCTTTCTTTCAAATTGATTTTATTCATAACAGGTATCTGCTGTATTCACTCTTGATTTTTCCCTGCATTTTTCTTGCTGTAACGTGTGAGGAAGAATCTTTTATGCAGATTTCTATTGATTCTTCTGAAATATAAGAGGCGAAAATTTCCATCGCAAGTTCATTGAATTTCCCGTCTATCAAGGCTGCCATTCCGGGCATTTTACATGAAGTCATGAGAAATTTATCTTTTCCTGCAAGTCCTGGCAATTTCATGTTCTCCTCTTCGTTGCGGGGAATGATTAACTTGGTTGCTGGTGAAATTCTGAAATGCCTTCCCAGCTGCAGCAAAAGGTAATCATTGCGCGACGCGCCGGGCTTGTGTTTTATCAAATCTTCCAATCTTTTGCAGAAGCTTCTTTCCGTAAGAAGGCAGCCTCCGGCCGGAGCATGGTAATACTTGAGCTTTTTTTCACGGGCAATTGCAAGCTGGGCGGTTCTTGTTTTTCCTTTGACAGCCAGCAGTCTGTTTCTGTCTATAAGCCCCTTTGATTCGGCTTCCGTAACATTGAGAAGCCGTGCCGACAAAGGCCGCAGGATTTTTCCTGAAAGGGAAGCTTCTTTTTCGACAATTTTTAGGGCCTTCATGGTTTGGGATTTTCCTCTCTGTCCTACGACCTCGCCCGTAAAAATGAAATCTGCGCATTTTTCTTCCATGACTTCCCTGGCTTTTTTCAGCATGTATATATGGCAGTCTATACAGGGATTGATATTCTTCCCGTATCCGTAGCGTGGATGTTTTATCAATTCGATGTAGTCATCGCCCGTTTCAATGATTTTCAAATCAAAGCCGGATGATTGTGAAAATTGCCTGATATTGAGAATTGTCTTTTCTCCGAATCCCGAGACAAAAGGCGTAAGCACGTATACGCCGGTAACTTCAAACCCCTGTTCCATGACCAGGCTGACGGCTATCGCGCTGTCGAGGCCTCCCGAGACAAGCCCTACCGCTTTCTTTTTTTTTTGCATCTGTTTATTATAACATACGGCCGTGCAATCATTGTTGACCTATTGAAAGCCGCATTATATAATTTAAGAACATAAAATTAAGAATTTAAAAAGAGGTTAAAGATGAAATACATGTGGGAAGGAAGGTTCGCAAAGAATACAAGGCAGGATGTTATAGATTTCACGTCTTCTCTCGATATTGACAGGCAGCTTGCTTATCATGATATAGAGGGAAGTTCTGCGCACTGCAAAATGCTTAAAAAAGCAGGAATCCTGACTTCAGCAGAGGCAGGTAAGATATTGAAGGGGCTGGAAGCGGTAAAGGATGAGATTGCTGACGGAAAATTTATTTTCATAGAATCGGACGAAGACATTCATACATCGATAGAAAGGCGTCTGGTGGAATTAACGGGCAAGACGGGAGAAAAGCTGCATACCGCGCGTTCAAGGAATGACCAGATTGTCCTTGATGAAAAGCTTTTTATCAGAGAAAAGGTTAAGCTTATTATTGAAAACATCCGGCTGCTGCAAAAATCCATGCTTTTAAAAAGCGAAGAAGTTTTTCCCGCATTGATGTCTGCCTACACCCATCTTCAGCAGAGCCAGCCCGTGTTGGTCTCCCACTATTTTCTCGCATACATTGAAATGCTTGAGAGGGACAGAAGCCGAATGGAAGATGCCCATAAAAGAAATGATATACTGCCTTCGGGAAGCTGCGCATGCTGCGGAACTTCCCTTGATATAGACAGGCGCTATATGGCCGAACTCCTCGGCTTTTCCCGAATTTCAGCCAATAGCCTTGATACAGTTTCTGACAGGGATTTCCTTGCGGAAACATTAAGCGCATGCGCGACAGTCATGGTCCACCTGTCCAGGTTTGCCGAGGACATGATTATATGGAATACAACGGAGTTCGGTTTTATCGAACTTCCAGATGAATACTGCACGGGGTCAAGCATAATGCCTCAGAAAAAAAATCCGGACATACTGGAGCTTGTCAGGGGCAAGTCGGCTTCCTGTATAGGTGCACTGACTGCCATTCTGACTCTTCAGAAGGGCCTGCCGCTTTCCTACAACAGGGACCTCCAGGAAGATAAGAGGGCAACCTTTCACGCAGTTGCCGACACACTTGATTCTCTAAAAATAATGTCAGGTTTGACCGCGGGGATAATGTTCAGGAAAGAAAGGCTTTACGCTTCCATAAACGAATTGACCATGACAACTGATATAGCCGAGTATCTTGTCAGGAAGAATATGCCTTTCAGGGAAGCGCATGCCGTGTGCGGAAGAATAGTTCGTTATTGCATGGAGAAAAACAAATCCTTAAAATCCATGGGGATGGAAGAATGGAAAAGTTTTTCTACTCAATTTTCTCCTGACATTAAGGAAATCCTGAGTTATGAAAACTCGGTTAAATCAAAAAAATCTTCAGGAGGCACTTCACCCGAACTGGTGAGAAAGGAAATCAGAAGATGGAAGAAAAAAATAATGATGTAATATTTGAAGGATTTTTCAGTTACAGAAAAGGCCAATTCCATGTTGAAGAAGCAGATGTCAGAGATTTGGCCCGTGAATATAAAACCCCCTCATACATTTACAGCAGGAATTTTCTTGTATCTCAGATAGAGAAAATGAAAGAGTCCTTTGCAGCCATGGATACCCTGATATGCTATTCGGTGAAGGCGAACTCGAACCTGTCGATACTCAAAATTATGAAGAAATTCGGTTACGGGGCCGACGTCGTTTCGGAAGGGGAGCTCAGAAGGGCCTTGCTTGCCGGATTTAAACCGGACAGTATTGTTTTTGCCGGAGTCGGAAAGAAGGAAGAAGAGATTGAATACGGAATAAGGCAAAAGATAAACTGCTTCAATATAGAGAATGAAGATGAGCTTTCAATGATAGAGAAATTAGGGAAAAAACTTAAAAGTAAAGTTGTCTGCAACTTGCGCCTCAATCTCGATATAGACGTCGACACGCATCATTATGTAAAAACATCCAGGAAAGAAACGAAGTTTGGAATAGACCTGGTGAAGGCGGAAGAAATCCTGAGGCGCAGGGGAAATTACAAATATGCCTTGATAAAAGGGTTCCATCTTCATCTCGGCTCCCAGCTGAAGGATGTTTCGCCTTACATTAAGGCTCTCGAAAAGGTTTCGGAATTCTCAAAAAGAACAGGTTTTTACCCGGAAATAATAGACCTTGGAGGAGGGTTTGGAATAGCCTATTCGACGAAAGACAAGGTGATGGACATATGCGAATTCGGCGGCAGAATAACCTCTGCCATAAAATCCATGGGTGTAAAAAAACTTATCCTTGAACCCGGAAGGTTCATAGTGGGAAATACGGCCGTACTTTTGACAAAAGTACTTTACGTAAAAAGGAGAGGGGAGAAGAACTTCATCATAGTTGACGCTGCAATGAATGACCTTATCAGGCCTGCTTTTTATGGCAGCCATCATGCTATCCTGCCTGTTGCGGTGAAGGGCAGGGCGGATGATACGATAAAAGCGGACGTGGTTGGACCCATATGCGAGACGGGAGATTACCTCGGGAAGGATATCGACGTGCCCGCGGGGATAAAGAAAGACGATTTTCTTGTGATAGCAAGCGCCGGCGCATATGCGTTCAGCATGTCTTCAAACTACAACAGCAGGCTCAGGCCTTGTGAAATTCTTGTTGACGGGGGAAAAATATCTGTCATTAGAAAAAGGGAAAATTACAGTGATTTATGGAAGAGTGAACTTTGAGAAGTTTTTGCTTTCATAAGTAATTCTGTTTGCATCTATAATAAAGACTTCCACGCCATCAATTTTATCTGCAATCCGAACGCTTTTTTTTGCCCCCAGGACAAAAAAGGCCGTGGCAAGTCCGTCAGCAATGGCGCAGTCGGGGGCTGTAACTGTCACGCTTACCGGAAAATCCTGGACGCTTCTGCCTGTGGCGGGATTCACTATGTGTCCGTATTTTTTATTTTTTATTGAAAAATACCTTTCATAGTCTCCCGATGTTGCAACTGCAAAATCTCTTACGGAAATTTTTCTTATTATGCCGTTTTTTCTGAAGGGATTCCTGATGCCTATCTGCCAGTCTTTGCCGCCCGGGTTTTTCCCGAATGCGTATATATCTCCTCCAGCGTTTACCATCCCGTTTTTAACACCTCTGTCCTTAAGCCTGGTTATTGCCATGTCAACAATATATCCTTTTGCGATACCTCCGAGGTCAATCATGGATTTTTCCGGGATTTCTGCGGTATTCCCCTTTATTTTCACTTTTTCCCATCCCACATGTATGAGAACATCCTCTATTTCTTTTTCGGTTGGGGGTCTGTTTCTTTTCTCCGCAGTCCTGTAGAGTTCTGTAATCGGTTTGCAGGTGATGTCAAATGCCCCTTCGCTTATACCGCTTATAAAAAAAGATTTTTTGAGCAGTAAAAGAGTCTCCTGTGAAAGGGCTGTTTTTTTCTGCCTGTTCAGGCGGCTTATTTCGCTTTCCTCGTCAAATGATGAGAATAATTTTTCGAGCTTCCTGATAAGTGAAAACGTTCCTTCAAGAATTTCATCTCCATTTTTCGTGTCTTCAATTGTAATTGTCACGAATGTTCCGGCGGCAGTTTCCTGCCTTGACAGGTAACTGCCTGAAGCTGATGGCGCCGCGGCAAGAAAAAAAGAAAAGATTCCAACGGTTAAAGTTATTAATTTCATTTTACCCTGGGAAGAATTTTTCCCATAGAATGGAACAGGAAGCAATTACATCCCGATTTTCAAGGCATTTTTTCATGCCTGACTTTCTCAGTTCACGGGCAATTTCTATAAAAGTTATCGTGTTGTTCACGGAGCGCTGGAGTGCTTTAATTCCTTCTTCCCTGTAGGGAAAAACGTCCATCAGGTACCATCCGTCATATCCGCACGAGTCAAGCCAGTAAAAAAATTCAAGGGTTTCCCAGAAAGAAACGGTGCCGACTATAAGGTCGTGGTCGTAGTCCCTGTAGTTGTCGTTCAGATGAACTTCGAAAAGCTTGCCTTCCCGCGCAAGGAGAACAGCCGCCTCGGCGGGATTTTCGCCGGCCACCAGGCTGTGTCCGAAATCTACCACTCCTCCGACGTTGTCCATCTTGATTTTTTCAAGCACATGGAGCAGTATTCCGGCATTTCTTATAAAAAGGTTGGTGCGCGGCTCTTTGGGTTTGTATTCTATACCAATACGAATATCAGTGCGGTGTTGGGCAATCTCCCGTATTCCTTCTATCAGGAAAGTCCATGCCTTTTTGTAATCAGCCTGGAAGGGGTAGTCAAAACCGTCCTGCCCGGGCCACAGCAGAACGCTTTCTGCCCCGGCAATGGCTGCTGTGTCAAGTGTTTCCATGCATAGTGCGACAGCTTCCCTTCTTATTCCGGGGTCGGGAGAGGATATGCTTCCCTGTTTCCATTTCCTGTCGGGATATATTCCTGCTTCAACGGTGCATATCTTCTGCCCTTGTTTCCCGCAGAGTGATTTTATGGAAGGGATGTCATTTTTGCTGAACTGGTACGGATAATCGAGCGCTATGCCTTTCAATCCCTTTACCTGTCCCGCAAGTTTTATCTGTTCCTTTAGGGAAAGAGATTTGCGGTAACCTTCAGCCACGAATCTTTCAGAACAGGGGGTGAAAGGTGAAAAACCGCTTCCTATCTTGTATTTGTTCATATTAGATTACTCCATTTAGAAGCCCAGGTTCAAAAACCTTTATTGCGTTAATGCCCAGTATAAGTTTTTTTTGCTCATCTGTTACAGGAGAGAACATTATCCGCGGAATGAAGCACATGGGGTCGAACCATGGCCAGTCGCTTCCAAAAATTATTTTTTCGGCTCCGACCGCTTCAACAAGGGAGGGTATAAGGTCATGACAGAAAATATCGC
>Ga0116143_10003421_pt1 | contig 15999 bp, 13 predicted proteins | sample AD_UKC034_MetaG_FD_89745 | JGI IMG/M metagenome (GOLD analysis project Ga0116143, IMG submission 89745) | Active sludge microbial communities of municipal wastewater-treating anaerobic digesters from USA - AD_UKC034_MetaG | ecosystem: Engineered > Bioreactor > Anaerobic > Digestate | place: USA...
TCTTCATCTACCGTCTTGGCTCCACGCCATAATCGGGCGCCCTTCCAGTCGATACCTATAAAATTCTTTTCAGGAAATTTCTGTGCAAGATTAACAGTGTACTCACCTCTTCCGCAAGCCAGCTCCAATACTAATGGAGCATCACGCTTGAAAAAGTTCTTGTTCCAATTTCCTTTTAGTTCATGCTCAGGGATTGGATAACCTTTACTCTGCTGTATCAGATGTGGGAAGCCGGCATTCTCAGCAAACCTCTTTAGTTTAGTTTTAGCCATAATTTATATCATTCCTCCATATATTTTAGAATGAGAATGATCTGACAAGGCAAAAATAACAAAGATTCACGGAATGGACTATAGATCAGCAAGCCTCCTCGATGTTTACGAATTCTGTTTTAATAATCCGCACATAGCGATGTCATTCTAGCAGAAACTTTTATCTTCGATTCAAAAATTGCATGTCCCGACGAAGAATTTTAATAGCACCCCTCAACTGGGGTTTAGGACATGCGAGCCGATGCGTTCCACTCATTAACAAGTTCCGACATGAAGGGCATGAAGTTCTTCTCAGTGCAAATGGACGAGCAGGAAAATTTCTTCAGCAAGAATTTCCTGATCTTCAATTTATCCCCTCACCTGATTACTCTATTCGCTATTCAAGAATATTTCCTCTATGGCTGATGATGTTCTTTCAAAGTCCTGCCATACTTTACAGCATTTTCAGAGAACACAAATGGCTCGACAAGGCAATTAGTAAGTATAAGATCGATGAAGTGATATCAGACAATCGGTATGGTTTATGGTCAAATAAGATCCGATGTGTATTTATCACTCATCAGCTGATGATAAAATGTCCGAAGTTTTTGTTTTTCCTGGAACCGGTTATACATCGAACAATAAAATGGTTTATCGGAAACTATACTGAATGCTGGGTTCCCGATGTTGAAGGAGAAGGAAACTTAAGTGGTGATCTTTCGCATAAATATCCTCTCGGCAGCAACACAAAATTTATCGGCTTTCTTTCAAGATTTGAGAGAAAAGACAGAATAGAAAGACCATCTGAACCTCCAACTTCGAAAATACTTCAGGCTAAATTTTTCATGTGTTTTATTCTGAGTGGTCCCGAGCCGCAGCGGACAGCATTAGAAAAAAAAATAATAGAACTCGCGGACTATTTCAGTTATGAAGTACTCCTTATTCAGGGAAAGCCTGAAGAAAATAAGGAGGAATACTTTGGAGAACATTTGCGTGTCGTTTCGGCAATAAAGGCAAAAGACCTGGAACATATTATTTATAAAACTCCAATAATATTTTGCAGAGCAGGATATTCAAGTCTGATGGATTTAAAAACACTAGGCAAAACCGGATTTCTGGTACCGACGCCGGGGCAGACAGAGCAGGAATATCTTGCCTATTACTTGACTGACAGAGCAGGCTATACAGTCATAAATCAGAGAAATTTCGTCAATGATTTTAAAAATCACTTCAAGAAATAAATAGGATAAATGATCAAACCTCCCAAACTAAATTAAACCTAGTGAGTAGTGAGAATTATTGAAGAGGTAGTGATCGTATTACTTTTATTAAATGACCGATCATAAATAAAAATCTCATAACGGAGCGTATCTAATGAAAGACCAAGCGGTAATGCTAATTCTCTGTTGATCTCTCCACGCAAACCTTTGTTAGGACCATCGGGTGTCAGATATGGTATTCTTGCACTCACAGGAGTATCAATAGAGTTCCAGATTCCGTTTTGAAGAATAAGGGTCTTAACAATAAAATTATTGAAATATGGGCTACTCGGATCATCAAAGATCGGATCATTTAATCCTGACTCTCTGCTGTGGTAGCCAATATCACCATCGCCATCAGTAAAAGAAACAGTCACGTGAACGTTGAGGTCAAAACCTTGTGCATCTCTCGTAGAGTAGATTGACTTATATTCTATAGCCGGGACGAGAGGAAACTCATCCGGTTTTTTACAGGCGTTGAAGCTGAGGGCAAGGAATGCAATTACCGGCAGAAAACTTAGATACTTCATGAATTGATTTGAAAGCTTAAATTTACAAAATTATTAAAACAAACTCCTAATATTCCGATCATGGCAACGATTCTGGCTGTACACAAGGTTCTTCCAAGCTTTGGTAAGAATTGCTTTTTAGCTGAAAATGCAACAATTACAGGCGATGTCATCACCGGAGACGACTGTGGAATCTGGTTCAATGCAGTCATTCGCGGGGATGTAAATACCATACGGATTGGAAACAAGGTAAACATTCAGGATGGGGCAATAGTTCATTGTACTTATCAAAAAGCCTCGACTGTAATTGGCGACAATGTAAATATCGGTCACCGAGCAATAGTACACGGATGCACTATTAAAGAAAATGTATTGGTGGGTATGGGTGCAATAATTATGGATCATGCCATTGTTGAATCGTTCAGTATCATTGCAGCCGGAGCGGTAGTGACTGAAAATACAATTGTTGAATCAGGCTATATATATGCAGGTAGTCCTGCCAGAAAGTTGAAAGCAATAAGTGCTGAACAAAGAAAGCTTTTAGAAGAGTTGGCTGACAGGTATGTGATGTATGCGGGATGGTATGAGTAGGTAAAATTTAATTCCAAAAATCCATTTTCTCCAAGTGAATCTTATTTGCAAAAAAGAAACGCGTACTTTCTTCAAATGATTTGGTGAAGTCGCTGACATAGAAATGATGTAACGGCTTTTTCTTTGCAGCCAATAAATTTTCAGTTTTTAAAACATTTTTCACATGACCGGCAACGACAGCAGCGGTGTCAATTATCGCCACTTTCTTTTGATAATAGTCTTCGATTTCTGAGCTGATGAGCGGGTAATGTGTGCAGGCCGGGATGAGGGTATCAATACCCGAAAGTTTTCGGCTTCCGAGGTATGAAGCAAGAACAGCTTTACTGATGCTATTCTTAAAAAAACCTTCCTCAATCATCGGGGCAAGTAAAGGTGTTGCTAAAGAAGAAACTTTAATGTTCTTAGATCTTTCAATGATCTTCTTCGCATATATATCACTCTTGATAGTGCCTTTTGTGCCGATCACTCCGATCTTCTTATGACTTTTGTCGGCTACAACATATTCCACTACCGGATCTATCACATTGATAACAGGCACTGCTCCACCGACAAAATCTTTTACCGTTTCATAAGCCAGAGAAGATGCAGTATTACATGCTATCACGATCATCTTGCAATTTTGTTTTAACAAAAACTGAGAGATACGGATTGCATAATATTTAATGGAGTCAGGTGACTTATCACCATAAGGTAAGTGAGCAGTATCTCCAAAATAGACCAATGCTTCATCAGGCAAAACTTTTTGAATTGCGTTTGCAATCGTTAGTCCGCCAATTCCGGAATCAAAAATTCCTATAGGCCTGTCCTTTGATGTTCCTTTGATCTTTTTTATTGTCATGATTAATCCTAATACTGAATTGCTCTGGTATTGTTACTCCCTAAACGCCTTGTTCAAAACATTATTTTTATTGAAACGGCATCCTGGCTTCATGGTTTTCATTTCTGTTGTAACTAGTGAATTTCATAATCTCCTTCATGTCTGTATTATGTTCGTAGCCGGGATAGTGATACATCAAAGATATTCTTGCTTTCATAACAATGACTCATCCCTTAATAATATTTTTAAGAACCCGGTTTGAATTGAGCCACCTCATTCTATCGCCAATTAGTAAAATTTGATTAAAAACGAATTGCTGCAAATTCATAGCAACCATTTGAAAATAAATACGTTTCATCAGAAAAATTTCATATAATTTTACATCATGAGATCGGCTGGGCTTATTTTAATTTCTCTATTTCTGTTCACAACATTGCAGCAATTGAATGCTGAAGAGCATCCAAAGTACCATCTATCTGCAGGAGCAGAAGAACCAAGCATAGAAAATACCAGAACATCACCTTGTATCAGTGCGACAGAATATTCCCTAATCGAAAGTAGGAGTGCTCAAAGCAGGAGAGCGCTGAATCTTTCTGATGTACCTCAGTCAGGTCGCGGAAATTCTATCACCACACTAAGCTGGCCATTACGAGCTGCAAGTGCTTTGACAGACTGCAGCTATTATCACATTTCTGCCTATGTCGATCAAAATACGGCCAGCGGCGCTACTCAGGATTATAACTGTGGCACAAATACTTATGATGGTCATCGCGGAACAGACATTTCGATCTGGCCCTTTAACTTTTATAAAATGGATAATGACCTTGTAGAAGTTATTGCGGCTGCTCCCGGCATCATCATCGACAAAAATGACGGAGAGTATGACAGAAACTGTGCGGCATCAACAATGACGGCGAATTATGTGCTCATTCAACATGCTGATGGATCACATGCTTTGTATTGGCATATGAAGAATGGTTCCATTTTGACCAAAGCAATCGGACAATCCGTCGCTGAAGGTGAGAAGTTAGGCATCGTTGGGAGTTCGGGAAGTTCTTCAGGACCTCATTTACATTTTGAGATTTGGAGCGGCAGTACTGTTTCCACTCGCATTGACCCTTATGCCGGCTCCTGTAATTCTCTCAACGCAAATTCTTGGTGGACGAATCAAAAACCTTATAAAGAAACAGGTATTCTGAAAGCATCGGTTCATACTACAGATGCTGTCTTTCCCGGATGCCCGATAACAGAAACGAGTAATGAGAGCACTTCATTCCAGGTACCCTTTCAGGGAGCGGGACTCCCGGCAGGCTATGCTAAATTTTATGTTTTTCTAAGAAATGAAATCGTTGGACTGACTGCTACGATGACTATCCTCAATCCTAACGGATCAACTTTTAATACATGGACCTACACTACAGCAAATGAAGCGAAAGTGAGAGCTTGGTCATGGTCGAAAGTACTGCCAACGAATCCCGGCTTGTACACTTTTCAAACAACCTACAATGGCATTACATGCTCTTCGGATTTTAGCATTACCTCATCAACCGGAATTAGCTCTTTCAATCACAATTCTGACCTGAAAGTTTACAGCAATACCTATAGCGGAAAAATTATTTTCAAAACAGAACGATCGCTTATCAAAGAAATAGAATTATACGATCTACTTGGGGCTAAAATTTACGGTTCTGATTTTTCGGAACAAATCATAGAAATTAACCCAACCCTTCCGGGTGGTGTTTACTTCTATCGTCTGCGAGATGCTGATCGTCATGAGTATAGCGGAAAGATCATTTTCCAATAATAATTCTTCAAAATTCATTCTCTGAATCAGAATGAAACGCTTTTCTACTTACCTTCGGAGAAGATGAGCATTTATCAATCTATTCTTGAATCACCTCTGGGCCCTATCCGCATCACAAGCGATGGAGACTTTGTTAACGAAGTACATTTTCTTGAAGAAGGAGAAACTTTATCACCCGAAGCGAAGTCCAAAGATCCTTTGCTTGAAAAATGTAAATCAGAGCTAAGCGCTTTCTTTGAGGGAAATCTCACAGTCTTTTCAGTACCGGTAAAACAAGAAGGAACAGAATTTCAGCAGGAAGTCTGGACTGAGCTTTTAGATATCCCTTGCGGAAAAACTATCTCCTATCTAGAACTATCAAAGCGTATCGGTGACGTGAAAGCAATTCGAGCTGTCGGAACATCCAACGGAAAAAACAAGATAGCCATCATCGTTCCCTGTCATCGCGTCATTGGAACCAATGGCTCATTGACCGGTTATTCTGGCGGCTTAAGAAGAAAGCAGTGGTTATTGGAACATGAGATGAAGGTTGTGCATGGGGTGATGACTTTGTTTTAGATGAGAAGGATCAATTTGATCACTCCTGCAAAACACTTCGCTCCTTCTTCTCCACATCGTCCCTCCCAAGCGTCTCCAGTTTAAACATCGCATTCACCACCATACTACAAAAACCAAACTCCTCGTCGACTTTTCCGCGGATGCGATAAACGCCTCTCCCACGAAAAGGAAACTGTTCCACGACTTTAGGAAAATGAGTGGTGTCGAAAAAAAATCCCTGCCGGTCGAGGAAGGTGGCGAACATCATAGTTTCGCGTTTAACTGTGCTGGTGTATTTGATGGTAACGAGATAACCGATAAGCTCGATCTCTTTCCCTACATTTTTCTGTAGATCAGCAGCAAGCAGAAAATTATCCGATGCTTCACGCAGTAATTCAAAAGGTGAACACAATGGGAAGCCGATGATCTCTATTTCATCTAAGGCATCGTCATAGGCTCCGTGGTGTAAGGCCGGCAGTTGAAAATTTTTCACTCCCACATCAAAGAGCTCCGGCTTGACCTCTGTTTTTTTTCCGGCACCGACAAGTATATATATATCCCAAAGCAACTGCTTCTTACTACGACCGGTAAAACGAAAAGCACCGATGCGAATGAGGATCCGTAGCTGCTCGACAGCAATCTCCACGCGCTTTGTAAAATCGGCAAGACTCTTGAAGGATCCGTTGCATTTTCTTTCTTCAAGAATAGCATCAGCGACTTTTTTCTCCATCTCACCGAGGTGAATAAAACCGAGATAAATATCCTCCCCATAGATCATCGTTGTGTACTCACTCCTGTTTACACAAGGAGCATGAATCTCGGCACCTGACATGCGTGCCTCGTGCACATAAAATTCAGTGCGGTAAAAACCACCGAAATTATTGATCACTCCAACCATAAATTCTTTCGGGTAATGTGCTTTGAGATATAAACTCTGATAACTCTCTACAGCATAAGAAGCCGAATGTCCTTTGGAAAAAGAATAACCGGCAAAGCTTTCTATTTGCCTCCACACCTCTTTGGTGATATGATCAGGATAGCCACGTTCTTTACAATTGATAAAAAAACGATCCTGTATTTTCGCAAATTCATCACGAGAACGAAATTTTCCCGACATCCCTCTTCGAAGCACATCGGATTCAGAGAGTGAGAGACCGGCGAAATGATGCGCTACTTTGATGACATCCTCCTGATAGACCATGATACCATAGGTTTCTTCCATCAGTTCTTTCATGAGCGGATGGATGTATGTTCTTCGTGCAGGATCATGTGTACGCAAAATATACTCCCGCATCATTCCCGACTTAGCCACACCCGGGCGAATGATGGAACTTGCAGCGACAAGCTGTATGTAACTATCCACTCTTAATTTTTTCAGCAGCATACGCATGGCAGGGCTCTCGACATAAAAACAGCCCATGCAGCGGCCGTTACGAATGAGCTCTTTGATCTTTTCATCTTTCTTGAAAGCAGCAATATCATGGATGTCGATGTCGATACCCCTGTTCCGTTTTACAATTTCTACTGTTTCTTTGATGTGCCCCAAGCCACGCTGACTCAGGATATCGTATTTATACAAACCTATATCCTCCGACTCCAGCATGCTGAACTGAGTCGTCGGATAGCCTTTTGGCGGCATATTAGTCGCGGTGTACCAGGTGACGGGTTTTTCGGAGATAAGCACCCCTCCGGCATGAATACTCAGGTGACTGGGAAAATCAATTATACGGGTAGCATAGAGGCGGATCAGTTTGCCGATATGGTCCGGTGTATCGGGATGTCGCCGGTTATCTATGAGTGAATCGATCTCTGCTTTAGGCAGACCGAAAACTTTTCCAAGTTCACGCACGATAGCTTTGAACTGAAAAGTTGAATAGGTAGCAAGCAAAGCCACGTGCTCTCTTCCGTGCCGCCGAAAAATATAATCCGTAATATCATCACGATCCTTCCAGGAGAAGTCGAGATCGAAGTCGGGCGGACTGGTTCGGAAGGGGTTGATGAAACGTTCGAAATACAGATCCAGGTCGATGGGATCCACATCAGTGATGCGAAGGCAGTAGGCGACGATACTATTTGCCCCGCTTCCTCTGCCGACATAAAAATATCCTTTGTATTGCGCATAGCGCACGATGTCCCAGTTGATCAGAAAGTAGGGAGCAAAACCCAGGTCAGTGATCATCTGTAATTCTTTATCGACCCGCTCGCGCACCATATCGCTTGCTGCTCCATAGCGCTGTTCCATGCCTTTACAGGTCTCTCTTCGCAAAATTTCTTTGTCGAGAACCTTACTGCCCGAGAAGGTCTGTTTGTTTTTACTCTCGTGGTAATCGAAAGCGATGCCGGACATACTTAGGATCTTTTGTGCATTATCAACAAGCACAGGAAACTCTGCGAATGTACCGGCAAGCTGATCTTCAGGTATCATGACCTCATTGGGGGAAGCCGTATCCTCTGCAAGAACCTTACTCAGCAAGGTATTATTGGCAACAGCACGCAGGAGCCGGTGTGTGTTGAAGTCGCCGGGATTCCGGAATGTCACGGGATGCCAGACAACAAGGCGGGCTGCTTGCTTTAATAGCGGAGAAAAACGAAGACGCGTAAGCTGCCCTGCTTTCACCCCGATGAAACAGGAAAAAGATCTTGCTGAGATCAATTTTAAAATATTCTTCTGCTCCTCTTTTGCTGACAGAAATTTTTCGAAGGGGATGATCCAAAAAACATTTTCGGTAAGAGGCGGCAGATCGGGGATCTCAGGCTCTTCGTTCGTACCATGACGGAGACAGTGCGTAAGGAATTCATTCAACTCATGAAATCCTTCATTATTCTTTGCGATACCAATAAAGCATTGCAGACTTCCTCTGCGAAAGTCAATGCCCACTACCGGCTCCACGCCGTATTTTGGCGCCAGACGAATGAAATCCAATACACCCGATGTATTATTGATATCTGTAAGCGCCAGTTTCTTCAAGCCGCAACGTTGCGCCTCTGCGAGTAGTTGCTCCACACTCAGGGTGCCGTATTTAAGACTGAAATAAGAATGACAGTTGAGGTACATGATATCAAAATGCGGGACGTGTAGAATTACAAATACTACAAGGCGGTAGATTGCAAAACAATCTATTGCCTTGTTTGTATGATAATCATTATTTTAAAATTCCCTAAGAGATTTTTTCAACCGGAAAAAAGAAAAACATTAAAAGGCGGCTGATGAAGGGGATAAAATTATGTTGAAAATGGAAATTCAAAACCGAAAGGCCACTGTAAGGTAAAAATTTCTTCCCGGTCTGGGTATTGCACTCCAATCCAAATGCTCATGATAAAAACGGTCGGTGATATTTTCAACACCTCCGTTTAATTCGATCGACCGCGGTCCAAGCATCCAAACAGCCGACAAGCGCAGATGAAACAATATGTAGGAAGGGGTTTTAGTCTCACCGGAGGCAGGGTTGATACGATTTTGCCTTGCAGACAATTCTGATTCTGCCTGAATACTATATAAACCTAGCCGATACTTTATAGATGTAAGTGATTTAAAAGGTGGAATCTGCCACATCGGTTCCCCACTGTCTCTTTGTCCATGAACAAATTTTCCGGTACTCATCAAACTAATACCTGAGGCTGCATTGTATTTTATTGAAAGTTCAGAACCTTTCAAAATGGCATCACCGGTATTATCATAGAGCTTCACACCATTTGCCCCCTCTGTCATTGCCGAAGCAGCTCCATCCGGAACTCCTTCGATATAATGACTTATCATAGTGAGAAAGGGCGACAAGGAAACATTCCATTGTTTTGTTTCATAGCTTAGCGAAAAACTGTACTGACTTGCAATCTCATTCCTGAGCTCCGGATTTCCTATATAATCGAAACCATCAAGACGGTTGTACAAATAGAAGCCAAACATTTCCTGAGGCGAGGGAAGTCGTTCGGACCATCCAATTTGAACACCCGCCACAAATCTCGTGCTGAGCCTGCGCTCATATTCCAGGAAAGCACTGCGAATATTTCTATGAAAGGAAGAATCTGTATCGGGATAAAATATTCTAAGCTGTGCAAGACCGAGCTCATCACTCATTTTTGTGGAAGAAAGATCCCACCTTCCGCCGAGAGTTAGTTTATTTAGACTGTCAATCTGCCAAACCGGTGAGATATAAATTCCGCCTACCTGCCTTTTTGTTTCCGGTAAAGTCTGCATGTACATCATTCTTCCACCTTCAGGATACATGAACATTTCAGCAAAAAGGGTATTGGAATAATAATCTACCTTGGAATACACATTTACATTTTTCAACAAATAAAAATTAAGATTGAGATTAGCGCCATTTGTCTTACTGCTTCCCGGCATATCCATGTGCATGAGTAATCCTTTTCTGTCTCTGTCATCCATCATGTGCCGAATAGTATTTGAGTAGACCTTAATTTCAGCTTCGCGAATGAGGGAGGCCTTCGAACTATAGTTCCACGACATAGAACCGATTCGGGCATGCGCATAGCGAACGTCCATTGTTAAGGCAGGAAAACCAATTTTGTAGCCGTTGTCAGTAAGGAAATCTAGTTTCAGCGTTTGATTAGAGCTGAGCAGATACTTAAGCGATGCCGACAAATTATTTTTTTCATAGGCCGAAAACTGAACAGCTTCTCCTCCACCGGCATTATAATTATGACTTTTACGATAGACAGCATTTAGTTTAGCAGCCCATCGTTTATCAGATACATCCAATCCTCCGAAAGCAAAGATCGAATTGGCGACACTGTGGTAAGTGGATCCGAATAAACCTTTTATTGCCAGGTCATCATTAAAGTCAGGATCTTTTAATTTCATGTTGAGGGAACCTCCGAAAGTAGAGCCATGCTCTGCTCCGCAAGCTCCGGTACCAACTTCAAAACTTTCAAGATTTTGCGGTTCAACATAAATACTCACAGGATCCATCTTATCTGTGCAAGCACCAAACATTTTCATTCCGTCAAGCGTCACATTTATACGACTACCTGACAATGCCCTGATACCCGGTTCTTGTCCGAAAGAACTTCTACGTGTAAGGCTGAGAGCAGGGACGCGCGAGAGAATATCTTCCGTCGTAAAGGATTTGTTAGGTCTGTAAAAATTAAGTACAGGATCTCCGTCACCTGACCCGGGAGCGATCTTAACCTCAGCAAGGCAAACCGTCCACAAAGAGTCATGCGAACACGAGTTGATGCATTGACCTTGCACAGTTCCTGCAGCAAAAAACAGAAAGCAATAAAGTACTACGAACTTGAATAAAATATTTTTCATACAATCAAGTTAATCGGGGTCCGCTAAAATAGCAGACCCCGAAAAATGGTACTAGGGCACCAATGTTTCGAAATACAAAGTATTGTTTGCCACCATCCCTCCTGACTTGAAAGTGAAATTGATATTCCAATCGCCGCTCATAGTGTAGTTGACAGCACCTTTATAATGCCCCATTCCCACATGAGTCGGATTGACATTGTTCGGTGAACCATGACCCATTGAAACCATTAAAGGTGATATTTCGATGGTCATACTGCTATCCGCAGGAAATTCCATACCCATATTCATTCTTTTATGGACTACCACTTCAAGATTATTAATTCCGACTACCGGATTTTTAGGCTCTACAAGAGAAACAAATAAAGTCTCTCCACCGGTGGAAGAAATGAACGATTTTAATCTACTTACTGCTGCTTCTGCAACATTTACTGTCATTGATGCTATACCTGTTTTGCCATTAGCATGGTTATGTATGGTGGCATCCAAGGTCCAAGTACCACCCATGCTACTCATCAAAAACACTACTGAGCAATGGTACAATCCATCCTGAGAGTGATGTGAAGAGGGGTGCTCACAAGGTGCGCTATGCATCATCATTCCCATATCCATCATAGGCAGCAATGTTATGTCTGCATCCTGTACTACTGCACCCGTTACTGAATCCTTCAAATACAAGTACAAATCATTGTAACCTGTAACATATGCTGACCTCGCCCACACCTCTACTTTTGTTCCTGCACCGATTGCATAGGCTTCAGACAAAAGCGTTAAGCCTGTGGTTGGGTTTTGCGATGCTGGAGATGGTGTGTTCTCATCATCCTTTTTACAGGATGAAATTGTAAGAACTGCTGAAAGTATAACTAGTATATATAATAAGAATCTTGTTTTCATTTTATATTGTTTTGAGTTTGATAATGGTGTTGAATTATTCTAATGGACTACAAACAAAGTTGTGCCGTACAATGCTTATCATGGACACCACCAAAACATGAATATTGAAACTAAAGGAAGAAAAAGCTTATGCTTGAGGAGGATGAAAAAAGTCGATGCTTGAAAGTAAAAAATATTCAGATTCAGAAAATACTGAATAAGATTTTAGCTGAACCGCATCAAAGAAAAACTGAGGCGATTCGAATAAGACTGTTGGTGACAATTCTGTTTTTAATGTCGGTACCGGAGCGTTATTATCTGCACCTTTTTCCTGAGCTTTTGCCAGCTGCTTGCTGAGATGGCAATTTCCGCCGCATTTTTTCAGAGGTTTATTCTTATTGATACAAAGAGTTGAAGCTATAAAATCTTTATGCTGATAGAAATCAGCAATCACCCCCAGTTTTAGAACCGGAGGAAAAAGCAGGGAGCTGATAAGTAAAAGGGCGAATATCTTTCTCAGTATCACAAAGCAAAAAAACTGAAATTTCAGCTAGTATTCCATGACATTCCTCAGTTAATTAAACTATTGTTTCTGACAATGCTCAATAATTATGAGTCCCGACTGATTTCCAAACAAGTCATTCTAACAATTCGTGATTTCCGTGGAAGCAGAGGTTCCAGATAATAGTGTTAGTTCCGGAAATTAATCCCTCAAATCTGATTCGTAAAGCTTATGACATATACAACCTGCTTCTATGAAAATCCCCTAGCAAAGGCAAGCTAAATCTTGTCCGGCAAAGAACTCTTTCATCAAGCTATATACCTGTAAATTCCAAGAAAGAATTTTTCAGGAAGCACTTTGAATAGTTAAATTTTCACAAAACGTCCACGGTAGTTGGCTATTTTTAAAAAATAAGTACCTGAAATGAGATTGGAAACGTCGATAGAAAATTCATTTTGATAAAGATCTAAGGTCATGACCCGGGCACCTGTTATATCTAAAATTTCAAGATTTCCGAACGAGGTATTTTGATTTGAAATACGAATAGTCAGACGATCAAAAGTCGGGTTTGGAAAAAGTATTATACTTTTTTCTACAACAAACTCCTCTACAGAAAGTCTATAGCATGGATTAGAAATATCACTCACCATAAAATTTTCAGAAGCAAGAAATCCACCATCACCATGAGGAACGAATACATAATAAATCCCGGTATCAGAAACGACAATACTTTGAGTACTGTCACCGGTTGACCAACGGTATGAACTATGGCCACTGTCAGCTTCAAGGGTAAATTGTCCAACGCTATTTGAACATGAAATTGAGGGTCGATTCAGTGTCCATGGAAGTTCGGGAAAATTGAATGTTCTGTAAGTAAGCAAAGTATCCGGAAAGGAAACTTCAAATATTTTTTGCTTCATTGAATCGACAACATTGAATACTATGTTTTTAGGATACAGATCTCCATAACTGATCAACGTGTTTCCATTTGTAAGTCGTTGTACATTTCCCTGTGAACGGCTGTAGACTGTATCTCCCTCTATATAACTCCAGACGAGGTTTGCAGTCATCCCAACTTCATCAAGTGCATACTCTTTAGCTGCAGCCGGATGAATCGGGCTTAAATTCCTTCCATTATCAAAGAGAGTTATATGACCATTCGCAATTCTACGGCAATCATGTTGCGACAAGAACTGAATGCTATCTCCAATGAAAGTGAATTGATTTCTCTTCCCTCCCAGACGCCAGATGATCGAACTGTCTGCACGACTGATCTTTGTAATTTCATTTAAATGCTTGCTTGATAGTAAATAGTTTCCGTCAGTATCCATTTCTATTGCATTCATGTGTGTCCAGTCGACGGTACCGGTGTCTGTCAGAAAATATTCATCCACATCATCAAAATTAAAATGATCGATGGAATGCCATTCGAAGACGACATTTTTATTTGGATCAAGCTCCTGGATTACATTGGCACGAACAGTTGCATTAGAGCTACCGGGTGAACCGTTACCTAAAAACATATTGTAGCTGCTGAGATCACGCTGAACCTCTTCGAGCCCGAGAATTACAAAATTCCCATTGGGTAAAATCTGTAATTCATGAAGATCATCCATGACGCCATTTTGAATGTAAACAGAATCAACGACCGTAAAAGTACTATCCATAAGATAAAACTGATGATTCGCTGAATAAGACATCAGTCCGTTCCAATGCAATTTAAAATCTCCTGCAAACATTCCATTAACATCTTTATAGTAAACAAGCTGCCCTTTATCGTCGAGGATCATTTGTCTTTGAGTCCCGGGAGGAAATGTTGGATAACCTATGAGGTAGTATGGGCAGAAAAAATAATAGCCGCTGGACGCTGTGTCGTAAGCGGTAACCTGCAATTCAGGAAAGGCTTGAGCTTGGGAATTCATCCTTAATACCATAAGCAGCAAAGTCAGAGTACTAATTCTTTTCATTTATGATTGTATTACCTGGTCAAAGCCTAAAGCTATTAAATATTCAGTTAAAAATATTGGAATGACAATAAGGAATGCCGGATGGACATTAAATTTTCATCAAATACTTTTCTGCTTATTCTGGTTGTGTCTTCTATTCCGAACCTTGATTTTTGAACTGATCCTTTATATACATTCTTTTCTGCACAATTGACAGAAAGTAGAAATAGTTTATTCCGGAGCGATAAAATTATTTCAGCTTTTTTGCTCGCTACCTCGTCAATCCATTAAAAGGATTAAAAGTCCGTCGACGCATCCCGTTCCCTATAGCTCTTTGTACAGAACCTTCACCAAAACGATTGCGCATCTTATCCATCGCCTGGTAAAGTTTGATCATCTCTTCGCTATCCTCAAATAAATTGATCTGATAGCCTCCGCCAACAAGGTGACTGAAGCGCACACCGATGAGACGCACGAGGAGGCGGCGATTGTAAAGTTTCAGAAATATTTCCTTAACCCTTGCGATGAGAGTATGATCACAGGCCGTGTATGGAATACGGGCTTGCATGGTATGGGTATCGAAATTGGAGTAGCGTATCTTTACGGTTACACATGACGTTACTTTATCCTCGCTCCTGAGCTGGAAGGCAAGTTTGTCGGTCATCCCGACGAGTAAGGCACTGAGCTTGTCCACATCAATGGTATCCTGACTGAAGGTTTCTTCAGTGGATATCGACTTGCGCTCTGAATAGGGCTCTACCGGCGAGTTATCGATACCATTGGCCTTTTTCCAGATGACGATACCATTTTCACCCAGGACTTTTTCCATCAGCTCGATGGGCATTTCCTGGAGGGTGTAAATTTTTTCGACTCCCATGCTCCTCAAAAGCTGATAAGTCTTATCACCTACCATTGGAATTTTATTGATAGTTAGCGGAGCAAGAAAACTTTTCTCTTCGCCTCCATCAATTTTCATCTGACCATTGGGTTTGGCTTCATTGGTAGCCACTTTTGAAACAGTTTTGTTGGGTGACAAACCAAATGAAATAGGCAGACCTGTTTCCTTCGTTACCCGCCGGCGCAGTTCGGTGGCCCATTTATAGCAACCGAAGAAACGATCCATGCCGCTGAGGTCGAGGTAAAACTCGTCGATAGAAGATTTCTCATAGACAGGAACACTCTCACTGATGATCTCTGTGACCATGTCGGAATAATAACTGTAACGATCATAGTCACCGCGCACTACTACTGCATCCGGACAAAGTCTTCGCGCAAGTTTCATGGGCATAGCAGAATGTACGCCATAGGCACGTGCTTCATAACTGCAGGAAGCCACAACACCGCGGTCGCCGCTGCCTCCGATGAGAACGGGCTTCCCTTTGAGCACAGGATGCTCAAGGCAGGAGACCGAGACGAAGAAAGAGTCTAGGTCCATGTGGGCGATAGTACGTGGTATCATGTATGGTGAATCGGATAAATTACTGCTCACTCGCTCTGCTACTCAGACTCGGACTGAATAAAACCCGAGCGGGAAACAGGGTGAGTGAACTGTGAACAGTAAACTGTATTAGTCTGGCTGCCAGACAACCAATCAGCATAATTGTATAATAATCATTTTTCCGATCCTGAAAAAATTAA
>Ga0116143_10003426_pt1 | contig 15982 bp, 7 predicted proteins | sample AD_UKC034_MetaG_FD_89745 | JGI IMG/M metagenome (GOLD analysis project Ga0116143, IMG submission 89745) | Active sludge microbial communities of municipal wastewater-treating anaerobic digesters from USA - AD_UKC034_MetaG | ecosystem: Engineered > Bioreactor > Anaerobic > Digestate | place: USA...
GTGGTGCGCAGTAGCGAGGTGGAAGGCCATCCCGGCGTGGAGATTACGCACCTCCACCTGAACGATGGCAGTGTCGCTGGCTTCCGGATGACCGACCGGCCGGTGTTCGCGGTTCAATATCATCCGGAGGCTGGCCCGGGTCCTTACGACAGCCGCTACCTGTTCGATCGGTTCGTTGAGAACATGCGTGACGCGATCGCCGTAGAACGCGTCCATTCCCAGAAAGCCTAACGCCTTTAGCATGAGTTTGATCGCCAAGATCCAGGCCCGTGAGATCCTCGATTCACGGGGCAATCCGACCATTGAAGTGGACGTATGGACCGATACCGGGCACATGGGCCGGGCGGCGGTCCCGAGTGGTGCGAGCACCGGAGCCCACGAGGCCGCCGAGCTGCGCGACGGGGACAAGAAGCGTTACCTGGGCAAGGGTGTGTTGAAAGCCGTTGAGAACGTGAACAACACCCTCAACAACGAGCTGAACGGTGCGTTGGTAACGGACCAGGCGATGATCGACAAGGCATTGATCGCCCTGGATGGTACGCGCAACAAGTCGAACCTGGGTGCCAATGGGATCCTGGGAGTGAGCCTCGCGGTTGCCAAGGCCGCAGCGAGCGAGGCGGGGCTGCCCTTATACCGCTACGTGGGCGGTGTGAACGCGAACACCCTGCCTGTTCCGCTGATGAACATCCTCAATGGAGGTGCCCACGCTGACAACAAGGTGGACGTGCAGGAGTTCATGATCATGCCAGTGGGTGCCGCGCGTTGCGCCGATGGCCTGCGCATGGGTGCGGAGATCTTCCATGCGTTGAAGACCGTCCTCAAGAAGAAGGGTCTGAGCACCAATGTGGGTGATGAAGGTGGGTTCGCGCCGGACCTGCCCAGCAACGAAGAGGCACTGAAGCTGGTGATGCAGGCCATCGAGCAGGCTGGCTATGAACCCGGCCGAGATGTCGTGCTCGCCCTGGACTGTGCCAGCACCGAGTTCTACGATGCCAAGAAGAAGCGCTACACCCTGGAGAGCACCGGCGACAGCCTCACCAGCAAGGAGATGGTAGCCATGTGGGCCGATTGGGCGCAACGCTACCCCATCGTGAGCATCGAGGACGGCATGAGCGAGGATGATTGGGATGGTTGGAAACTACTGACCGAGACCATCGGCGACCGGGTGCAGCTAGTGGGCGATGACCTCTTCGTGACCAATACGCAGCGCCTGAGCGAAGGCATCGACAAGGACATCGCGAACAGCATCCTGGTGAAGGTGAACCAGATCGGGACGCTCACAGAGACGATCGAAGCGGTTGACATGGCACATCGCGCCGGCTACACGAGCATCATGAGCCATCGCAGCGGCGAGACCGAGGACAACACCATCGCTGACCTGGCCGTGGCCCTGAATTGCGGAATGATCAAGACGGGCAGTGCCAGCCGCAGTGACCGGATCGCGAAGTACAACCAGCTGCTGCGGATCGAGGAGCAATTGGGTGCGGCGGCAAGGTATCCGGGCCGGGCCCTGCGCTACGTGGGCAGGTAGACCGTTCGGTGCGTCAGATCATCGACCGGCTGCTCTTTCGTAGACCGGTCATTGGCTCAGGCCCAGGTATTGGTCCAGCAACACCTGTTCCAGTGCTTTCCCGTTCAGCAGGTGCTCCGCATCAGCGACACGGCTGCGCGCCGTATCCCTTCGCTGCAACAACTGGCCGGAGAGGTTGTCGTAGACCAGGCATTGCCCGGTATCCGCTATGCCGAAGCCGTCGTCGAAGGTCCAGAACGCGAAATGAGGGATGGTCGGGTCGAAGAGGTCTTTGCTCCAGAGTGAGCGGATGCCGGGCAGCCCAAGCTGTGCCAGCAAGGTGGCGGCAAGATCGACGTGTGTGCCGAAGGTGTTGTTGGTGGTCCCACGCAGATCGGGCTTCAACGCACCGCCTGTGATGAGCAACGGGATCCGGTGGCGCTCCGCAGAGTAGTTCCCCCGGTTGTGCGGGAGGTAGTGGCCGTGGTCCGCAACGATGATCACGAGCGTGCTGTCGTACCACGATTGTTGCCCACACGCGGTGATGAAGGCTGCGAGCGTGCGGTCCGTGTAATGCACACTGTTCCGGTATTGCTGGGGTTGGTCCTTTCCCCGGAACCCTTCGTCCACCGGCACATCGAAAGGTTCATGGCTCGTACTGGTCATCACCGTGTGGAAGAACGGTCCATTGGCATCGCGCGTATCCTCGACATGGAAGGCGAACAACTCCTCGTCGTAAGCCCCCCAGGGCGTTCGGCGCTTGATGGGAAAGGAGTGCTCATCATGCACCCTGTCGAAGCCCATGGCCTCGAGGTACGCACGTGTGTTCGCGAAGGCTACGTCACCCGCGTAGTAATATGTGGACCGATAACCTGCGGAATCCAGCAGGTTCACCAAGCTGGGTAGCCGGTCGAACTTGCCATACTGCCGGATGATCGTGGTCTTGGGCTGGGAGGGGAAGCTGCTTATCGTGGCGCACAATCCTTGTTCCGTTCGGAAGCCGGTGCTGTAGAAGTTGGTGAACAGCAGGCCGTCCTCGGCCAGTCGGTCAAATCCAGGTGTCACACCACTATCGCCGCCAAGCACCCCCACGACATCAGCGGTCCAGCTTTCAAGCAGGATGAGCATGATGTTCGGCCGCTGCACGGTCGAGATCCTTTGCGCGGGGCCAAGGCTGGCCTGGTGCACGGCGTTGAACCGCTGTTCAGCTTCCGTGGCGGACATGAAGCGATAGGGGTTCGTCCCGATCTCAGGTGGTTCGGCCAGCAGCACGATCACGTTCCAGGTGCCGTTGAGCGCGCCCAGGTTAAGGACCGGGTGGGCGCAGTAGTAGGACCAGCTCCGATCGATGGGGAAGGGTTGCGTTCCACCGCGCATGCCGATCAGCATGGCAAGGGGCAGAAGAACAGGCGCCGCGAAGCGCTGCCATTTCCTGGTCGCCAGAAAGGACCGATCGTGGTCGATCCGGAAGAGCACGAGCAATGCAACGGCGCATTGAGCTAGGAAGATGACGGTCAGCTGTGCCACAGGTGCTCCTGCCACCGCATGCATCGCTTCCTCGGGATAGGCGAGGTAGGACAGCGCCTTGTGGTTCACCTTGGTGCCCCAGGCGGTGAACAAGGCGATGTCGCATACGTTGATGAAGCAGGTGAGGACGACCAGGGTGGCAGTGATCGGCCTCAAGGCACGGCGCACGCCCTTGATCTCACGGAACAGAAGGGTGATCCCCAGGAGACCGATCGGAAGGACCAGGTAGCATGCCGTGGACAGGTCCATGGGCAAGGCGCGCCGGAAGCCTTGCCACAACGTCGCATCCGGGATACCGGCCAGGCGGGTGGTGTCGAAGAAGATGAAGCACGCCTGTTGCACCAGGAAGAGTCCCACCCAGAAAAGGACGAGCTTGAGCAGGAAAGAGGCCAGGTCACGCATCGGCCGGACGAAGGTCGTTCAAGAGGACGATGGACACATGGTATCTCAACGGGCGATGACCACGCTGCCGATGTGGACATCGGGCTTGGTGCCGGTGGAGAGGACGATGGAATAGCGGCCAGCGGCGATATCCTCGGTCAACATCGTAAGCTGTTGGCTCTGCAGGACTCCAGAGCGCACGATCCTGCCACGGCCATCGATCAAGCGTATGGAGCCGCCCGGGTTCACCACATCCGTTCGGATGGTGATCGATGTGGTCGCCGGATTGGGTCCGATGTGCCATGATCCGGTGGTCTGGTGACCATGGATGCCGACCGGGCTTGTCCGCCAGGCCAGAACATATTCGCCGGTGGCAAGGCTGTCGAGGTCCATCCGGCCGAAACCATCGGTGGCCGATCCCATGGTGAATACCAGGTCACTCCACTTCACCCAAGGTGCATCCGGGCCATGGCGGTGCAACAGGACGAGGCTGTCCTCGTGGAAGGCAACACCCAATGTGTCATGAAGAAGGCCTGGGTCAAGGGTGTTGAGGTTGTTGCGGCCATCGAAGAAGAGGCGACCACTGAAGCGTTGTGGATCGGTCCAGTCACCCGTGAATCGCCAGTATCGGTCAGGGGAAATGACGTAAGCGAAGGGTTCGACGAAGGTCCCTTCATCGGCGGGCACCCAGTACTGTTCCATGCGCATGAGCGTTGCCGGACCGGTGCGCGGGCGCAATTCGAAGTTCGCTGGCGTGGAGTTGATGGCGACGGTATTCGTCACCATGTGGGTGCTGCCCGTGAATCCAAGCGAGAGACGGTCATCGTCGTTCAGCCAGATGAAGGCGGGTTCAAAGGGGATGGTCAGGCTCACCTCCGTGCTCGTTCCTCCGACCAGGATGGTATCCCGGAGAATGTTGGTGGTATCCGTTCCGACGACCGCAACGGTTAGCGGCACCGAGGTATAGGGCTGTGCGGGCCCGAACTGCTTCTGCCCCAGGGTGAGCTGGATGACCCATGCATCCTCCGTTGGTGTCACCGTCTGTGCATCGATCTCGAAGGCCGCCCAGCCGGGCTGCAGGATCCAGTCCGTGAAGAAGGAGGTGAGGTCGATACCACTGGTCATGCTCAGATGATCCCGGAGGATCCCGGTGTTCACGGGTTGGAACGCATAGGTCCCCAGGAAGCTCGTCAATCCATCGAAGAAGGCCTGATCCCCAACATAGCTGCGAAGGCTATGCAACACATCCGCACCTTTGTTGTAGGTGGTGGTGCCATAGGTCCAGGTCTGGGGCATATCGCCCAAGGCCCACCAGCCTTCATCCACAAGGTGTGCGCGTTGTACCATGCTCCGGTGATTGGAGCGGACTTCGGACATGTACCGTGACCGCCCGTATACTTGTTCCAGAAAGAGGTAGCTCAGGTACTCGGCGAAGCCTTCGTTGATGTACATCTCCTCGGCACGCTCGCAGGTCACGAGATCGCCGAACCAGTGATGGGCCAGTTCATGCGCCATGGTCGTCTCATAGGACAGGGATCCATCGGCGATGGAAGAAGGATAATGGATGCTGGTACTATGTTCCATGGCACCCACTGGGGTGAGCACATATCCCACCTTCTCCCATCGATAGGGTCCGAACCGGTCCTCGAAATGCGCGAAGGCGTCGGCCAGGTGTATGAAGGAGGCGCGCATATCGGAGGTGTCGCCAGCGGAAGCGATGAGCTCAACGGGCACAGTGCCGCCCATGATGCTGGGCAGGGTGTCGCGGGCCACGGTGTAGTTCGCCGCCGCGACGGATACCAGGTAAGCGGGCATGCTTCCCTGACAGGACCAGTGGTTGATGAGGGTGTCACCGCCCAAGGCGATCCGCTCGACAAGGGAGCCGTTGCACCAGGCCTTCTTGCCCCCGGCCGTGCGAATGAAGAATTCGTAGGTGCTCCGTTCCACGAAGTCGTCCAGGCAGGGGAACCAGGTTCGTCCGTATGAGTGTGGCACACTTTCGAAGGCCACGCCGAGGTTGTAGATGAGCGAGGTGTTGGTATAGAAGCCGCCGAAACCGCTCGGATCGGTCACCGGGTCACCGCCATAGTGGACCGTGAACACCACCGTGTCGACGATGTTCAGGGGGACATCGGGTGTCAGCGTGAGCAGGAAGCCGTCCTGTGCGTGGCTCCAGGTCACTCCCTGACCCGTCACCGAATCGGTCGCGAGTCCTTCCAGGTTCAGGTCGAAACTCTCCAAGCCATCCATGCGAGGAACGGCCGTGATGGTGCACGCCCCACGGATCAGACTGCCCAGGGTCAGGTCCAAGGTGATCCGTTGGTGCAGGATGTCTATCGGGGCAGGGGAGACGCTCCTCTGCTTGGTCGCTACTGGTCGGCGCCCCCCCTGCTTGGACTCCGCGCAGCTCCGTTGCGCCGTCACACGTTCGCTCGTAACGGATAGGAGGACGGTCAATAGGAGGATGGACCCACGGAATGTGATCATGTTCAAAGGTAGAAGCGACATCCGTCATGACATGGGACCTCTGGATCCCTAACTTTGGTGCAACTGGTTGGGATCCTAACCAGAATGCTCAGCCCCCATGAAGCCAAGTACGGAACTGCACGACCTGATCAAGTCGTTGACCAAATCGGAGAAGCGGTTCTTCAAGCTGCATTCCTCGCTGCAGGCGGGGGACAAGAACTACCTGAGGATCTTCGATGCGATCGACAAGCAGAAGGCTTACGACGAGGAGGCGATCAAGAAGCAGTTCGCCAAGGAGACCTTCATCAAGCATCTGCCATCAGAGAAGAACCACCTGTACAAGCTGATCCTGAAATCGCTGCGTGCCTTCCATGCCGAAAGCTCGGTGAGCGGGATCCTGAAGCAGGAGATCAAGAACATCGAGATCCTCTATCAGAAGGCGCTGTACTCCGAGTGCAACAAGCTTCTGCATCGGGCCAAGCGGATCGCCAAGGAGAATGAGCGGTTCTACTACTGGTTCGAGTTGCTGAGCTGGGAGAAGATGCTGCTGGAGGAAGCCTACGAGAGCGGGGAGTTCACCAAGGACCTGGATGCGCTCATCGAGGAGGAGCGTGTGGTCGTTGAACGGCTTCGCAACCTCGCGGCGTACCACATCCTCTATAGCAAGATCAACTACGTCTTCCGGAGTGGTGGCTATGTGCGTACAGAAGAGGAGCACGCCATGGTGGAGGAGATCAGTGAGCACCCATTGATCAAGGGGAAGAACACCGCGCTGTCACGCAGGGCCGCAACGATCTGCTATTACACCCAGGGATTCTGCCACTGGGCCAAGCGGGATTGGGCGACCAGCTTGGAGAAGTTCGTGCGGGTGCGGCAGATCCTCGATGATCATGTGCAGATCCGGTCCGACCTGCCCAAGCGCTATATCCGTACGCTGCACTATATCGTCAATGCGCAGATCGAGCTGAAGGACCTGAAGAACGCCAGGGCCAACATCAAGTACCTGCGTGAACTCCCCGGACAACCGGGTTTCGGAGGTCAGAACATCGAGGCCCAGGTCTTTGTGGCCAGTTTCCTTGGTGAATTGCGCCTGCTGGACCGGAGTGGGGAGCATGCCAGGGCCATTGCGCTGACGCAGACCGTGATCGAGGGGATGGAACAACTGGGTGACCGGTTGCACAAGGAGCATGAGCTGGAGTTCTACTTCACCCTGGCCTGCGTGCACTTCGGTGGTGACGAGATGAACAAGGCGCTCTTCTGGTTGAACAAGGTGCTGAATGACAATGAGCCCACACTTCGCCAGGACATCTTCACCTACGCCCGTCTTTTCAACCTGGTGATCCACTACGAGCTCGGGAATTACGATCTGCTGGAGTACATCGTGCGTTCCACGCATCGGTTCCTGAACAAGCGCCAACGCGCGGATGGCATGGAAACGGTCCTCATGGAGCATATCAAGAAGCTGGCCCGCACGCCCGACCCGGTGGCGAAGCGCGAACTCTTCCGGTCGATGCTCGTGAAGTTCGAGGTATTGCTCAACGACGCCAACGAGAGCCTTGTTCTCAAGTACTTCGATGTCCTCTCCTGGGTGACCTCCCGCATCGAGGGCGTCCCGTTCAGTGAGGTTGTCCGCCGCCAGGTCGCGGTGAAGTAGACCTCAGGGCCGGTCGTTCGTTACGGCCATGGTGGCCACGCTCGTCACGGTGAATTCTGTTCGCCTGTTCGCCTGGTGCTCCTCTTCGGAACAACGCACACCGTTCCCACACCCGTTCACCAGGCGTTCTTCGCCGTAGCCTTTCGCAACGATGCGGTCCGGGTCCACTCCACGCTGGATGAGGTAGTTGACCGCGGCGTTCGCGCGTGCGTCAGAGAGCACAAGGTTGTAGAGGTCACCGCCGCGACTATCGGTATGGGAGCCGAGTTCGAAGGACATGCGTGGGTTCTCCATGAAGAGACGGGCGATCTCATCAAGCTCCCTGGCCGCGTCCGATCGGATATCCCAGCTGTCGTAGTCGTAATAGATGTTGTTGATCGCGATGGCTTCACCAAGGCGCAGACGGGTCATGTGGAGGGGTGCGTTCAGGGTATCACGGCTCGTCAGGCCTCTGGTGCTCACCATGCGCGAGGTGGTGAGCATGTCCTCACGCGATCCCCGCAAGGTGTAGTCACTGTTCGGTTTGAGCTTGAAGGTGAACAGACCATCCGGACCGGAAAGGGTGGAATCGTCCTCCCCTGTGCCCAGGTGAGTGAGGGTGACGGCCACATCAGGCAGGAAATTCCCATCGTCATCCACCGTGAAGCCCACCAGGTCGAACATCGGTTCATAGAGTGTGAAGGCATAGATCTGGTCCGAACCGTCACGGTCGCTGCTGAGGAAGCCGGCCTTGCCGGTGCTGTCCATCATGAAGAAGAAGTCGTCCCGAGGCGTGTTGATGGGCGCCTTCAGGTTGACCGGATCGGACCATTGCCCATCGATCTCCTGCGTCTCGAAGATGTCCAGTCCCCCCATGTTGAGGTGACCCGTGCTCGCGAAGTGCAGCGTGTTCCCGTTCACCGTGGGGAACACCTCATTGCCGGGTGTGTTGACCGTGGGGCCGAGGTTCTCGGGCTCGGACCAGCCGGTTCCATTATCCCGGCATCGCCAGATGTCCGATCCACCGAGGCCACCAGGACGGTCCGAGGCGAAGTACAAGGTGTGTCCGTCATTGCTGAGCGCAGGATGCCCGGTGGACCAGTGGTCACCATTGTACGCGAAGGCGTGCAGGTCGCTCCATGCACCTGTGCTGTCCAGTTGAGCCCGGAACAACATCAGCTGACTGGTGTTCCGCTCGTCCTTAAGGAGCTTGCGTTGCGCGTAGTTGCTCCGCGTGAAGTACAGGGTGCGCCCGTCGGCACTGAGCGCTGCAGGCCCTTCGTGATAGATGCCGTTCACGCTTCCTCGAATGGGTTCGGCCTCGAGCCATGTCACCTCCGTCCTGGAAGTGGTGTGGTACAGGTCGAGGAAGGAGTGGCCGTTCCAGGGGTTGCCGTTCCGGTCATCGACCTGTTCCTCGCCGGCGAAGAGAAGTCCATTCTTGTACGGGATCCCCCCGATGGCCGTTGATACACCGGGAATGGTGATGCGATTGACGAAGAAGCGGGTCGAATCAGCATAGAAGGAACCATAGCCCTGGGTGGATGCGAAGAGGTCCAGCGCATATCGGTTCTCCGGGGTCTGTTCCAGCACCCGAAGGAACTGGTCAGCCGCTTCATCCTGCGCACCGGACATGCGAAGCACCTCTCCGAAATGCAGTGCCGTGTCACCGCTCAAAGGGTGCGCGGCGTGCAGGATCCGGTAGTGCTTGAGGGCCTGTTCCCAGGCGTTGTGCCTGCGATAGGAATCGGCGAGGCGGGCACGCACCGTTCGATCCTCCTGGTAGGAGAGCACCTTCTCGTACAGTCGTTCGGCCCGGGTGTACTGCATCAGGTCGTAGGCCTGATCGGCGAGTTGCGTCCGGGTGCTCGTACATCCGGTAAGGACGGCGAGCGTCGAGAAGAGGGACCATTTCCAGACGGGCTTCATCATCAGAAGTAGCGTGGTGATCGGATGCGGATGGGCTCCTTGCCGAAGTCCAGACCGAGCATCACTTCATGGCTGCCGCTGGTGTAGGTGCGGAGCCGGGAGGTTGACATGTCATAGGCGTAGCCGATGCGGAGCATGGGGTTCACCTGGTATTCAAGCATGCCGACGAGGGCATCGCCGGTGCGATATCCGAGGCCCAGCCAGATCCTGGAACGGTAGAGCACGTTGCAGTTGATATCGGCCTCGACCGGTGCCGCTGGCGTGAAACGCACCATGGTGCTGGGCTTGAGATCGAACGATTCATTGAGGTTGAACACATGACCGGCGTGCAGGTAGTAGTGCTGGGTGAAGTAGTTCGTGACCGCTCCATTGATGTTCTGCACAAGGCCCTTGTCCGTGGCATGGATCGTGGGAACGGAAAGACCGACGTAGGAGTACAGGTCATACCAGTAGACACCGAATCCGAACTTGCCCACGGGTTTGTTGGTAATATCACCTTGGAAGACCTGGTCGCTGGCATCCCAGTAGGTCAGCTGGCTCAGTCGGGCCGAGTAGACGGAGACTCCGGCACGCAGCCCCAGTGCGAGCTTGCTCTCCGGTCCGAGCCGAAGGTGGTATGCGTAGTGGCCGGCGATGTCCAGGTCACGGCTGACACCGATCTGATCGTGCACCACGGAAAGGCCGGCTCCCATCTTCCCGTTCAGGAGCGGGGCATCCAGGGCCATCATGCTCGTTCGAGGAGCACCTTCGACCTGCAGCCACTGGCTGCGATGCAGCAGGCTTCCGCTCATGTACGGATGGCTGCCCGCGTATGCCGGGTTCAGGAAGAGCTGGTTGAACATGTACTGGCTCACCATGACCTCCTGCTGCGCCAACGCTGGTGTTGCACAGACGAAGGCGAGCAGCACTGCATATACGGGGCGAAGGGATATCATTGTTCGTTCGGGCATCAGCGGCGCAGATCAACGTACCCCTGCAGGGTACGAGAGCCATCGTTTATACTGAGGATCACGAAGTAGGTTCCATTGGGGAGTTGACCGCCCTGGTTGCTCTCGCCCGCCCATTCATTGTGATAATCAGGACGTTCGTAGACCACATTGCCCCATCGGTTCACCACGGTGAACAGGTTCTTCGGGTAGGCTTCGATCCCGCGGACCACGAAGCGCTCGTTGTCGTTGTCGCCATTCGGGCTGAATGCCGTGGGCATGGCGAGGTCCGAGGGCTCGTTGATCTCCACCATCAGGGTCGCAGTGCATCCGTTCGCATCGGTCACCATCAGGCTATACGTCCCAGCCGCGAGGCCTGCGATGCTCTCGGTAGTTGCTCCGTTCGACCAAGCGAAGAGATAGGGTGCGCTGCCTCCGCTCACCGCGTTGGCGATGCTTCCATCCTGGGCGCCGAACGCGCTGACGTTGTATCCCGACGCATGACTGCTCACCAGGGTGTCGAAGGTGATCGCGGCCGGTTGCTGCACCTCGTAGGTCCCTTGGAAGGTGCAACCGGCCGCATCCACGATCGATACGGTGTAACTGCCGGCTGAAAGGCCATCGAGGTCCTCGGTGGTCGCTCCGTGGCTCCACGTGATGTTGAACGGAGCGGTTCCGCTGGAGACGGTCAGATCAACGGCACCAGCGGCTTCTCCATGGCAGGGCGTGGCGCTGATGGTCGCTTCAGCTTCCAACAGCGGTGACCCGATGATGATGGCCGATGCCTGGACGGTGCAGCCGTTCGCATCCGTGATGACCACGTTCAATTCACCAGGGGCAAGACCCGCAAGGTCCTCGGTAGAGGCGCCGTTATCCCATTCGTATTGGAATGGACCACTGCCACCGGTCACCGTCAGGTCCACGGTACCATTGTCGCCAGCGCACGCCGCCGAAGTGGCGCTCGTGGTGGCATCGAGCGCCAACGGCGCCTCCAGGGTGCTGCAGTCCTGGGCTTCACAACCGTTCGCATCGGTGATCACGACGCAATAGTCACCGGGCCCCAACCCAGTGATCATGGGATCGGTCGAGGAGAGCCCGTTCGGTCCGCTCCACGCATAGATGAAAGGCTGGGTACCACCGGTCACGATGGTCTCGATGGAGCCATCCGCCGCGTTGGCACACGATATCTCGGATCCGCCAGGGAAGTTCGAGGTGTTCAGGGTCGGAAGCACGGGTACCGGGGAGATGATGTCCACGACATCCACGGAGGTGCACCCGTTCATGTCGGTCGCTGTCACGGTGTAGGTGCCGGCGGCAAGACCGCTCAGGTCCTCCAGCGTGGAGCTGAAACCATCAGGGCCGGACCAGCTCTGTGCGTATCCACCATTGCCGCCAGTGATGGTCAGGTCGATGGCTCCGTCGCTCGTGCCATGACAGCTGGTGCCCGAGCCGTTGTAGCCCGCTACGCTCGTGGTCGTGGACAGGACACTGTCGGGCTGGGACAGTGTGACCACGGTGAAGAAGCTGCAGTTATTGGCGTCGGTGACCACGAGTTCATAGTTGTAGTCGCCGGCGGGCAGGCCGGTGACATCCTCAGTGCTGAACTCGATCTCGTCAGGGCCTCGCCAGCTGAAGGTGTATGGTCCTGAGCCACCCGTGATGGTCGCGTCGATCGAGCCATCGCTGGCCCCGAAGCAGCTCACATTCGTGCCGGAGGGGTAGACTGAGAGTGTGAGCTCAGCGGATACACCGTCCAGGGGTTCGGTGAGTGTGATCAACGTATCCGTTGTACAACCCGATGCATCCGTGATGTGGACCTCGTAATCGCCGGCCAGGAGACCGGAGTTACCGGCCTGCTGGGATTGATATCCGTTTGGGCCGGAGATCCCGATCGCATAGGGTGCGGTGCCACCTGTCGGGTTCAGCTCGATCACACCGGTGCTGTCGCCCTGGCATTGCAGGTTGTATGATCCGTAGAAGGAGACATAGGGTCCTGCATCGAGCGGAAGCGGCCCTTCAAGCTCGGTGGTGAACATGCCCGAGCACCCGAGGTCGTCGGTGATCTCCACGGTATAGGCGCCATTGGCGAGTCCGACAGGGTCCTGGTCAGAGGACGTGAACCCATCGGGTCCATTCCAAAGGACCGCGTATGTGGAACCACCACCTGTGATGCTCAGGTCGATGCTGCCGTTAAGGCCGTCGGCACAGGGGTTCGATACCTGCTGGAAGCTGGCATGCAAAGGTGCCGGTGCGCCAAGGATGAGGAGGCTGTCGTTCCGGCAACCGTTCACATCGGTCACTGTCAAGGAATAGGTCCCGGGTCCGAGGTCGGACAGGTCCTCGTCCTGTGACGAGAATCCGTTCGGTCCGATCCACTCGAACTGATAGGCGGGAGCGCCACCGGTCACGGTGACCTCGATACCACCGTCATCACCGGCGCAGCTCACCTGATCTCCATTGAAGTCCGTGAGGGCGATCACAACTTCCAGTTCATCTGGCGCGGTGAGCGTAGCGGATGCGGACCCCGTGCAGCCGAGCGCATCGGTGACGGCCAGGTCGTACACGCCGGCCACCAGGCTCATCAGGTCCTCGGCATCGCTCGTGAATCCATCCGGTCCGGTCCACGCATAGGTGTAGGCGGGCGTTCCACCGGTCACCGTGGCGTTGAACACACCGATCGCGAGCGTCGCACACGGGATGTTGTATCCTCCGTTGTAGGTGACCGAAGCGAGGTCGACCGACAATGGTGCGGGTTGTGTGAGGGTATGCTCGCTTGCGTGGGAGCATCCGTTCGCATCGGTCACTGTCAGGGAATAGGTGCCGGCGACAAGGCCGCTGATCACCGCCGTTGATGCGTTGAACAGGTCCGGTCCGGTCCAGGTGATCGAGTATGGTGCGGTCCCACCCTGGATCGCGGCCTCGAGCTGGCCATCCGCTCCGCCATGGCAGGTGATGTTCTTCCCGTCGCTCAGTGTCGTCGCCGTCACGTTCACTTCGACGGTGGCAGGCGCGGTGAGCGTGTAGGAGACGGAAGAGGTACATCCGTTCGCATCCGTGATCAAAGCGTCATAGGTGCCGGGGTCCAGACCCGTTCTATCCTCGCTGATCACGCCATCATTCCACGAGACCGTGAACGGTGCTGCTCCACCTGCAATGCTGAGGTCGATGCTGCCGTCCGCAGCACCTGCACAGGTGACGTTGTTCCCGTTGATCTCCGAAAGCATGGCCACGACATCCATCGGCTGTGGTGCTGCGAGTTCGATGGTCGCCTGTGCGGTACAACCGTTCTCATCCATCACGATGACCTGGTAGGTTCCGGCATCGAGCCCATCGATCACGGCTGTATCGGCTGTGAATCCGGCCCCATTGCTCCATGTGATCGAGTAGATGCCGGTGCCTCCTTGCAGGGTCAATGCGATGCTTCCGTCACTGCCCCCTGCACATGCGATCTGATCCCCGCTGGCGTAGAGGCTCGTGGTGTGGGCGATCTGCAGCGGGGCGGGTGCGGTCACGATGGCTTGAGCGATCGTGCTGCATCCGTTCGCATCGATGATGCTCGTCATATAATTGCCAGGTGCAAGTCCGGATGGATCCTCATCCGTTGATGCGAAGCCATTCGGGCCGTTCCAGCCGATGGTGTACGGGGTCGTTCCACCCTGCACGGAAAGGTCGATGGATCCATCGTCGGCACCAGCACAACTGATCGGTGCGGTGGTGGTGGATCCGGTCAATTGGATGGGGGCTGACAGGCTGAAAGAGGTCGTGGAAGTACAGCCGTTCTCGTCCGTCGCGACCACGGTATAGTTGGCGGCCCCGAGTCAGAAGATGTCCTCCGAGGACGCGGTGAATCCATTGCTGCCGGACCACTGGAAGGTCGGGCTTCCCACGCCTCCCGTAACGGTCAGATCGATGCTGCCATCATTACCGTTCGCACAGGAGATAGCCCACCCCAGGTGGTCGCTCACCGTTCCGTTGATGACGATCGGTGCGGGCTCATCGAGTTCCACCTGCGTGTTCGCGGTGCATCCATTGGCGTCCGTGATGAGCGCTGAATAGGTCCCGGCTGCGAGACCGCTCAACGAGGCGCTCGATCCGCTGAAGCCATTGGGTCCGGTCCATTGGATCGCCATCGGAGCGGTTCCCCCGGTCACTGCCAGCTGGATGGAACCCGATGAGGCTCCCGCACAGCCGATGGAGGTACCGCCCGGGGTGTTGGAGGTGATGATCGATGGAACGATCGATGCGGGTCCGGTCAATGTCCGGTCCACACTGGTGGTACATCCATTCAGGTCTGTAACAAGCAGCGTGTAGTTGCCGGGTGCTAGACCTGCGATGTCCTCCGTGGCCGCGGTGAAGCCGTTCGGACCGCTCCACTGGTAGGTGTACGGCGTCGTTCCGCCCGTGATGGTCGCGTTGATACTGCCGTCGTTCGCGCCGCTGCAACTGATGTTCGTACCGCCGTGAACGCTCGGAACAAGGGAGGCCGCAAGCACGGCCGGTCCGGTGATCACGTGGGTGAGGACCGCTGTGCAACCGTTCGCGTCATCGACGCTCACGTGGTAGCTGCCGCTCGTCAGGCCGCTGATGTCCTCGGTGCTGGCGGAGAAGCCGGCCGGACCGTTCCAGGTGATGGTGAACGGACCCGTGCCGCCGGTCACGGTCAGGTCGATCGCTCCGTTGTTCGCGTTCGCGCAGGAGACCCCCCAGCCACCTGGATGGCTGGTGCTGGTGGCGCTCAACTGGAGTGAACCGGGCTGGCTCACATTGAACGCTTCCGTGACCGAGCATCCGTTCGCATCGGTCAGTTCGAGCACATAGCCGCCCGCCCCGATCGAGCTGAGGTCCTCCGTATCGGCCGTGTATCCGCCCGGGCCGGACCAGGAGTACGTATATGGTACGGTGCCTCCGGTCGCCGTGATGTCCACGGCACCGGTCGCGCTGCCTTGGCAGGCGGCGGTGGTCACATCGCCCGTGAAGGTCAGCGCCGTGGGTTCGACGATCGTGATGACAGTGTCCTTTGCACAACCGTAGAAGTCCACCAAGTGGAGCGAATACTCACCTGGGCTGAGCCCGTCGATATCCTCCAGACCGGTTGTTTGAGCATCCGGTCCGGTCCAGATGTGGGAATAAGGCGCGTTACCACCGCTCACAGTAAGGTCGATGCTGCCATCGTTGGATCCATGGCAGCTGATGTCCGCCGCAACGGCGTTCATGGCCAGGGGTGCCGATGCACCGATGATCGTGACCGGATAGTGTTTGGTGTGGTCGCACCCGTTGGCATCGGTCACCGCGACCATGTACAACCCGGGGGCGAGTCCGGTCACCGTTGGGCCTGTCGCCGCAGGATCGGTGTCCCACGTGATGAGATACGATCCACTACCTCCAGTTACCGAGATCGTCGCGGCACCATCATGTGCGCCAAAGCAGCTCTCATGGGTGATGGTCTCGAAGAAGGCATCCACCTCGGCAGCGGGCTGGGTGATGTTGACCGAGGTCGTGGCGATGCAGCCGTTCGCATCCGTGACTTGCACGCCGTATTGACCGGCGATCAGATCGACCGCTTGAGGACCGAGCTGCATGGGAACCGAGCTCCAGGTATAGGTGTAGGGA
>Ga0116143_10003427_pt1 | contig 15971 bp, 9 predicted proteins | sample AD_UKC034_MetaG_FD_89745 | JGI IMG/M metagenome (GOLD analysis project Ga0116143, IMG submission 89745) | Active sludge microbial communities of municipal wastewater-treating anaerobic digesters from USA - AD_UKC034_MetaG | ecosystem: Engineered > Bioreactor > Anaerobic > Digestate | place: USA...
GCTCGGCTGGGCCGGGTTCGAGAAGGACGCCTGCTTCGCTTTTAGCAGCGTTCGGGGCGCCACCGTCGGCGTGGCGCTCGTGGAGCCGCGCCGTCGACGGTCCTGGGGAAATAACCGGTCCAATTCCGTCACGTTGGTGATCGGCTGCTCGTTGTACTGGTACTCGAAAATCTGTTCGGCCACCAATTCGGGCGAATAACTCGCCCCCCCTTGCGTTTCCGCATATCCGGTCAACACCGCCATGAGAACGTCGTACTCGGCCGTATTGGCGTTCACCTTCCCCTGCCAGTCGCCGTGCACGGTGAGGAACTCGCTCAAGGGCAGCGGCTTATAGGCGTCCTCGCCCTCGACGTCCATGTCCGCGGCGTAGGCGGGTCTCCCGGCCGGTGGTTCGACCTGGTTCGGATCGCCGTAATATAACTCGGGTGTGATGCCCTTGATCAAGAGCAATTCCTCGATGGAGTCCATCGGTCCGTTCTTGCAGGGATAGGGAATCTCGAGGCCCTGATAATAGCTGTTTTCCGCCCCTTCCGGGCGTTCCTCGTCATTGTCGCCGTAGTCCAGCCAATCCAGGATCGCGTCCACGGGGTCATCTTTCAACTCGGGGTTGCGAAGCTGAAAGAAATTCCGTAGCGTCTGAATCAGCCACTCGTTTTCCTCGGCCGCCCCGCCCTCATTCATAATCAACAAGGCGTTGAGATTGATCTTGCCGCACTCGTCCGAGATGGTCGTTCGCATGACGGCGTCGTTCATCGGCTTGATGGGCGCGCCGTCGGCCCACGGCACGCCGTCGTAGTAACTGTCGTATTCACCGGGCGGCTGCATGCCCGCCGCCAGTTGCCCCTGCTGCGGCGTCCTCGGGACGGTGGTCGTACGTCCCGACGTCGTCGCGCCTTGACTGGATCCCACGCTTTCGAGCAGGTCCGCCGCAAGGAGCGCCATGCCCTCGGCGACGGCGGACTTCGCCGCGACCCACGCCTGGAACCGGTTGTCGCCGCTCATGGCGAGCGAGGCGTCCATCTGTGCGTCGTAGGTGAATTCGACCACAAGCGCGGCAAGGACGACGATGAACACCAGCGCGAGCATGAGGGCGACGCCGCGGCGGTCTTTGTCGTGGTTCATGGCCGGTTTTCCTCACGCCGGAACAGGTCGCGTTCCGCCTGCGCCGTGGCGGCGGGATTCAGGTCGAGGAAGGGCTCGCGCGTTCCGGCGCCTGCGGGAAGTACATAGCTCATCTCGAAATCGGGGTCCTCTTCCGGGGTTATGCCGGCGGCGCGGTCGGCGGCCCAATCCGCCTCGGACTTGCTGAAGTTGATCCGTATCGTGATTGCCCACGGGATCAGGCCTTTGTCGAGGGAATTCCACTCGGTTATCCATTCCTCCCCGTCGAAATAGGTCACGTCGAAGGAACTGACGGGCACGCGCCAACTCGCGTATTCCTGCTCGGTCGCGTCGAATCCGCCCAGCATCTGGTCGCCCTCGGCGTTCATGTCGACCGTGAGGGGCGACTCCCGGTACTCGAGGGCGAGCGCGCCCCGGTCGTTCCATTGGTCCGGCTCTTCCGTTTCGATGCCCGTGAGGCCCCCGCCCTCCTCCGCGCTCTCATCCATCACTTCGAAGGTAACGACCTTGAAAACGCCGGGCAGGGACTTGCCGCCCATGAGGGGAGTCGAAGAACAGAAGCGCAGTTTGTCGGCGGGTCCCATGGGGCCGGAAGCGTCTTCGCCGAGGACCTGATAGGCCTCGATCGAGACTGCGGCGTCGGCGTGCAGCGTGGGTATCACCTGGTTGAAGTGTCGCAGCAGGAACTGGTGCAGCCGGAGATTCTCCGCGACGTCGCGCGCGACCTCGGATGCCCGCGTGACGCTGCTGAAGCTGATATAGATGATCGTGACGATGACCGTCAGAATAGATATCGCCACCATCAATTCGAGCAGCGTGAAGCCGAGGCGGTGTCTGGAAGCGCGGGCGGTCATTTGCTCATCTTCTCCTGCACCTCGGCGCTCGGGTTGTACGTGAGGAATGAGATCAATCTCTCGACGCCGTCCGGCGCGCGCACGGTCACGTTCACCTCATACAACTGGATGAGTTCGTCCTGGCCGACGAGCGACGATTCGAAGGACCAGACGTACTCGGGGTAGCGCATGCCGAAGTCGCCCTCTTCACCAAGCGTACCGGCGAGGACTTGCAGTTCCGCGTAGTTCATGGTGCGCTGGAGCAACTCGCGGATCATGGTTTCGCTGCACGCGGTATCGTAGAGCCGCAGCGCGCTGTAATGAGACTGCAAGAGAACAAAGAGGCTCATGCCAAGAATGGCGAGGGCGGCCATGATCTCGATGAGCGTGAAGCCTTGTGCATTGTGGCGCGTCATGCGAAGGACCGCTTCCCTCGGTAGGCCTTGGCCCCGCCCAGCAACGGGTCCCAGACTACGGTGTAGTAATCCCGCGCGTCGTTGACGAAGTAGAACACCACCATGGACGCCAACCCGAGCGGGGATAATTCGATCTCGACCAGGCCCCGGGAATGGGAAGCGCCGTCGACTTCGATGGATTCGAGGTACACGCCCTCGGGTATCGACGCGCGCTGAAGCAGCGGGTTATCGAGATCCATCTCGACGGGTTCGTCGCTCTCGCCCAGCGTAAACTCGTATCCCTCGAATAGATCGATTTCGTCGAGGAACCCCTCTTGCTTTACGTTCTTTACACGGGCCATGGTGGCGCGGCGCACGAAGGCGTCAAAACGGTCGCGCATCTGCTTGTCCGCCAGCGCCGTGTCGAAGCCCTCGGGCGGTTCGCCGAAATCCTCGAAGGTGGACAGGTACCGCTCGAAATCGCTTGCCGACCCGGGGAGGCGGCGCGCGGAGGTGCCGCGCGCGCCGAACCGCTCGACCGCGTCCGAGGCGCCACCGCCGCGCATGGACGCGAGCATGGCGATCATGTCCTCGGGCGCGTCCTGGCCGGGCTTCAGGAGCGGCTCGGGCTCGGGCACTGCCCAGCGGACGGCGGTGAGTTCCTGCTCTTTGAGGTCGATGCGCACGGTGATGTCTTGTTGGAGCATCATGGCCTCGGCCATGACACCGCGCCCGTAGTTCGCCATGTGCGTCGCGGCCCGCTCGAGCTGCGTGAAGGCGATGGCGGGATAGAAGTTTGGAAAGGTAACCGCCGCCACGACGCTGATGAGCGCCACGACGACGAGCAGCTCGATGAGCGTGAACCCCGCCTTCGACCGACTCAGGATCATTTGATCGAGTCGCTCGCTATATCCGCGTTCTCGCCGTCGCCGCCAGGCGTCCCATCGGCGCCATACGAAATGATGCGGAAATTGGCGCCGTCCGCCTGGAAGACATACTTGTTCCCCCACGGGTCGGCGGGAATCTCGTTCTTGTTCAGGTAGTTGCGCTTCGGATTGTTGATCAGCGTCTCGAGGTCGGACGGGAATTTTCCGTTCTCGAGCTTGAACATGATGACGGCGTCCGCCAGCGACTTGATCTCGGTCTTGGCGGCGGCGACGCTGCCTTGGCCGAAAGCGCCCAGGACGTTGACGCCCACGACGGCGGCCAGAATGGACAAGATGGCGATCACCACCATGAGTTCGATCAGGGTGAAGCCGGCCGCCGCGCCGCTCCCCCGATGCTGTCGGGCACTGTGCATGGTCTCAGCCTCCGATGTTGGTGCTCATGTTCAGGATGGGCAACAGAATGGCGAGCACCAGGAATCCGACAAAGATGCCCATCAGGATTATTATAACCGGTTCGAGCAATCCGACAAGGGCGTCCACGGTCAGGCGCACGTCGTCATCGTAGGTGTCGGCCACTCGAACGAGCATGTCCTCGATCTCGCCGCTGCGCTGCCCCAAGTCGATCATGTGGATCATCATGGGCGGGAAGATGCCCGTCTCCTTGAGAGGAACGGCCAGGTCACGGCCGCGCCTCACGCCGCTCTTCACGTCCTCCATGCGCAACTGAATATGCCGATTGTCGATAACCGTGCTGACCACCTCGAGGGCGCGCATCATGGTCAGGCCACTTTGGAGCATCGTGCCCAGGGTGCGGGCCAAGCGAGCGCACACCAGTTTGAGGTGCAGATTGCCGTACAGCGGAAAGCGCAGTTTCCAGCGGTCCCAGCGCTTGCGCCCCTCATCGCGAGCAATCCACAAGCGCCACAACATGACAACGCCAAATCCGGTCAGTACGATGACGGGTGCGTAGCGCGCGAGAAACTCGCTTGAATTGATCAGGATTTCGGTGAGGACCGGGAGTTCCTGCTCCTGCTTCTCGAAGATGACCTGGATGCGCGGCACAATCACGAGCATCAGGAACACGATGATGGCCACCGCGAACAGGGCCATGAACGCCGGATAGGCAAGCGAGGACGCGATTTGCCCCTTGAGTTTCGCCTGCCGTTCGAGGATGTCGGCCAGGCGAAACAGGACGGACTCGAGGGTGCCGCTCATTTCGCCCGCGCGCACCATGTTCGCGTAGAGCGTCGAAAACACGCGCGGGTGCTCCTCGATAGCGTCGCCGAGGCCCGCGCCGCTATTTACCTTGTCGCGAATCTCGAAGATAATGCTTTTCAGGCGGGCCTTGCTCGTCTGTTCGAGCAACGCGCCCAGCGCCTCGATGAGCGGCATGCCGGCCTGGAGCAGCGTGGCCAGCTGCCGCGTCATAAGGGCGAGGTCGCGCGATGAGACGCCCCCGCGCGACCGGCGCAACCGCCGCACGCTGCGTTCGGTGGGGTCCGTCTGCAGACGGGCGCTCTCGACGATTTCGGTGGGATACAGCGACAGTTCGCGCAGCTTGCCACGCGCCGCCGCGAGCGTGTCGGCATCCACGACGCCGCGGGTCTTCTTGCCGGTGCCCTTCTCGATGGCCGTGTACTCGAAGACCGGCATGGCGTCAGGTCACTTCCTCGAGCAGATCGTCGCGGGTGATGCGCAGGACTTCCTCGACTGTGGTAAGCCCGCGCAGCACCTTCTGAGCGCCGTCCTCGCGCAAGGTGCGCATGCCGTCCTTGCGGGCCTCGCGCTTGATGATGTTCGAGTCAGCCCCCTCGAGGGCGAGGGTCTGGATGTGCGGGGTCATAACCAGGAGTTCGAAGATGCCCGTCCGGCCGAGGTAGCCGCGACTGGCGCAGGCGTCACACCCCTTACCCTGCCACACGGCATCGACTTCCCGGCATTTCTCCGCGGAGAACCCCAGTTCGCTGAGGCTTTCGGCGCCCGGCGGATAGGGCTCCCGGCAATGGGTGCAAATACGCCGCACGAGCCGCTGCGCCTGAATCGCAATCGTGGAGGAGGTCACCAGGAACGGCTCGATGCCCATGTTCACGAGGCGCGTGATCGCGCCCGCGCTGTCGTTCGTGTGCAGCGTCGAGAACACGAGGTGGCCGGTAAGCGAGGCCTGCACGGCCATTTCGGCGGTTTCGAGGTCGCGGATTTCGCCGACGAGGATGATATCGGGGTCTTGGCGCAGGATGCTGCGCAAACCGGCGGCGAAGGTGAGGCCGATCTTCGGGCGCACCTGAATCTGGCCGATGCCGGGTATCTGGTACTCGATGGGGTCTTCGACGGTAATGATGTTCTTGTCCGGCGAGTTCACGCGCTGGAGCGCGGCGTAGAGGGTGGTGGACTTGCCGGAGCCGGTCGGGCCGGTAACCAGAATGATCCCGTGCGAGTTCTGGATGAGCTTGTCCATGTGCTTGTGGTCGCGCTCGTCCATCCCGAGTTCTTCGAGACTGAGCAGGAAGCTGCCCTTGTCCAGGATGCGCATGACGACCCGCTCGCCGTGGGCGATTGGGATGATCGACACGCGGATGTCAATCTCCTTGCCGCTGAGCCGAATCTTGATGCGCCCGTCCTGCGGCAGCCGGTGCTCGGCGATGTTCAGGTTCGCCATGATCTTGACGCGCGAGACGACCGCGGCCAATTGTGAGCGCGGCACGTTGAATTTCTCGTAGAGCACGCCGTCGATGCGGTAGCGCACGCGGACCTCGCGCTCGAACGGCTCGATGTGGATATCCGAGGCGCGCTCCTTGATGGCGCCGGAGATCACCAGGTTGATGAGCTTGATGATCGGCGCTTCGTTCGCGAGGTCCAGCAGGTCACGCTCGCTCTCGACGGTATCCAGGGTGTGGACCGTTGTCCCCTCGCCGGCCTCGATGGTCAGGCTGTCGATCATGTCGGCGGCGTTTTCGCCGGTCTGGTCGAAATAGGCGTCGATGATCTGCTGGATTTCCTCCTTGCGGCAGAGCACGGGAATCACGGGTCCGCCGAGGAGCAGGCGCAGGTCATCGAGCGGCAGGAGGTTGACCGGATCGTTGACGGCTACGTAGTAGGCGGCGCCGTTCTGCTTGTACGGCACCATGTGGTATTCGCGGATGAAGTTGATCGGCGCCTTTGTCGTGAGGGCGGAATCAATTTCGCCCTTGAGCGAGGGCACGTAGGGAATGTCGAATTGCTCGCTCAAGGCGAGGAGGATGGCCTCCTCATCCACGTAGCCCAGGTCGAGCAGGATTTCGCCAATGCGCTTCGGGCGCAGTTTCTGCAGTTCGAGCGCCTCCTGCACCTGTTCGAGGTGAATCCGCCCGTCGCGGATGAGGATTTCGCATAGCTGCAGTTCCTGGCCCGTACTCATCCCTTACCTCTTGATGTCGCCGCGGCCGAACCCGGTCGCCGGTCCGGTTCCGACCAGCGCTTCCGTGCGCTGGGCCGTGGGGCGGTGTTCCTCGCGCATCTCGCGCTTACGCTTGATCCGCTTGAAGAAGCCCTTCTCGAACAGTACGTCGATGTTCGCGTCCCGGTATTCGGATACCTTGTATTGCGTGACCCGATTCAGGTCTATGCCTTCTTTAACGATGTGAGGCGTCACCAGGACGACCATGTTCCGCTTATTGCGCGTGTGCGACTTGGACTTGAAGGCCCAGCCGACGAGCGGCAAATCGCCCAGGAACGGCGCTTGCGTGACCTTGCGGCTCTTGTTGTCGCGGATAAGCCCGGCGATAACCGCCGTGCCACCGTCCTTCACCACGACCCGGTTCGCGATGAGCGACTTATTGGTCGTGGGGCCGAGGATATCGACTGTGCCGACCTGCTGCGCATCGAGGTCGGACACCTCGATTTCGAGATTCAGCGCGACGTAGTCGCCCTCGCTGATCTGGGGCGTCACCTTCAACTTGACGCCGACCTCTTCGCGCTGCACGCGCGTGAAGCCGGTCGAGATCAGGTCGCCCTCGCCGCTGGTGCGCGGACTGGAGGTGCCCACCACGAACGGCACCTCCTGGCCGACGACAATCGACGCTTCCTCGTTGTCCACCGTCAGCAGGCTGGGCTGCGACAAAACCTCGACGTCCGTCAATTTCTCGATGGCCTGGAACAAGACCGGCACAAAGGGCACCTTGAACTTCCTGCCGTTGAACTCGAAGGACATCTCGTCGAACACGCCCGTGGTCAGGCCGCCGCCGGCGCCGAGACCCAGTAACGCCGCGCCCGCCGCCAAGCCCGATTCCGGACCTAAGACAATCTGGTTTGCCGCAGTCGCGGTGCCGGCAAGGGCCGCGTAGATTTGCGAGATGTTCGTCGTGCTCGTGAGGCCGAAGCCGTCTTCGCCGGTAATCGATGCCATGTCCACGGTGAGGCCGTAATCGTCGGAGATCGTCACGTCCATGACCACAGCGTCCACGTGCACCTGGCGGGGCGGCACATCAAGCCGGGAAATAAAGACTTCGAGGAGCTTGTAGTCCTGTGGCGAGGCCACCACGAGCAGCGAGTTGGTCTGGTCGTAGCGGGTCACCTGAATCTTTCGTTCAAAGGGTTGTACTTCCGTGCTTTGGGCGGCTGCGGCGGCGCCCGCGGCGCCGGGCGCACCCCCGCCGCCCCCCCCGCCGCGCGGGGCGGTGCCGATCACCCCCTGAAGCGCTTGCTCCACCTGTTCGGCGTCCGCGTGCAGTAACTCATAGATGTGCAGGTTGTTCGCTTCGTAGGGCGTGGGCGTGTCGAGGCGCTTGACGAGGTCGCGCACGCGCTCCATCATGCCCTCCGAGGCCACCACGATGAGTGCGTTCAGGCGCTCGTCCGGCACCATGCGCAGGACCTCCTCGCGCGTGCCGATCACCTGCGACGGCATTGCGCCGGGCACAGTGGGCCTCACGGTGCGCGTCGGCGTGGGACGCACGGCGGTGGGCTGCTGCGGCATGGCCAGTCCCCGCGCTGGGCCTCCCCCGGTGTCCAACAGCACCTGCTCGATTTGCTGCTGCAGCACTTCGGCGCGGGTGTACTCGATTGTGAAGATCTCCATGACCGTTTCGAAGCCGGGGATATCCACCTCCTCGATGAAGGAGAACATGCGGCGCAGGCCGTCCGCCGTATCCGTGATAATCAGGGTCTGGGTCGGCACGTAGACATCGATGCGGGCGTTTTTCGAGCCGAGCCGTTGCAGGACAGTGGACAAGTCGGTAGCGTCCGCGTACTTGATGGCGACGATGTGGGTGGAGAGCGTGTCAAAAGACACGGGAACTCCCTCAACGCCGCGCCTGAGCGGCGTCTTATCCGAGGGTATCGCCTCTCCCGTCGCGATGATTTTGATGAGTTTCCCGTCCAGGGTTTCGACCATCGAGAACCCGCGTGAGGCGAGAATGGATTCGAGCACCTCGAACGCCATCTCGGCGGGAATTTCGCTGTGTGTGATAACCGTAACCGGGGTCGAGCCGATGTTCGGATCGAGGTCGAAGTTCCGGCCTGTGGCCGCCGCAATCGCGGCGATGACCTGTGAGAGTTCCGCGTTTTCGAAGTCGAACGAAACCGGGCCGCCGATGGTCTTGCCGTCCTTCTTCCCGTTTTCGGCGGGGCCTACCTTCGGTTCGGCATTTGGCTCGGCCTTCGGCTCGGCCTGTGCCGGCCGGGGCGCGGGCGGCGTCACGCGCTGCGGACGGGCGGCGGGCGTGGGGCGCGTCGGTCGTGGGCGCGGCGTAGGCGCGGGCGCGGGCTGTACGCCGATGCCCCCGGCGCCGCCCGGGGGCGCGACAGGCGGCACGTCCTCGGGCTCGATCACAAGGGGCTGCTGTCCCTCCTGCATACCCGGCTGAAGCATTTGCTGCGGCGGGACATATTCCCCCTCGACCACCTCAAGATGCTGCACGCCGGGATCGACATACACCATCTCGCCGGTCGTCTCGTCGTACATCACCTCTTGCTGCTGCGCGCGCGCGGGCGTCCCCACCGACCCGGCCATCGCGAGCGCCACAACCCAGCGCGCCCAATTCATTCTCCGCACTGTTCTTCCTTCCTGATGATACTGTGTGACCAACCGCGCCCGTAAGCGAACCCTCGACGCCTCCGGGGATTCCGTCCCCGGCGCTTCTAGTGTATACGGGATTACCCGCTTCGCGCCATTCAAGCGGCTTCCCCGTCCCGCTACTCGAGTCTGTAGGTGATAACCTGCGGCCTGCCGTTGCGGAGGATGCCGATGCGGAAGGCCGAGGCGTTCCGGTAACGCTGGAACAGTTCCATGACCTTCTGTTCGCTGTCGATCTGCTCGTTGTTGATGCTTTGCAGCACGTCGCCGTCCTGAAGCCCCAGCTTCTGCGCCAGCGGCACTTGCGATATCTGCTGCGCGGTGAGGCCGACCACGTTGCCCGCCGCGTCCCGATAATACTCCGGACGGATGATGGTCACCAGATCGGCGTAGTTCTGATAGAGTTCCTGAACGAATTCGTCGCGATTGATTGTGATCCGATTGGAGCTTCCGTCCGCGGCGGCGGCGGTCTGTACGGGCAGGGCCGGGGCCGGCGCCCCCGGCTGCGCGTCGTCCATCGAGAGCCGTTCCCGGGTGGGGGGATCTTCCTGAGCGTTCAGCAGGATCACGGAGCGGGGATACACTTCGATGAGCGTGACGTTGCCTCGCGCCTCGTCCTGAATAACCGCCTCGTTCAGCAGGTACGTCTTGCTCGCACCACGCTCGTCCATGTTCAAGATGATCGCCGACGCCAACCGGTCGGTCGGCGAAGAGGCGGTGGTGCCCACCAATCGCAAATTGAAACTCGTAGCCACCACTTCGGCTTCCGGCTCGGGCTCGGGGACAGCCGCCGCGGCGGGGTCAAATTGGCCCGCCGCCCCGAAGAGTCCTCGCTCGATGATCGTGTCGTACCGTGTACGGTCTCCGACCTGGAACGGCGAGGCATCATTGGCCGCAGTCGCGGCGGAGGGCGCCGGCATGGCCATGACTGGTGGCGCCTCGAACAATTTCATGCCGACGGCGAGCGCCGTGGCCACCACCACGGCGGCCAAGGCGAGGTCTATGAGCACGAATATCTGTCTTATGAACAATCCGCGGATCATGGAACCGGCATACTCCGTAAGCGGTCACCCGCGCTCTCGGCGTCCGGGGCGGCCGTACCCTGTCGCCGCGCCGCCGGGTAAGACGCCTCCATCACGCAGAAGCCGTGGAACCGCAATGATTTTCAGGCCATTGATGGAAACGGCGCCTCAAGGTCCAGAGTTGACATCCCGCGCGGCCGGGCAATCGGCCCTTGCCGAACGTCGCGACCTCGAGCCGCCCTAGTGTAGCCGAACCCTCCGCACAAGCGCAATGATGATTACGCTTCGCGGCCCAGTCGCGCGCCGGCCGACTTGCGGCGTTATTTCCGCGCCGCCTCGGCCTCCTGCGCCCAGGCCACGCCCCGGAGATAGTCCAGGTAAGCATCCAGCGGGATGCGCGGCGAGGCGTCCTGCTGCTTGCCGCGGTTTAACGCCTCGGCGTCGCGCTTGAGATTGACCGCCTGCAGGTCTGAGGCGGCATAAACATACTTCTCGCCCGTTTTCTCTTCCGTGCCGATAGGCGTCTTGCCGCGCGAGCCGCCGACTACGACGTAGCCAAGGCTTGGGGCCTCGGCAAGATACAGGAGCACCTCCTCACCTACGGCGAACTTGGCCAAGCCGCTGGCGTAGGTAACCACCACGCCGATCTGGCCGCCGGGTACGGTGAAAGATAACGTCGCGCCTTTGTTCAGGCGCCCCTTGGCCGTGTCGGCGACTTCGACAGCAATGTCGGTGACAATGCGTTTACCTCGGGCCGACTGCACCCAGCGGCTCTCGACGCTGCTTACGTGTCCCACGACAATCGCGTCCGCGTAGGAGACAAGGTCCTCGGTAGTTGCAGGAATACCGACCGAGGCTTGCGCCGGCACCGCCCCAAATGCGAACAGGATCAGGAGCAGTCCCGCCGCAACGGCGGCACGCGCCCGGCGCGTGCGCCAGACGCGACGCAGGAGGAGATAGAGCGGCGGCGCCAACAGCAATAGATATAAGCGAAGTTGCACCGCCGCCTGGCCAAGTTGCCAGAGGCCCGCAGCCCAACGCAGCCAGCCGTCATTGTCCGCCAGCACCCCGCCGAGACGCGGGGAAAGGCTGTAGTAAAGGTCCACGCAGGCCGCGCCGACCGCGGACTCCAGCAGCGTGTTGTCGCGGAGGGAACGCAACGTTTTCGTCAACGCGCCCGTGTCCGCGACGCCGCCGACGATAACGTTGAACGGGCAGGTGCGGTTGGGGTCGCCGAACATCGGCTGGCCGCGATTCGGCAACATTTCCGCCAAAGTGCGGTTCGTGTCGGCGCTGACGATCGCCCGGCGGCCGCTGTCCCACTTCAAGGGGGTTCCGACATCATGATTCGAGAGGTCGATGATATTGCCGAACTCGTTGAACGTCTCCGACAAGAACAAGGGTTCGGTGGGCGGCGCCGACCCGACGATGGACTGGAAATCGGCGGGCAGATAGGGCGGCGGCGCCATGCGCTCGAAGCCGATGGCGCTGAGGGGGCTCAGGGTGAGCGTGTAGGTGGCCTCGACCTGTCCCACCGTGCCCTCGACCTCGATGCGCTTGAGCAAACCAAAGAGGTCAAAGTTACCCGCCCGCGTCACTTTGCTCGCCGGCTGATACAGCCCGGTCATGGTGGACATGATCGGCTGGCGGGCCGTGGTCGGGTCGTTGTCGTGATCAATCCACGCGGTGATAACGGCCCCGGACAAGGGGAAGGACGGAATGTCCACGCGACTCTGGCTGCGCGCTTGATGTTGGATACGGAAGAAATCGCCCAGCGTGCCGCGCGGGTAAAGGAACGAGATGCCGGCGATGTCATCCGGCGCCAAGTCCGCCGCGCCCGCGCGGGCCGGCAACCCGCCGACGCGCTCGCGGGTGGTGAAGTATATCGGGAACATGGTCGGCGTAAGGCCGACGAAGACTTCCTGGCCTGTCGCGTCGCGTGTCTTGAAACTAGCGGTCTCGATCAGGTTGATGTCTTCAAGGCTGACGGTGCTGTTCGGGGTGTGGTCCAGGCCGAAGAAATGGCCGAGTTCGTGCACGAGCACATCCTTGAGCGAAAAGGGCGGTTGGCCGCCCGGCGTAAGCGGCCGGTGGAGAATCCCGTCGATTACGATGTCAGCGTCGAGAATCGTACCCGCGCTGACTTGGGTGGTGATGCCGTTCATTGTAACGGTCGTATCTTCGGTGACGTAATCGATGAAGGTTACGCCGAGGATGGCGGGGTCGCTGATAACCCCGACCTGGATTTCCGAGGGGTCCAACGGCACCTCCATCTGGATGGAGTTGATGCCGTCCGGCACCCCGGCCAGAATCAAGTCCTGATACTCCCCGACGATCCTAATCCCCGCATAGGAGGTCGCCACGTCCCGCCATACGTCGATGGCCTCCTTGACGATCTCGATTTCCTCGGGCGTGAAACCGCGCAAACCGGCCTCGATCAACACCTCGACGCCCTCGTCCGGCCCGATATCCCCGTCGTTGTTCGAGTCCATCGCCCCGAAACGCCACGTTGCGTGACGCAACACCTCGAAGGTGTCGAACTGGCCGATGGGAAAGAACGCCCAAGCTCCCGGGCAGGCCAGGAGCGCCACGCCGGCGGCAAGGACCACGCTTCTTCGCATGACTGCGTTCACGAGACTGATTCTCCTTCTCGCATGGGCGTTCCGCCCATGTTTTTCCATCACGGGCGAGACGCACGCGCCACGGCGCGTTGCCGCGACCATCCCCGGGCAAGCCACAGCGCGCCCGCCACCAAGAGTAACACCAGCGCGTCCGCGGCGCGCGAGGCGCCCGGGCCGCCCGTGTTGTCCGGACCGCAGAACAGCACCTTCGTGGGCCGCCATGCGGGGTTTACAAACTCGAAGGCGTCCACCGCCACGTCTTCCTGTCCCGTGGCCGTGTTGCGCACCGAAACATCCAGCTTGCCAATCTTGGCGATTCCGCCAGTCGGGAATCCCACCTGGATGCGCGTGGCGGTCAGCGACTGCACGGGCATTCGCGTGGTCCCGAAGCGGACCTCGACGCCGCCCTGCGCGTCAAAATTCTGGCCGCTGATGATCACGGGGAATTGATCGCGCGTTGCCCTGCTCGGTGATACGGCGGCAATCAGGGGTCGCGGATCCATCGTGCCGGGCACGAGCTTGAAGAGGTCGGTGCGGCTGGCCTCGTTGCCCGTGGCGGCGTTGCGCACGAGCAACGCGATAGGCTCCGTAGGCACGCTTTCCGGTTTCACCGTGATGGTAACGGATATTTTATCGTCTTGCGCGCTCGTGACGTTCACGTCGTACCCGCTCAGCATTACTTGCGGCGCGGTCCCGAAGCCCTGGCCGTAGATGGTGAAACCGACGGTCTGGCCCGGCAGGATTTGACTGGGCAACTCGGTGAAGCCCTGACTGTTAACCGGCGAGGTCGAGTCGATAACCACCGTAAGCGGGCCGACCGGCTGGCTTCCCGCCGTGAACACACCGCTGCGCACTTTCCTCGCGGTCACGGACCGGATGAAGTTGATGCCGCTGGCGTCCGTATCCGCGCGCGCCACGGGACCGTCCATTCGGTACATCACCATGGGGTCCTTAAGAATGGTGATAAATCCCAGCGCGTGCTCCGCCCATGGGAAATCAAGAAACTTCACGAACTCGTGCCGCTGTTCCGCCGGCAACCCGAGCGAGCCTGGCGGCAACCAGGTGGTCGTCCACACGTCCGGGTCGGGCGCGCTTGGCGTATTCGGGCCCCACGAAACAAGGCCGAGGCGGAACGCGTCATACTCGCTCAAGTTGCGCGAGGGACGCAGGACGACGAAGAAATCGGGGCCTGTATCGGGATGTGAGGTTGTTCCGTCGCCGAAGGTGTCCTGTATCCATTGCCGGTTCCGCGGCTGATTCGCCCGCGGGATCGGGAAGTTGTCCGTGCCCGGCGTCGAGAAGACAAACCGCACCTGCGTCGGCTCGCCCGCCTGGCCGATGAAATCCGGTTCCGCGTCGAGCATCAGGGGGATGTCGACGCCCGGGTCAAAATAGCCGTTGCGGTTGGCGGGGTGCATGTCATTATCGCGGTAAAGCGCCACACCGCTGATTTCCTGGTCGCGGTCCAACGGCAGCAGGTCGTCCTCCGCGTTAAAGCCGCTTGCGCTGCCTGTGATCAGGTCCACCTCCGGATACAGCTCGATGACCACCTGTTCGAGGAAGGACGGATTGCGCACAATGCGCCAGCGTCCGTTGCGGGGTTTGCCGCCCAGCAATGCGAGCGCCGTCGCGGTATTGCTCACAATATCGTAAGACTCATAACCCACGTCGATCAGAAGGTCGCCGGCGAAGGCGTTCGGCGTCCAACCGGCGTTCGCCACGAGAAACGCCCCGTCGGCCCCGACCCCGCCCGTACCGCTGGCGACCGTGTTCTCGGGCTGGTTCGTGGCAATATCGAGCCCGAAGACCGCCTTGGCGGGCCCGCCGGGAACCAGGGTGTCAAATTGGTTGCCGTAGGTTACGATCTTGACCGGCACGTTCACTTCGATCGTGTCATGGCCGTAATAGTCCTGCACCGGGTCTTCTTCCGGATTCACCTTCACGAAGGCGTCCGGCGTCGTCTTGACCTCGGGAAAGAACTGGATGCCCGCGCGCCGCGCCGTGCCGGAGCGCTCGGGCAGCGTCGCCGGAATCATGGCCCGAAGCTTCTGGAAACGACGGGCCTTGTCCGAGAACCGCACGGAGACGAAGAGGTCGTCGCCCGGATTGTCCGCCAGCGGGTCCAATGCCTTGGCCTCGTCTTCCGCGGCCTCCTCGGGCACAATGAGCCGCCCCCGCTTCCGCGCGCCGGATGTTTCCCCGCTCTTTTCGCCCAGGATCTCCTCGATATCAAACTCGAAGGCGTTGCCGTCTAAATCCGGGAGTTCCCAAAGTTGCTGCGGCACCAGTCTCACGACCCAGGCGCGATCGCGCGAGTCGACCACGCCGTCGCCGTTCATGTCATCCGGTACGCCGTCGCCGTCCAGGTCTATCAATTCCGGGCCGGACGGCCAGGCCAGATTGCGCAGCGGCACAAGTTCCTCCACCGTCAAGAAGGAAGGCAGGATGTCCCGCAGGGGGGTTCCGAGGAACACGCCGTTGGCGTCGGTGTCTTCCCAGAGCAGGAGGCCGGCATCCAGGTCCATGCCTCGTGCGTCAAGCGGCGCGAGGTCTTCCGGCTTGAAGTCAGGTCCCCACAGCGCGACGGTGACCTGGTTTAACTTCACCCGGTCCTCGTTCACGCTGGGGTCGCTGACGCCCACGAGGTTGATCCCGAGTAGCGCGACGTGCTCGCTCATGATATCGGTCTTCTGGTAGAGATAACGGGTCTGCCGATCCGCGGGGTCCCAGTCCGAGATGCCGGGATACTTGTTCGGCGCCGTAACTCCGGACCAAGTTTCATAATCCGGCAGGGTCGGCTGGGGCGGCGGGTTCGGGTACAGGTTAGAACGCGGGCCCGCCGCCGTCAGGTCGTCGTCGGAGAAGAACGGGGCAATCTCGAAGGGGAAACACCCGACCGACGCGTTGTCACTGAGCAGGAATGGAAAGCCTTGGTAAGCCACGGAAAGGTTGGTGTACCAGCGCGTAATGTCCATAGTGTACTGGTAATAGAATTTGGCCTGCTCGAGGCCGAAGGGGTCAATCCATTTGTCAAAGCTGGAC
>Ga0116143_10003428_pt1 | contig 15970 bp, 13 predicted proteins | sample AD_UKC034_MetaG_FD_89745 | JGI IMG/M metagenome (GOLD analysis project Ga0116143, IMG submission 89745) | Active sludge microbial communities of municipal wastewater-treating anaerobic digesters from USA - AD_UKC034_MetaG | ecosystem: Engineered > Bioreactor > Anaerobic > Digestate | place: USA...
AAATGTTACATAATTATATTGTGTAACATTTCTATGGATAAGAATTTTTCCTTAAGAAAAATGTTAAATTTGTATAATAAATTTGCTTAACGTGGAATTTTGTCAAAATGATCCCGGTACCCCTATATGAGAAACATTACTCTTGGATAGTCAATACATCTTCTTATTCCTCTGAGCCAGTTATCAATATTTCCTTCCGGCCTTAAAGCTCTGGCAAGTCTTTCATCTCCGAGTCCTTCCGGCTCAAATACTATGGATCTATCTGTGCCATAGGCTTTTCCAGGCATTACAAAGAAAGGAACTCCTTTTTCTTTTTTCCATCCAAATCCGGAGATGGTTGATCTTTTGGGAAGTATTTTGTCATTGATGGCTTCAAAATTGTGTATGAAATTAACCATTTCTTTGCAATTAAGGGAATCCACAGGAAATCCCATGCTTGAAAGCTGAACTATTTTTCTGTGATCCATGAGAATGGATCTTTCCTCATAGGAGGTTTTCCACAGATCATCACGCAGGTAGGTTAGTTCAAGTTTTTCCTGCCCTGTATCAATATTGGCGGATCTTGAAGATATATAAAAAGGAGCCGGAGCTATGGCTATTTCTTTAATACCTTCTTTTGTTTGGACCAGTTTGACAAGTCCATTTTTATTTAATATCCAGTTATCAGGGATAAGGAATTCTTCCTGAGCCGGTATATCCGGCAGAGATTTCTTTAATGGTTTTGCTTCTGTAATACTATGTAATTTCTGGTATTGCTTTTCTATTATCTGGCGGATAAGTTCATTATCTATGTTTAATTCTTTAGATGTGGATTGTAAGAAAGAATCCAGCACAAGTCCTTTATGCTTATGGGCCTCTTCAAGCAGATCTACTTTTGCTTTTTCCAGGTTCTCTTTCTTTAAGTCCGGGTATTGCTGGAGAAATTCCTTTTTAAGCCATTCTCCGGCTGTAGAAGCATTTTTAGCACGGTTTTTAAATGCCTCTAATCCCTGGGATTTTATGAATTCGTCTGGATCTAATCCGGCAGGAAGATTGATTACAAAGGGACATAGATTAAGCTGTTCAGAATATTTTATGGCTTCTCTGGTGGCTTTCTTGCCTGCCTGGTCTGGATCGAAACTTAAATATAGAATTTTTATTCCTGCTTTTTTAAGGGTTTCCAGTTTAGTAGGTTTTACATCGGACCCGCCAAAACATATAAATTCTGCTGTTCTGTCATATTGCTTGAGTGTGGCTGTCTGAGCAGTTAGCCAGTCGAATTCACCTTCAAAACATACGGCTTTTGTGCTGTCTTTTACTGCTATGCTGCAGCACTCTAAACCCATGATAGCTCTGTCTTTTATCTCTCCCTTAAAACCTTTCTGGTATTTGATATCTTTGATTTTAAGAGATGGTTTTCTGCCTTTGAATCCTAAAGTGTTTCCCAATTCATCTTTATAGGAGAATATAAGGCAGTTGTTTTGAAAGCATTTTTGTAATACATTGCTTTTCTCTATTATTTCAAGGCTGAAGCCTTCTGAAAGAAGGTATTGTTCTATGGTTTCTATTGAGGGATAAAAGCCAAGCATGGGAAATCTTGGAAGATAATTAACAGGGATTTCCCTCTGTGTAAGATATTTTCTTGTGCTTTCTGCCCATGTGCTTTCTAAGAGCTGTATGTGAAGATATTTTGACAGGTTGTTATAAAGATCCTGGATTTCATGCTGAGTTTCATATTTTGCTTTATCTTCTGCAGTCAGCTCTAATTGCAAACCTCCGTCAAGGTTTGCTAAATTATTTAAAACCTGCCAGAAGTCTCTGCCTTTTACCCTGCAGTCTTTATGCCCTGATTGGATGGCTACTGCATCAAACCATGTGAGGTGATATCCGCAGGACTGGCATTTGCCGGCAGGTATGCCCTCTTTCATGAGGAAAGATGGCTTTTTTTCTGGATGTGCCGGGTTCGGGCAGCAGGCAGTATAACCGCCGGAATTGGCTTTGAAATTGTTTAAAGGGGTGAGTCCATCGGGTCCCCATATTTTCTCATGGGAGAGCGATTTATATAAATTTTCTAAAAGGTTCATGATTGAATTTCTCCTTTTTCTCTATATATTTGCAGGATTTTGTTATAATTTATATAATTAATATAGTAATGGTATAAAATACCTCCTACATCTTAAAAGTAAGGAGGTGAGAGCAATTAAAATTTTTTGCCTAAAGATGTTGGTTTACCTCTGAAATCGAGTGTTCCAGACTCGATTTCTTGTTTTTTAGCCAACTTTTTTACTCTATATTCCTTACCCCATAATAAGAACCCACAGATTGATTCTATTTTTAGTATTTATAATCCTCTTTATGTTGATTTATTTCTAAAATATCTTTTACCATAATTTCCACCAGGGCCTTTTTGTTTGTTCAAGTTCCTTTTTCCAGGCTTCCGATATCTCAATTTGTTTGGATTCTGCTTTTTGGAGTTTGGCCTCATATGTTCTAAGAAGTTCTTCCTTTTCCTCTTCTGCCTGTAATTTAAAAGTTTCTTTCTCCTTGTGAAGCTCCGTTAGTTGATCTTTAAGTACCGTTATTAAGTTTTCTTTCTCTATTTCGATTTGTGGATCTGGAAGTGCCTTTATTTTCTCTTGTAATTCTTTGTAATCACAAAGAACAGTCTCTAATCTCTGTTTTAAGAATAAATTCTCCTGTTCTATTCTTCCAAGCCTGTAAAGTGATTGATCTTCTATGGGTTTAAATAATTGCAATTTTTGCTCTTCAAATAATTCTTTAAATGTTTCTTTTAATGCCTCTTTAGTAATAATATTTGTTTCTACCTGTAATTCATTGTTATAACATGTTTTAACATCATGTTTTGGCATGTTATAGCATGTTATATCATGTATATTAAAAACCCTTTTCAATTCTTCTTTTTCTACAGTTAAAACCTGTTTGCCACTGCTATAACATGTTTTGACATGTAATAACCCCTTCTTAACATATCTGTGAATAGTGGTAATGCTTTTTCCTGTTACTTTAGAGGCTTCTAATATTGTTAATGTTCCATTACCTTCCATAATTTCATTCCTCCAGAGAAATAATAAAACAGGTGAATTGCTCTGTTTCAGAACATCTTCACCTGTTCTATTTGCTATATTCCACAGATCAATAAAGTTTCCTGCTTTTATCTAAAGGGCTTCATGCGAATCTGGCAACGTATAAAAACAGAAAATGACAAAATTTAACATCGTGCCAGGTTTAATGTTATTAAATTTACTATCGTGCCAGATTCAGCAGGGTTAAAATTAATGCTCGTGCCAGATCTGTCATGATCTTGTCATACAATCTTTTTATCGTGCCAGATTTTGTGTAGATGAATTATTGTCCGTGCCAGATTTTTTTGCTTATTTTTTCAGTGTTTATCTGTATTGAATTGGTTATTTGAGGTTTTAAAGGATAAAGTTTTGTATGTATTGAATAATTCTTACAAAATAAAAGAGAGAGGTATTATGACGTGGAAGATGTAAAACAGATAAGCATATTGAGTGATTTTTTAAGTAAGAAGGTTAAGGAAAAGGGCTGGAGCAAAAGAGAGTTTGCAGAAAAGACCGGTTTGAATGAAACTTATGTATATAAGCTTTTATCCTGGAAAAGAGAGTTTACACCTAATGATGAGACTTTAGAGAATATTTCTAAAGTGCTGGAACTCTCAGAGAAGGACAGTAAATATCTTCTGGATCTGGCTATAAAGGAGAGGGAGACAGGGAATATAATTTATGAAGATGTGCCGGCTCCGCCTCCAGATCCCCCTGAACCAGGACCAGATCCAGAACCTCCTGAGCCGGTACCCCATCCAGATCCACCGCCTCCAGAACCTCATCCGCCGGATCTTGATCAAAATACTTATTTTGAAATTGTCCATGAAAAACTCAAACAGGATAAATTTGTTTTGAGGAATGACAAGATTGACGGGTTAAATGTTGTTGTTGCAACCAAACAGGAATTTCAGTTGTTATGGTTTGGAACTCAGATGAACATTTTTGTAATTATGGGTTATGCGGATAATATATCCAGGGAAGTGATAGAGAGTTTCTCCAGGCATGCAATTGATTATGCGATAAAGAATAATCATGGATTGCCGTTGGGATTTTTATCCTGTGTCACTTCCTTTGCTCTTTTGGTGTCATCGGGTATTGATGAAGATGCGAAGCAATTTGTCCAGGGAAGTTATAAGAAGCATTTTGCAGCCTTTGAAATGCCTGTTCTTTTTAATGTGAAGAGTAAGGAATTATTTTATTATAGGGATACTCCTTTCTGGGGTTCTATTTATTATAAATTCTTTAGAGATTTTATTGAGAAGTTTTTTAGAAATAAAGGTTAGTTTTTTCTGTTCTATGGCTGGCTCTGTGCCGGAAGAGTCCGGAAGGAAAAATGTCTTTTGAGGAAGGTCAGCCGTCAGAGGAGTTCTCCCTGTGCCGGTGTTTCTGTCTGATGGTGGAAATAGTCTGTGGAGAATTGGCCGTAAGGAATGTTATAAAAATTTTGTAAAAAAATTGCTTGGAAAAAGCATGTCCGAGAAACTCCTTCGTCATTTTCAGGACATGTTCCGGGAAAGTCGGTCATTTTGGGGCTGAAATAGGGGTTTTTAGGGCTAAAATGCCGTAAAATAGGCGTTTTTTGAGGTTTTAGGAAGGGTAAATTCTGGCAGAATTATTCCTAAAATGGGGGTTTTTGAGAAATTTTAGTCAGAAACTGAGGTGAAATAGATGGGAAGGGTTAAAGAGGAGCCTGGGCAGGGTGAGCAGCCGGAGCAACCGGAAGAGGGAGGGCAGATAGCCGGTAAATATAAAAGTGCTATTGCTGAGATTAAAGCAGAGCTTAAGAGCGAGTTCGGGAAACTTCCTGCAGATTGGAGCTGGACCCGTGACAGGAAATTGCCTGCCACTCTTTCAAGGGAGGAGTGCCAGGAGCTTATGACTGCTTATAAGAAAGGGAAGCTGGCTGTCAGGAATAATTTGATTGTGAGAACTCTTTATGCTACAGGGCTGAGGGCTGAGGAACTGGAGAATCTGAAGTTCTGTGATATCTTTTATGATAATAAGACTGTGTTCGTCAGAGCCGGGAAAGGTGATAAGGATCGTTATTCTGCGATTGACAGGGGAACTCTGGAGCAGCTTAAAGCATGGCAGGAAGGAAAGGGGCTGGAGGAGTCTGTTTTTGGGATTACTCTGAGGCAGATCCGAAGAGTGGTGGAGGGAGCCGGGGATATGACAGGAATATCGGCAAAATATGAGGCTATGGGGCGGGTGTTCTCTACCCATAGCATGAGGCATGCTTATGCTACTCATTGTTATGAGAATTCTATGAGGCTTCCGACATTGCAGAGGTTCCTGGGGCATGAGTATATCCTTACCACAATGGTTTATCTTTATACTTCTCAGAGATATGATGTGGTAGAGTATGAGAGGACTCATCCGCTGGAAAGATAAATAGTTTCATGTTACAGAATATCCCTTTGATGAAAAAAAAACCTTAATCTACCCCTTATTGTATAATTACTCATCTTTTTTTTATCCTTATTTTTTAATTTTAATTTTTTTTTAAAAGATTAAGGATTTTTCCTTTTCTCCTTTTTTTATATCACAAAAGGAGATTTTTTATTCAACGTTGAACCATGCCTAATTATTTTTAAGTATTCGAATACAACAGAAGGGAGTAAAAAATGCCAGAAGTAGGATTAAATGAAGCAAAAGAAATGATGGTTTTTGAGGGAGAAAGTTTACGAAATAATTGGATAGAAAATTCCATAACTCAAATGGAGGGAGGTGGTTTTTTAAAGTGGGATGAAACAGAATTATGTTGGTATTTTGGAAAGAGTCAACACGGGGGGTATTTAGAATATTATTATAATATTAATATGGTGGCTTGTGAGCTAAACGTTTGGTTATCGACAGACAACCCTAATTTTTGTTTTATAGCTTTAGATCGGTATGGAGAAAAAATTATAAACTCAGTGCCAGTAACTACAAGTGAAATTGTAGGAAAAAAAATACTTAAAGGTATAGAAGCAAATAAATATACAAAAGTTACATTAGAATGGGAAAATAAGCCTTTTCGCCTAACTGATACTTTAAGACCTGTTATTGGACATAATAAAGGTGAAGATACTACTACAAAGGTTAAAAAAGTAGAATTAAAAAGAATATATAAGCCTAAATCACCAAGCTAACACTATTTTTTTGTATGTGAGGTGATAGTAAATGAGGTATAATCATATATGTATGGGTATTATTAAACGAACAGGGTAAATCCTATACAGCAATGTCGTGATAATCCAGTAACTACAATGGTTTTTACTAAAATTATGCGTGTATTTTATATGGGGTACGGAAACAATTCGTGCAGAAAACAGCCATAAAGTAAAAAAGTGTTATGCTGCCTTTAAAAGAATATTCTATTATTTACTACTGTCACAAAAGGTAAGGTTATTGTGACATAATAAAATAGTGTCACAAAAGTCGATTTGGTATTTTGTGATACATATGATGTAGGGGATTTTCATAAAATTTGATAGTGAAAATCTCTTATGGCTGTTTTTTACATTAATAGTTGCCGTACCCCAATAAAAAAACAACTATTTTAAAATAACAATAATATTCATTCTGAAAAATATAATAATATCCATAGAAAATTCATTATAGTTATTATATAATTATTAGTTGAAGATTAAAAAAACAAGGAGTAAGTATATGTTAACAGGAGTATTTGCAAAAGTATTATTTACTTTATATGACGAAACACAAGGACCTATAATTACCGAAAAAACACTTAATATGTCAGCAGAAGATTTTTTTGTATCTGTGAATTTTCTCGTAGATAATGGCTATGTAAAAGAGTCTGCTGTAAAAAAACATCCATCTATTGATTTGATTCATGTCGAAAGGATAGGAGCACTAACCCTAAAAGGTATAGAAGAAGGTAAATATATAGCCATTAATGGAATAACGCCGGACATAATGGGAGGTTGATAGCAAATGGACAAGGGGTGCATTCCCAATTTATAGATCATTCTTGGGTATTTTAGGAGACCATTAAAAACTGTCTGTAGATTTTCATTAAAAATTGACCCCCTGCGAATAATATTTCCACATAGATCCTACTTGAGCTATTTTTGTATATTTAATCAAAATCGATATGATATAATAATCATAGTTTTATATACGATATTAAGATACAGTATTTCCGGGTAAAAATAGGTTGTTTTCACCTGTATCATAAACGAAGGTTTGTGAGGCATTTTTTTTATTGCTTTGTATGTATCACTAACGATAAATTAGTGATACATAATAGGGGAGGTAGTTAGGAAAATGGCTAAAATAAAGGAAAATATTGATAATGGTATAGATGATAAATTGAAGAGATTTGATGTAATAATGGACTATTCTCTTTTAGATAAAATTAAGTTTTAATATATTAAAATAGTCAGGGCCTTTTAATTGAAGGAAATTTACCTGTAAAATTCAGGAGTAAATAACCTTTGAAAAAAAATTTCTTATACGTTGCCCCTGGTGACACGTTTGCTCTTACTGGGCCTATATGGGTTCAGTTGTTCAATATCCGGTAGAAATTTTTCTTCCGGCTACCTTGGATGAGTACCATGGCATCCTTCGCCCTGGGCTCCTGCCAGATGAAAAAGAAGATCTCCTGTTTTGCCCATCCCTGCGAAAAGGCCAATAGATGAAAATACCGCATTTAAACGGCATTTCCTGCCATTCGTGAAAATAGGTATTATTATTACTACAGTATGAATGCCGGTAATATGCCCTAAAACCGGTCTGGAATGGCTCTGAGTGCGGTGTTTTGGAAGTATATTTTTTGTGTGAACCCGCCCGTTAATTTGGGAGATCATAGGGGTTTTGGGGGCGTTCGGGGGTGGCAACAGTAGGGGTAAAAAAGCTTGCCTTATCGTAAAAAATTACACGATTTTTGCCTGGTACCCTTCTTACGAAAAAACGCTAACAGCGTAAATTCGTAAAATTATAGGAGTGATTGTGTCTCACGTATATTAATAGAGAGGAATTCATATTCATTTTTACTCTTAAGAATAGATTCTAATAATCTTGACCCTGTTGCTGATAAACTTGATAATACTTTTAATTGTTCTATACAACTAACTGAATCACTTTTCTTTGGATAAGACATGCTGTGATCAATTACTCCCCAAATCTCCTCAAATAATGTTCGAACTTGTACCTCACATTTAATTTTACTAATCTTTTGTGGCATCAAAATATAATGTACACTTGTATAATATGATTCTTTTATTTCTGTATTTATTTCTAATCCTTTAAATATCTTCTCTAATACTGGATCCCAGGTATACGCTATAGGAGGTTCAAATAAAAACCACTCTCCTGCATGGGTTTGTGACATTATCTCATTATGTATTTGTTCGAAATGTGATGGATATAAATGAAGAATACGTATACCTGCTAAATCCGTTATTCTATCAAAAAAATTATTTTCCGTTATTGGGTTATCACTATTGTCTTTTCTATCCAATTTTTCTTTTAAGTGATTAATATCCTTTATTCTAAATTTTATTGAATGAATAATGGGGAAAGCTGTTTTGGACAATTTTGGATTATCAGCAAAGTAATTGATTAATCTTTTATGGAATTGATCAATCGAGAATTTTTCGCTTAAAAATATTTCTAATATCTTATCCCTAATATCTTCATTCATAATGTGTTTATTCTTTTCAAAAGATCTTCTGCAAATTTTTTGTAGTTTTCCTGTGTGGCAAGATATGCAATCCTATTACCCGTTACAGGAGCACTATCCTCAGGGTCTAATTCAATAGTAGGTATTTTCCACATAGGGTTTCTATATTTTTGAGCCATTGAAGGTAGTGTATTATGTGTATGCATTACACATATCCCTCCAATAGGACTGTTAATCATCTCTTCTGATAAATTTTTACGAATATCTTCGTTAATATACTGTTTAATAGTGCTAGGAATCTGTCGTGCAAAGTTATAATGAGCTTGAGCTAAATCCCATTCTTTACCTCTAGAATACTTCCTTGCATTGTAAATTGTATAACCTAAAAATCTTACAAAATTCTCAGGAAATTGTTTTCTTTTTTCTTCAGAAATAAGTTTATAAATAGTATCAAAATTTTCTTTCCAAGATTTTAATGAATTACCAATATTTCTTATGCCATATAATGAAAACATATCTGGCAATGCGGGAATTATAAATCCATCTACAGTTGAAATTATAACTTTATTTAATGAACCTAAATTTGGTGAGGTATCAATAATAACAAAATCAAAATTATTTTTGTCTGAATATTTCTTTGATATGTCCCTTATTTTATTTATTGTTTTTATAGATAAAGGATCACCACTGTAAGAGTCATTCCACCTCACGGAAATTTTGTTTTCATACATATGTAATGTTAGTCTTCCTGGTAATAACTTTAGATTATTATTTATATCGATAAGTGGTGGTAAAATATCAAAATCATTTATTCCTTCTTCTGTTGGTTTCAATAAAAAATGAATAGTCTTCGGTTTGTGTAAAATTCTATTGAATTCTTTCTCACCAATTTTCCTTATTGTAGATTCAAATCCCTCTTCTATAAATGGATTTTCTTCTTCCCAAATATCGTGAATATCGTCTATTGATAAACCATAAAGAGTAAGGTTTGATTGAGGATCTAAGTCTATTAATAATACTTTCTTACCAATTTCCGATAATGCATACGCTAAGTGATATGTTAAGGTTGTCTTCCCTACACCACCTTTATTATTAAAGATTGAAATAATTTTCATATATACTCCTGACGTTTAATTTTAAACTATTATTATACATAATTCCTTATTAAGGGTACCAGGCAGATTAATATAAAAATGTGCGGTTTGGTGTTTAAACCCTTGCCACAATTGACGTTACGATACATAATATTTTCATTGGTTTTCCCTATAGAATTTTCTTCCTGAATAATTTACTGCAAAAAACGATCGTTTCTTTCAGTTACATTTTTCTATTTTATCTTTGTTGATTTTACTGGGTTTGTAAACTGCAAAAACTCATGCAAAAATCAAACTGCAGAAAGTCAAATTCAAGTTAAGTTTCTGCATAAAATAGGCTTACCGTACATTTTTACATCAAACTGCCCAGAACCATGGTAAGGGTAAATTCCTCATGTCACCTGTTACCCGTCACCTGTAATCTTATAAAATCGAGTTTAAAGCCAGAATTCGCCCGAAGGGCGTTAAGTTCCATTGCAGTTGATTGCAGCTATGGTGGTCATGGGGCATTTAGTGAGACTTTAAACCTCTTAGCGTATATTTACGCACGAAACTGGGCGATACCCTTGATACTATTTTTCAGTTATCTCATTAAATCCCATAATATCAAATAACCTAATCTCCTTTTTTGTAGATTTCTCCCGTTATCATAGATAAAGCTGTTTTGGCAGACTCCCTGGCACCATATGATTTATCATTTAGTTGTTTTCTTAGCTCTTCTATTGCTTCCTCTGCCTTTAAAGTTCCAAGAGCAAGAGCCGTAGCTTCTCTAACATGCCATTGTCGGTGTTTTAGGGATTTTCTGAGTGCTTCGATAGCTTTTTTATCTCCCAGTTTACCTACAGCTTCTGCTGCCTTACACTGAATATCCCAATAATCATTTAAAAGAAGTTCACATAGAAAAGGCACTTTATCAATATATCCACTATTACCAAGTTTCTCTATAGCTTCCAATCTTTCTTTTCTATCTTTAATTCTATCAGAGCTTTTAAGAAATTCGATAAGTTTATCTACTTCTTCTTTAAGCAATTTAACATATACTGTTACTGAAAACAGTTTTCCTCCTTTTAAGCCAAATATCCAGAGTCTTTCTAAATTATAATAATTTTACAAAGAATTATTTAGTTTATATTCTATGTTTTTTTATAAAAATCCTTTTATAGAATATTTTTGCCCATCATCGTGAAAGTACAATAGCCCATAATTGAATAAATTTTATATTCATAAACCTATTCTACCCCTAAAGCTTTGAATGCTGCATCTGCAGGGTCGTTATAATGGATTAACTGGAGTTTTGTGAAGAGCTCCGGCGGAACTGTGACTAGTTCGACCATGTTACTTACAGGGATGAGGACTTTTTTTGCTCCGCTATCAACGGCGATCTGCAGGGCATCTGCAAGGGAGTCTGTTTTTATTATTGTTCCTCCTATGCTCATTGAGCCTATGACTACCATCTGGGGTTGAAGGGGTTTTCTTGTTATGCCGGAAATAAGGGAGAGAAAAACTGCCAGTTCTATTTCTTTTGCTTCTCCTATGCCGTTCATATCTACTGCTTTCATATGAAAATCTGTTTCTGTGTATTTGCTTTCTCCTGAAATTCTGGTCAGGTTTGCTTTGAAGTAATTTTCTCCCTCTTTTAATTCATCACCGGTTATCTTTTTTGAGCCGAAACCTGTATGACTGAATTTTCCACTTCCTGACATTGTTTGAATTTCGAGTTTGTATAGTCCTTTATGGCCTGTTTCAATACTTTTGGCGATCACATAGACTATTCCGGGGTTTTGTCTTCCTTCCGGGATAAGATTTCTTCCTCCGACTTCCGGTAAAGTGATAAATTTTTCTTCTTCTTTTTCCGGGTCAATGTAAGAAAAATGGACATCGTAAAATTCCATTCCTCCGATTTTTTTTAGCTGTTCTTTAATTCTTCTTCTTCCTGTAAGGGCGTATTCCAGGCAGGGTTTTAATTCTTCTTTTGTAAATTCCCCATGAGGATATAGTATTTTCAGAAGGCCGCTTACGGTCTTTTTTACTGCTATTACATCACGCTGGTTAAGATTGTTTCCAAGTTTGTAGTATTTATTTATGGCATCGGCGAAATTCTTTTTTCTCATTTCCCGGAACCATTCTGCCAGATAGTCTGTAATAAAACCGAATTGATCTGTGAAGAATTCCGGTCTCATTTTTGGAACTTCCCATCCGGGAAGGTAGATATGGAATCTGTCGAAAAAGGCTGTGTCGATCATTTCGTCAGGGAATGGTGAAAGAAGATGAGATGTTTTCAGGAGATGTTCGATAGGTTCGTTTATATTACCTATGAAAACCATTGCTGCATTGGCTTCTACTGGATCTTTTCCTCTTGCAAAAGAGCCGGAAGCCATATAATCTTTCATTATCTGGACTCCGCCTTTATCTTTGAAGTTTATGCCTGCTACTTCATCAAAGGCTACTATGTCCCATAAGCCTACAAGGCCCACTCTTCTGGTTGCCATATTGTAAAACAGATTTGCTACTGTTGTCTGCCCGCCTGAGACAAGTATTGAGTTGGGAGACATTTCTTTGTAGACGTAGGATTTCCCGGTTCCTCTGGGGCCGAGTTCGCACATGTTGTAATTATTTTCTACGAAAGGTATAAGCCTTGCTATTAAATGCCATCTGCTTTTTTCATCCAGATTGGCAGGTTCCATTCCAACACTTCTTAATATAATATCAATCCATTCTTTAGTGTTAAAGGACTTTCTTCCTGTAAAGAGTTCATTCATTTCCATGTTCGGCATCTGTATGGGTTTAAGTTCTCTTAATACAAAGGGACTGTCTTTTGCCGATTCATCGTAGAAGTATTCAATTGTAAGGATACACCATATGCCTCCTGCAAGGAGTTTTTCAAATTTTTTGATATAATCAGGAGAGGTAACAATTTCTTTGAGTCCCAGATTTGTTAAAACTGCTTCATACCGGTCTTTTTTTTCATTCAAATGGACAGTTACTTTATCGATAACTTTATAACGTCCTTTTTCTCTTATATGAGATTTAATCTTTTCAGCTTCATCTGTTCTGACATAGTTATCAGAGAGAATTCCCTTTACTTTTTCAAGCCCCCATTTTACCGTTTCTTCCACATCGGAAGAACAGTACATACCAAGCAGATATTCAAGGACATAAGTAGGAACGTTGGCTCCTTCTTTTATAAGTTTGGTAAGATCTTTTCTTACTACTTTACCGGGGAAAAGAGAGAGTAATTTTTTATTAATGTCTTCCATTTACATCACCATTCGTCAAATTCATTTCCAAAAGCTATATGCATATCATAAAGTACTTTCTTATATTCTGCATATTCATTTGTGTTTTCTATGAGTTCTTTTAGTTTTAATTCTACAGGCTGGCCATTATAATCTGATGAGTCACTTTTAAATCTGAAGATACATTTTTGTTCTCTGTTTCTCATATCATCTTCTTTTGATTCGAAGAGGAGTGTGTTTTCGTCAGATATTAAAATTCCATCTTTAGTGAAAAATCCGCATTTTAATTTTCTGGGCAGCACCTTGTCTGATAGAGGTTCTTTTTGCACAAAATTGACCGGGAATTGATTACTTGTAATTGATGATTGAGTCTGGATAATATCGACTTCTACTTTTTTTGTAGTGCTTTCTCTTTTACATTTTACTTTGATTACAGGAACTACTATTTCCTGGAGGCTTGAACCGCCATGGACAAAACGACTTCCTCCTCCCTGGGTTTTCAGTCTTTTTATGGATTTTGCTATTAGAAAATCATAATCTCCTGAAATATTTAATTCAGAAGAGGTAAATTTCTTTGTAGGGCTTATTTCTATGAGATCTTTGCCTATTAAGAAACGGCGGTTCTTTTTTAAGATTGTTCCACCTGTATCTGTGATTTTCTTGAAGTCTATGTCTTCCGGTTCTCTGTGCTGGTATAAAAATCCGTGATCACTTGTTATAATAATATTGGTTCCGTTAAAATTAACTATATGTTTGATGATTTTTTCCATTCGTTCAAAGGTTTGCTCAACGGCATCGAATACATTTAATTCTGTTTTGAAATCATCACCTGTGGCATCTATTGTGTCATCGTAGATATAGATAACATTATATTTTTTTGCAAATTCTCTTCCTGTGTCACGGGTAAAAGAGAGAAAATTATCAGCTTTTATGGCTGTGCAGGATGGATTGAAATTTTCCAGGACTTTCTGTCTGTGATCAATGGACTGAATAGACTGGCCATCAATAAGGAATCTGTCTTTTTCCATATCACAGGAAAGCTCTTTATGTGGAAGAAGAGCTGCCATACCCAGAGCAGTATAGCTTGGAAGCATGGATAACATAAAGGAAAGGTCTCCTTCAAGTTTATCTTCTTTTAGAATTCTTTCATAAAGTTCTGCTCCTGTTTCATAGCGGAAAGCATCGGAAATAATAACAAAAATCTTCTGGTCTTTTTTTAAGTAGGGATTTACACAGGTGTCAAAAAAGCTATCCTGTCCCGGTATTAACTTTGATTTCCATTCTTTGCAGGAGTCTACATATTTCTGCCATTTATCATTCAGAGAAGGAAGAAATACACAGGAATATATATTTTCTATAGTGCTGTCCAGTTCTTTTAAAAGGGTAGTTTCTCCCTGATTTTTGGAATAGTAGATATATTTTCTGTAGAGAGTATCGAATTTATAAAGAGATTTACTGTAGACAGAGAGTCCTTCGTCAAAGGAATTAAAGTCAACTGCCATATTTTTAATTTTATAAATTTCCAGAGCCATATTCAGTGCTTCGTATATCTTTTCATATTCTTTATACCAGAGGGATAGTTTTCTTTTCTGGATTACGGAGATAGCTTCGTCTATATTTATAATTTCTTTTAATAATTTATTTTTTATATCCTGTATGATTTTTTGTTCTACAGATTCAAGAATATCACAGTCTTTCAGGTCTCTGTAGTCATATGTAAGGAATTTATTTTTCAGTCCGCTTTCTTTTTCTATTTTAACTACCAGAGAGATAAGACTTTCTTTATTTTTTGAACTGTCCATCCATCTGTTAAGGAATATAATACTGTCCTGTGACAGTTTTGTATAACTTTCTTTTACCTCTGCCTTTAAAGAGGAGTAAAAATGGAAGAGGATAATTTTTATGAGAAGATCTTTTATTGTGGGGTTATCAGTTTTATAATGAAATGTCTCGTCTATCATTTCCCAGAAATATTCATTTAATCCGTATTTTTCTATGTTTTTCCATGAGTTATCACTGTCTTTATCCATTTCTGTAAAGAGACTGTAAAGTATCTCTTCTATCTGAGGAATAGTGCCTGTAATGACAGATATCATCTTTAAAGCAAGTCGTTTCTGTTCATCATTTTCCGAGATCAGACTTTTGAGTTTTTCTATTCTCTTCTGACTTTTAAAGAAAGAAATATGTTTTTTTATAAAACTCTTCATTTCAAGGCCGAGTTTCAGATCCTGTATTATCATTGAAGGGTGATCTGCAGAAAAAGAGATATTTGCTATGAGAAGATCTATAAGCCAGTTTGTTTCTGCCGGAGGTTCGCTGTAAGGGGCATAGATGAGGAATTTTTTATCTGGCTCCTGGCAGATAACTTTATATTTTATATAGAATTCATTGTTTTTTATTTCGATTTTTTCTATATCAGACAGGTCAATGTCCTGATAAATCTGTCTCATATCTCCTTCTTCATCGTACCAGAAGATAAGACGATGGGTTTCAAATAACTGGTTAAGTCTTTCTTTTATTTTGTCCATATTTCATCTCTTCAGGAGTGGATTTCACTCTTCAGTTTTATTATTTCCTCCTCTGTCAATCCTGTTACATCTCTAATTATTTCTTCAGAAAGTCCCATTTCAAGGCTTTTTCTCGCTATCTTTACTTCTGCTTTTTTTCTGCCTTCCATAATTCCTTTCTCCATAGCTTTCATTCGTGCAGTCTCAAGAATACTTTCCTCATCACGGAGTATTTTTAATTTTTCCTCATAAACATCTCTCTGTTCTATAGTTAAAGGCAGATGTTTTAACACATCGATGATTTTTTCTATTGTATTCAGTTCATGCAAAGGAATGGGAAGAACTTTGTCTTTGTTTCTGTGTTCTCTCATAACTTTTTCATAAATACTTTCTTTTTCACAGCTATCCATTTTCAGGCTCCTTATCTTTTCTAATGAGACAG
>Ga0116143_10003431_pt1 | contig 15964 bp, 10 predicted proteins | sample AD_UKC034_MetaG_FD_89745 | JGI IMG/M metagenome (GOLD analysis project Ga0116143, IMG submission 89745) | Active sludge microbial communities of municipal wastewater-treating anaerobic digesters from USA - AD_UKC034_MetaG | ecosystem: Engineered > Bioreactor > Anaerobic > Digestate | place: USA...
GCATTTTCAGAGAGGTCACCCTTTTCCCTCGCTTCGGCTATTGCCCTGGCAACATCCTGTCTGCCGGTGGTCTTCAGAGTATCCAGTTCGGATTTCATTTTGTCGTAACCTTCCTGGGTCAAATAGTTGATTCCAGACATCTTTGATTGGTTTTATTGTAAAAAATAAAGAACGTTTCCCGTCGGTGACAGAAAACGTTCTTGACGTTATCTAATTAACTAATAACTTAATTCAGATCCATTTGGTTCCGCTTGAGACCAGAATTAGAAATTCAGGCCTACTCCAATGGAATGGGATCCCTGAAAGGGGTTTGAATGGCGGTATCCGTAATCCAAACTCAACATGTTGTTTCCTTTTTTATCTAAGGGAACATTGAGACTGGCTCCGGCAGCCAGGCCGGTGAATGCATTGTCACCTGCCCCTGCAGAATCACCCAATTCATAAGCATAGGAAGCGCGCAACCCGAGGTATTCGCGGAATTTAAATTCGCCACCTACTCCGATCACATCTCTTCCAAAAGAATTGGAAGTAAAATTAGCGACTGGTGCCAGGACGAGATTCTCCCCGAAAATAAAATCGTAAGAAAGTCCGATATGCAAAAGAGAAGGAAGCTCAAAGCGTGACAACCTCACATCATAGGTAAGAGAGGTCCCTTCCGGACTGGTCAATTGAGTAGAAAGACCATCGCCGCTAAACTTCATGGGGCTTCCAATATTACGGACTGCGATTCCCATTTTAAAATTATTCTGAGGCCCGGTGACGTACTGTACACCGCCATCGATGCCAAATCCAAAAGCACTCAGGTCAGAAATACTTTCTGCAACACCTCTGACGAGTACTCCTACTGAAACCTTTTCTCCGAAATTGTGTGCATAACCCAAACCAAGGTTAAAGAAGTTTGGCTTGTAGGTAGCACCTGTTCCTTCGGGAGAAGCTGTAGTGGTGACCCTTATTTCCCCCAGGTCCAAAGCCATCAATTCAAAACCAAAGGCTCCATTTTCACCCACACGGGTGGCATAACCAAAAGCATTCACGCTTACGCCACTCGGAACGAGCCACCGGGTGTGACCTATCATGGCTTCAGACTTACGGATGCGTCCGATCCCTGCTACATTGACGCGGAGTGCTTCTACTCCACGTACATAGGAAGCGTTGAGCGAATTCATGGCCATCCCTTTTGCCCAGGGATTGATCAGGAGTTCATAAGCTCCGGCTTCACCCTGTCTGTCGGGATTACCGGCCCACAACGTAGAATTTCCAAGACCGGCCAAGATCACAAAAAGAATGAGTATAGATTTTTTCATTTTTTCTTTTTTATTCTTGTTCAAAAGAGCCGGGGGAGTCCATCAGTTTGGACCTCCCCGGCAGATAATTCTTTTATTACAATCCGGAGGGGTCAAACTTCCTTGCCACACCAAACCACTTTACAATTTTCTCAGCACCCGTATCGGGTTGCTTGATATAGATCAGATAAGCCCCGCTCGAAACCGGAATGCCCCTGAAATTTGTCAAGTCCCACTCGATATCCGGACCGATTTGTCGTTCGGTCACACCTCTGAATTCGCTGACCACTCGCACAGGTTTTTCATCCCGATTGTATTCCTTGATGAATTTTCCATCGATAGAATAAATGGTCACCTGACACTTTGGTGGCAGATTGGTAATCTTGACGATATTGGAAAACTGACCGGATTCGTAGCTGGAGAAACCATAATACGGGTTGGGGACCACATTTACATTGTCCAGTGCGTTTTCATATTCTTCTTTGGTAGCCACCGCTCCGGCCTGCTTTCCTTCAATTTTAAAGGAATACATATTATGGCCCAAATTCTGATTGGTACCCACCGTAGGATTGTAGGGGTTATCTACCCTCAATCTGACGATGTAATCGTTGGGGATCAATCCTGTTTCTCCACTGCCGTAAGCGTTCAGCTTGGTACCAGGAGCCATTAATGGCATGGTGGTCCAGGTAATGAAGTCTCTGATCGCGCGGGTCAACAAGGCGGTTCCGGATCTTTTGCCTGGATTAGTATTATTGGCTAAAAATCCTCTGATCGCCCTGCAGGAATCATAAGGTGACCTGGTTACATAAACATAATGGTGACCTCCAAAAATCAGGCCCAGCAAGGACTGACTAAGTCCACATTCAGGATCCAAAACTATCTGATCAGTAGGATTCCACATCAGATCATCACCGAGATTGCTCTGTTCGTTGATACAAGGAGCAGCAAGAAGGTTGACATCAGAGAAGAATGTATTTTCACCGAAGAAAATATTCAACCTTCTTCCGGTTTCCACATCGACCGCGTATCCAGGGAACCAGCCCATTCCGGTCAAGGGTCTGCCACTGCCATCCAGCTCGCCATCCGGATCGGCATAGCCATCTCCATCACGGTCATATTTACCTACGGAAGGTTTGGTCTTCAAGGAAAAGCAGTCATTTCCTGTATTGGGTTCAGTCCTTGCACTACCGGGATCTGCGTTGTTCTCATTCCATGTCTCGATCACCACACAACGGGACCATTTGGATTTATCGGAAGTGAAAACTATGTCGACATTGTTCAGGGAATCCAGCCTCATGGCATTGGAAGGAGTCCTGTTGGCACCGTTGGTCAGAGCAGGAGTAAGCAGTACAGTATCCACACAGAGTTTATAGGGGTACCAGAATCCGCGGTACTCGTCTTTGCCCAATTTGCTGAACAACTCTTGTGGATCGAGAGCATACTGCAGCGATCCCAATGAAGTTTTCATGAAATCCGTGAAAGGCGTGTTGAAATCTGCCTGAGCGATAAACCACTCCACTCCATTGGGATTTTTATACTCAGCTTCCAGACCCGGGCCGATGATACCGTTTGATTCCAAAGGATTCTTTCCGGCCTCTTCCGTCTGAACCATTCCGACGGATATTCCCAGTTCGGAAATGATCTGCTCATTGAATCTGCTGATAGGACCTGTTGATTGAATTACTTTAGCCGGATCTGCCAGATTTTTCAGCGTCCAGGTCACAGGATCATCCAGTTTGTTGTTGTCCGGGATGGCATCCACAAATCTCACTTCATATTCACCATCCTTTACTTTCAGCGGGTTGACCACTTTCACCTGTATGGGAGCCGATCCCGGTTGGTACTCTACTTTGCCGCCAAAACTTCCATCGAGAATTTTGTCATACATGCCATCTGCCAGTCGAAGGAAATTACCACCAGCACCCAAACCATCCAAACGGGTTACAGGGAGACCCTCACCGTACTTGGAATTAACGTTTTCATAGATCTGGGGTCTTGGCGTGACGACATAAGGTTTTCCATCGCCCCTGGGTCCAACATTCAGACGTCCCAGGCAGTATTGTATTCTTTGTCCTGAACTTTCCTTGACGTCGTAATCCTTGTAGTTGTTGTAACTGTAGGCTACTACCAGGAAATAGTACTTTTCGTGGTTGACCAGTTGTTTGTTCAGGCCTGTAGCAAAAAGGTCTTCCTTTATGCTGAAAGAGTGTCTGATTCCTTCATCCAAACCACTCACTCTCTCTACGGGATAATAAACGATAGGATGCGTGACACTTGGATTGGGGTTTCTGACGCCGACCCAGTCGTACACCTTTTTTACCTTGTTCTTCAGGTCAACCGTCACCACTTCTCTTACGAGGCTGGGATCATTGAGTGCCCTTTCAGACAGGGAAACATCCGGACCAGACATCTGGAATATTCTGTAACCTTCAAAGCGATACAGTGAATCCACACCCGGAGGAATACCGAGTCCCGGTTCCATATGGCCTTCGTTAAAGTTGTTGGAAGCAGGATCGTTGCTCAAGAGAATGATGATCTCTTTGTCGAGTTCGACGAAGTCAACATCCGGAGCGGTAGGTCCATCCTTGATGTCAAAGCAGTTGTCAAACAGATCCTGACAAAGCTGGTCTGCTTTTAACAGTTCATCCAGGGCTGGACAAGGATAGTTCTGGTCAGGTACCCAAGGCACCCCGATGATCAATTCATTGACAGCGCCCGGATCCAGTCTGAGGGGGCCGGACACCTGCAGGGTCCTCCTGTCTCCTTCTCCTGCGGAGCTGCTACACATACTCCATCCGGCTCCATCGTTGGGTGCGCCGGGGAAAGCATATCGGGAGGCGGTACCGCCTCCTCCGGGAAGATATCCGATTCCACCACTCACCAAATTGGTATTATCCCTCCAGCGGCCGGTGAGGTATTGGTAATATTCCAAAGCACTGGTGGGGTCCTCGGTAGCAGGTGGGTTAGATCCACCGAGACCACGACCGTTGTAATACATGAAGTAGCTCATACCGAGCTCATCTCCATTTTCATCGAGGGGGCCACGGAAATAGTCTACACCCAGGATGGGGATATTGTTACAATAAGTATTGACGTTCTGATCACAGGTACAACCGTTGCTACCATCCGTTGCATCAATATTGTAGATGTACATGAGATCGCGGAATACAGGCTGAAACTGAGTCGTATCAGATAATTTGCGACGCAATCCTACAAAAGTCGTATCGCAACCGATATAGTCATCACTGTAACAACCCAAATCCGGGTCAATCCACATGGCGAAGTAACAATCTCTGATTTCCTGAGGAGCCCGGTTAATCAGCTTATACCTCTGGAAAGTCATGTCATTGAGTTCATCAGCCGTTCTGAAGCCGAATGCCTGTACTTGTACCTCCATACGGATGGGGTCTCCTCCTGAACTGGTATGGATACCTCCCGCATCGTTGTAGATCCAGAAGATCATTTCGTCCGGATAGATCCCGATGGGACATCCCCTGATGTCGATCACGGGATATTCTCCAAACTGGGGTTCATATATTCTGTTGTCGTTGATGTCGTCAAACAAGGCTAGACCCTGTCTGGCATCAGGTAATTTGAAGCCATATTTTGATTCAAAGAACTCATTGCCTTTGGCCGGCCAATATTCAAGGTCATCGGGAATCTCTGAACGATTGAGTTGGGACCTTCCTTCGCGTTGTGCGTTGGCCCATCTTTTTCTCAGTTCGGTGATGCTGTCTCCATAACAACGGAAAAACTGATCCCAGTTTTGACAATCTTCTGCCTGGGTTTCTCCCTGTTCTGTAAGCGGACCAGGCCAGCAATCGTTGCGGGTAGCAGAGCGATAAGTCTGTGCCATCAATTTGAGGGCTCCGGCTGGATCGTATCCTCCTACCCACACGGCTCCAGCAAAAATGGAAGAAACTTCCAGCTTACCTGAACCGGCGACCACCTTGGGTACGATATAACGGCCCCTGTTGAGGTCCCACCAAACGTCCCCACCATTCAATAACCTGGCGCGAACGTTGTTGATATCCTGGTCAATTTGCTTGGTAGCAGGTGAACAGTTACCTTCTCTTGGCTGAAGCTGCCTGTTGCGCTGGGGTGTCTTGTTCAGATCCTTAGGCTGATGCCCGTATGCCCATGAACCGAGACAAAGGCTCAGAAGGGCCAGGATCAGGTACTTTTTTACTTGTATCAATTTCATATATCCGGAAGATTTTAGAATTCAAAAATTGCTCCTATGTAAATCCTTCTGGGCAGGGTATAGAAGTCTGGATTCAGCAAAGCCCAGTTGTAAGAATCCTGAAAATAACTCAGGTATTGAGCACCATAAGTGTTGGTGACATTATTTAATTCATTGACTCCGCGGGATGAAGCCAGGTAACCGTCATCGGAAGCACTGCCTGATCCACGATACACACCAATGATGTTTCTCGTATCCAGAAGGTTTTGCACCCTTAAGTAAACGTTGAGGTTGAGCGGATGCTTGGCCCCTGGTTTGCTGAGAGAAACATATTTGTCCGCACGGAAATCGATATTGAAGTTCCAGGGTAATCTGGCACCGTTGATGTTTCCTTTGAATCCGGAACCGTCATACCTCACCACTGTAAGACCCGGTGAATAGGGACGTCCGGATGCAGTGATCAACAATAAATTCACACCCGTATTGGCAAAGATGTCTACGCCACCAATTCTTGGGCCATTGTATTGTTTTCCGGAACCATAGCGATAATCCGCACTGAAGGAGAATCTGTGTCTTTCATCATAAGTGAAAGGGAAAATATTTCTGATGTTGATACCTCTTCCGGTCAGACCTTCCTGTGATCTGGCATCTGAACCTGTGCCGTCTGCAAACTGAAGCGTGTAGGCAGCATTGAACTGGAAGTTATTGACCCTTCTCAGGTCATAGGTAAAGTTGAATCCCTTTACCGTTCCGAAGTCGAGGTTTCTGAAAGTATTGTACAAACCAACGGTAGCCACTTTACTCAGAGTGGTGATCTGGATCATATCCCTGAGCTCGTTGTAATAAGCAGAAAAGATAACAGAAGATGAGTTGGTAATCTTTTGCTGGAATCCTACTTCGTAATCCACCTTACGGGAAGGTCTCAGGTTGCTGTTGGCGCTCGGCGTACGACCATTGATGTCCCAATAAAGGAAGTTAAGAGGCGTGAGGATGTTTTCACCCGTTGGTCTTTGAACGATGATATCATAGTGGGCGAAGAAGTTGGCTGCATCAGAAATCGGGAAAGAAAATGCGATACGGGGCATCCAGTTGATCTGCGGCACATAGTCCTCAAAGGATTCGTCCACCTTGAAGTTGTTTCCGCGGATGGATCTCAGTGAATCCACTGGCTGGATGTAAGCTGGGTTCACCAGGTTGTTGTCTCCGAAGATAGCCAGTGAGTTGTTGGCAGGTGTGCCATTTGCAAAATACCACTGATCTCCGTTGCGATAAGCTTTCACATCTTTGGATCCGGGATCGGTCAGATAGACTTTATAATCATCTCCAATAGTGGAAGGTTTGGTGCTGCCTGTTTGGTCATGGAATGACCTGGCGCCAAGTATACCGTACAAACTATAGGGATCTCTGAGCACTTTGGTGTTGGCATCGTAATAATCCACACGTCCTCCTACACGGAAGATGATGTCCTTGTAGGTGAATTTATCCTGCAGATATCCTGCAACGTAAATTGGGGAGAAAGGAGCTACCGGGTAAGTCCTTCTTCCGTTAGCATCGCGCGCTGTGAAGAAATCGTCAAAAGTAACCCTGCCGGTTTGTCTCTTGCCCAGATAATCATAACCATTGAATCCGACAACACCCTGATCTGTCAATTCGCGCAAGGAGAACATATCCAGACTCAGCTGATTGGGGAGGAAACGGTCGATGTCGGCATAAAGGTGTTTGGATGAATCAAACGGTACACCCGGGAACTGAAGATCTCTGATCCTTTGATAGAACTGACGATCTGACTGATCCAGAACCAGGGTATTGAACCTTGGCAAAATAGTAGGCGCACCATTTACATTGACGGTATCGTAGCCAATGATCTGAGTGGAGTCCACCCCTGTAATATGGTCGTTCTGATACAATCTGCCGAGCCTCCATAGGTCAAACGGAGCCAAAGTGTAACTGCTGTTTACGCTTTGTTCGAAAAGGATACCGAATTGGATGTTGTGGCGTCCTTTCTTGGATCCTCCCGGGATAAAGTCAAATCCTGAAGTGATTTGAGCGATGTATATATTGTTGTTGAATTGGGTATAGCGGTTGTACACACTTCCCACATTGGTATGGATACCTGACCAGATATCTGAGAAAGCTGTTGAGATATTTGAGTTAAAAGCCCTGTAGGCCTGGATATTGCCCGTATCTCCCTGGGGAATTTTGTTGTAATTGCTAAAGGCAGGATTGATCGTGCCTGGTGTATATCGAACAACCCTGTCGATATAACCCACATGGATGAGTTCTTCATTGCGCACAGGCAGCCATTCCCTTTGAAATTGTGCCACATGTCCATGATTGAAGAAATTGTCGCCATGTCGGAAGTCTCTTTCTCCCCCTGTCCGGTTTTCATATCCCAACTGGATGGTGTAATAAGGGTTTTGAATGATGGATAATTTTTTACTGACTTCCTGTCCAGCCAGCGCTTCGGGTGACAGGTCCACCAGTTTGCCCAGCCTGTGTCTGAATCTCAGGTTTCCCCTCAGGGCCTGACGCTCCTGAATGGGATTATCTACCCAGTTCAGTAGTCTCCAAGATCCTCCTCCGATAAAATCTCCTCCGGGTGTAAAGCGATTGTTCACATTGGAAAAGGTACCTGAGACAGTCAGGTCGATATTCTGGCTGGGTTTGATGTCCAGTTTACCGGAAATGTCTATGGCTTCGTTCTGCTCGTTCAGGTTGTATTTGGAAAATTCCACATCCTGTCCTTCCGTAAGGAAATATCCATTGGTCACCGGATTGCCATTGAGCAGGGTGATGGGGTCTTGAGTCAGACGGTTAATAGTGGACTCTTTTGCAAAATAGTCTCCGAATGCCGGAGGATCATCATCTTTCAGATAGGTGTACTGTCCTGAAAGTCTGAATCCAAGCAAGGTTCTATCCTTTTTCTTCCAGATGGGACCCGATACGTTACCACTGATAAAAGTATAACCATAAGGATCCAGATAATTGGAACTTTCTGCTTCCAAAGAACCGGCAAACTGAGATGAGGGGCCCTTGGTCACAAGAGAAATGATACCCCCTGTGGCGTCACCATACTGGGGCTCAAGTCCACCTTTGATCACAGTGACCTGTTCGATATCCACCGCAGAAGGAGCCCTTCCTGTGATCCTTACACCATCCAGAAAATATACCGTTCCATCCGTCCGGGCTCCCCTGATGGAGATATCTCCTCCGTCTACACTGGAGACACCCGATACTGTGGAGGCGATGGCGTTAATGTTCCTGGTACCCAGGGTTTTGATGTCCTCCGCTGTGATGGTCTGATCACTGGTGGTTTTGTCAATTTCGACAATAGGTTTGCGGTATTCCTTGATCTCAATGGCTTCCAGCTGGACACCCGATGAGATCTCAAAATTAACCTTGGTCACTTTGCCACCTGTGACCCTTACGTTCTCAATCCTTTGGATATTGCTTTGGTAACCTGCTTCCACGTTGTAGGTACCGGGATCTACGATGATGGAATAGTTTCCGTCAAAGTCTGTGACCGCACCGGTTATCAGAGAGGTACCCTTAAAGACCTTAACATAGGCGTTGATCAGAGGCTCCCCATTGTCTTTATCTACAACGGATCCTTCGATCTTGGCCTGTGCAAGCAAAACCGGGCCGGAAAAGGCCACAGCAACAAGAAGGATGAAAAATGATCTGAGATTCATGTTTCTAAATGTTGGTTTACATTGATTAAAAAGCCTGCAATGTTAAGTAATTCCTAAAAACTGACATATAAGCAATATGCAAACCCTTTGTGATGACTCGGCCAAAAGAGACGGGAAAGGAGCCCATTTTTCAATACATCTAGTTTAAAATCAAATATATACATAATAATTTTTTAATCTTTTACCTTCAATAAATAATTCTATTTTTTTGTCCTGAGTGACCCGGTCCCTGCCCTTTCGGAAGAAAACAAGGTTAAAGTCTTCTTAAAACCAAACGAAATGGGGACCGCTACGCTGCCCGTATCCACGGAAAAGATCAGACTTTAACATTTGCATTCCTGCAAGAAGCTCATAGTCAGCTCCATTGACCCAATACCGATCGGGCGATGCGTTCCTTGGATTCATGAGTCCAACCTGCAATATGGGGGCTGAGCACCAGATTTTCCATTTTGTGCAGGCGATTGTAGATATCCTGCTCCTGAGGGGTATAACTATTGGGCCGTTCATTTTCAAAAACATCGAGACAGGCTCCCAAAATTTTACCGGTCTGAAGGGCATCCAGCAAGGCTAGGGTGTCCACCACCGGCCCCCTGGAAGTATTGACCAGATAGAAAGGGGCTTCCATTTTTTCAATAAATTCCTTGTCAACCATATGCCGGGTCTCTTTTGTAAGGTTGACATGCAGACTGATGAGCCGGCAGTTGGATAATTGTCCGGGTCGATCGGCCTGAATAAAACGATCAGACTGTTTTTCCAACGCAACATAAGGATCGTAGGCGACAACGGTCGCACCAAATGCCAGAAGCAGATCTACGAGTTTTTTTCCTACATGCCCCAAGCCCAACACCCCAATCCGCATGGATCCCAATTCCGAACCCCGGTTCTCTTCCCTTTTCCAAATATCCTTTCTCACCTGTGAGTCTGCTCTCGAAATATTTCGAAGCAGATTGAGGGCCATTCCAACCGTATGCTCAGCCACAGCTGTACTGTTGGCTTCCGGGGTGCTGATCACTTTTATTCCTTTGGAATGGAGATAAGGCACATCGATGGTGTCCATGCCTGAGCCCAGCCTGGCCACTATTCTAAGTCGCATTGCCTTATCTGCCAAAGACTTATCAATTCGTATCTTGGTATTTACGACCAGGCCTTCGTAGTCTTGCACACATTCATGTACCTCAGCCAAACTTATCTCCGGCAACCAGACAACCTGGTGGCCCATAGATATAAATCCCTCCGGAAGACAGGGGTGTACGTCATCCGTGATGAGAATTTTCATATTTTTTATCAGGAAATACCTTCCGGATACCGGAAAGGCCTAAGACCAACAGATTACTGTTCTGCTCCGCCGGTAGGGGGAACTATATCTGCAGGTGCAGGGATATCAGAAGCGGAACCGCTCAGAATAGCAGCAAAAATGCACAATATGAAAAGTGCTGCTGCCAGATACCAGGTCAGCTTTTCGATAAAGTCGGCTGAGCGGGCAGCTCCAAACATCTGGTTTGCGCTCTGACCTCCGAAGGTGGAGTCAACTCCTCCTCCTTTTGGGTTTTGAATGAGTACAACTCCGATTAACAGGAGACAATCAAGGGCTATCAGTATGGTGACCAGCGTGACGAGCATGGACTATGAATTTAATTTTTCAATAAGGGCTGCAAAGCTAAGCCTTTTTTCAGGATATTTCTCCATCAATTTTTCATACATATGGATCGCCTTTTCGCGGTGACCCTGGGCAGCAAGCAAAGCGGCGAGTGTTTCTGAGGCAATTTCTTCTTTAAGTTCCTGGCTTTTGCGTGCCTTTTCAGCAAATGAACCCTTCATTTCATTGGGCGCAGAACCGGTGAGGCCTGATTTGCCCTTTCGGGAGGTTCCCGGCTTCCCGGATGGCAGGGATTCCAGCCAATGGTAAAAATCTACTTTTTCTTCGGCTGATTCGGGAGCCTTTGAGACCGCTTTCTTTTTCTGAGCTTCCCTGTTCCGGACAGGCTTTGCCTTTTGTGGAGGTACTTCCTGAATAGCCAGACTTTGAATTGCAGGGGCCTGAGGCTTTTCTTCAGGTATTTCGGGAACTTTGGATTCCGTTTCAGGAATTATTTCTTCCTCATGGGCATTTCCAAGATCCTGACTTAAGAGGGTCGTTGCCTTCTGAGGAAATACGTCTCCTGTTTCCTCAACTATATGATGTACTGGTTCTTCAGCCTGCTGGTCGCTTTCCATTTGAAGGTTTTGGGCATGTCCTGTGAGACTTTGCTCGACAAAACCCTGATCAGGCTTAAGGATGTGAGCCTCTCTATTCCAGTCCTGGGAAAGCAGATAAGCGGCTCTCTGGCCTGTCAATCCATTTGCATTCCAGTCCGCACCTGGGACTTCCAGCAGATAGGGTGCTGCAAGCGGATAGGCTGCGCGGATCAGATCTGCATCTTCCAGAATGTGTCCTTCAGTTTTTGATTCTTGATTCATGGCGGGATGATTACCAGTTTGAAAAAGCCTTGTTGAAAATATCCTCGAGCAGAAGTTTGTTGACACTGGTCAATAGCCGGGTTTGCTCTGAGCTGAAGTCGAGCGATGCGTCAAAATCCTCGAATCTGGAAAAACTGGCCTCAAAGTTCTGTTTTTCATTTTTCTTATTGGTCATTTTGACTTTGACCGCGACCGTCAGGCGGTTTACGGCGGCAAAAGATCCCGCCACTGGAGCCTGGGGTGTGATGTTGAACTGGGTGATCTGCACATCGAATATCAGATCGGGATCGGTCGGTCTCAGCAACAAACGGGATTCTCTTCGGATCTTGTTGGACAAGGCCTCCTGAAAATCATTGGAATAGCCTGCCGGTGCGCTGGAGGAAAGGTCCGTGACAGGGGAAACATTGAAAAAATTGATATCCGGGTCAATACTCGTACCCCGGAAGGAATAGCATCCGGAAAATACCAAAATAAAGACAATCCACACGCCTTTCATATGTCGATGTTGAATTGTTTGATCTTGCGGTACAGGGTTCTCTCTGAAATGCCGAGCTCTTCTGCCGCATCTTTTCTCTTTCCGTTGAATTTCTTTAATGCCTTCAGGATCATATCCTTTTCCATATCGTGCAAAGAAAGATGCTCTTCAAGTACCTCCACTGCATCAAAATCGTCTTTTGGTCCGGTATAAAGAATAGGTTGGTCGGAGCCTGAGATTTCATTAGCCGGCCTTGGTCTTACAGGGCTGACTGGCTGACTGGCAAATGTGTGGGAGGGCAATAGTTCAAGCTCGGAATCGAGGATCTGGGGCATCGTCAGGTCATTGGTCTGGACCAGCTGTACAAACATATTCTTGAGCTGATTAAGATCCTGTTTCATATCAAAGAGAAGCTTATAAAGGATTTCTCGTTCGTAAAATCCGGATCCCTCTGCACCTCCATCGCCTGTGATGGTGGGCAGATTGGTATGGTGGATGTCGGGAATAATGCGGATCAGATCCTGAGGTGTAATCAGCTTCCTATCCGATAATACAGACAATTGTTCCACGGCATTGCGCAATTCCCTGATGTTGCCGGGCCATGCATACTGACTGATCATGGCAGAAGCAGCTTCATCCAGTTCGATCGGGCTGGTCCGGTATTTTTCAGCGAAATCCTGGGCAAATTTCCGGAAGAGGATCAGGATGTCCTCTCTTCTTTCCTTGAGGGAGGGAATCCGGATGGGCACGGTATTGAGCCTGTAGTACAGGTCTTCCCTGAATTTCCCTTTTCTTACCCGGTCCAGGAGGTTGACATTGGTGGCTGCGATGACCCGCACATTGGTTTTCAGGACCTTGGAAGAACCCACACGGATGAATTCTCCTGATTCCAACACCCTGAGCAAAAACGCCTGGGTATCCTGGGGCATTTCACCAATCTCATCGAGAAAAATGGTGCCGCCATCCGCTGTTTCAAAGTATCCCTTGCGATCAGAGGTAGCTCCTGTAAAGGAACCTTTTTCGTGACCGAATAATTCTGAATTGATGGTACCGGCCGGAATTGCTCCGCAGTTTACGGCAATGAACTGATTGTGTTTTCTGGGACTCAGGTTGTGTATGACCTTTGAAAAAACCTCCTTTCCGGATCCGCTTTCTCCTGAGATCAGCACGGTTAATTCCGTACTGGCCACCCGTATGGCTACCTCAAGTGCCTGGTTGAGCTTTTCGGATCGCCCGTAGATGCCGAATCGCTGTTTGATACTTTGCACATTTTCCATGTTCGGCAATCAGCTTTTGTTAACCAGATATCCTGAAAGCGTAGCACTGGAGGCGGATTCAATCCTGACCAATACATAATCTCCGGGTTTCAGACCATCTGCTTTTGGAAAAACCACCATTTTGTTTTGTGAGTTCCGCCCCTTAAACATTTCTGTAGAACGTCTGGAGTCTCCTTCAATCAATATTTCATAAGTTTTGCCTATGTCCCTGAGGTTATGTCGGTAGCTGATCTGATTTTGGAGGCGGATGATCTCATTGAGTCTTGATTTTTTTACCTCCTCAGTAACGTCGTCCTTTAACTTGCGGGCTGCAGGAGTGCCCGGACGTTCGGAATAAAAAAACATATAGGACATGCTGTAATCCGCATATTCCATCATGGACAGGGTGTCCTGGTGGTCTTCTTCGGTCTCTGTGCAAAAACCGGCAATGATGTCGGAGGATACCGCACAATCGGGGATAATCCTTCTGATTGCTTCTATTCTGTCCATGTACCAGCTCCGGTCGTAGGTCCGGTTCATCAGCGCCAGGATGCGGCTGCTTCCGGATTGCACCGGCAGGTGTATGTACTTGCAGATATTGTGTCTTGAAGCCATGGTTTCGAGCACCTCATCCGTGATGTCTTTGGGATGGGAGGTAGAAAACCTCACCCTGAGCAAGGGATTGACAGCGGCAACCCAGTCCAGCAGTCTGGCAAAATTGACCCATTCTCCAGTCTCGGGGTTTTGCCACTTGTAGGAATCCACATTTTGGCCCAGGAGGGTCACCTCCCTGAAGCCCCTGGCAAAAAGGTCTGTGGCTTCGGCTACTATACTATAGGCATTGCGACTGCGTTCGCGTCCGCGGGTATAAGGCACGACGCAGAAGGAACACATGTTGTCACAACCCCGCATAATGGAAATAAAGGCTGTGACTCCGTTTGAATCCAGCCTGAGGGGTGCGATGTCGCCGTAAGTCTCTTCGCGGGAAAGAAAAACGTTGACTCCTTTTTCCCCCTCATCGGCCCGAGTGATCAACCTCGGCAAGTCCCTGTATGCATCAGGACCCACCACAATGTCCACGAGTTTCTCCTCTTCCAGAAATTTATTCTTAAGCCTTTCGGCCATACAACCCAAAACCCCAACGATCAGGTCTTTCTTCTGTCCTTTGTAGCGCGAAATTTCCTTCAGGCGCTTGCGGACCGTTTCCTCAGCCTTTTCCCGGATAGAGCAGGTGTTGAGAAAAATCAGGTCTGCAGCCTCAATGTCCCGGGTAGAAGCCATACCTTCTTCAGCCAGCACGGATGCCACGATCTCTGAATCACTGAAATTCATCTGACAGCCGTAACTTTCAATGTAAAAAAACCGGCCCACCGAGCGTGCAGGCGGATGCAGGGTCAGGACTTCGCCCTGTCTGCTTTCTTCTAAAAGTTTATGTCTGTCTTCCAGGCTGTTATGATCCATTTTGAGACTGTTTTCAAAAAAAGGACTGCAAAGATACAAAACGACTTACGAAGTGACAAATTGTCAGCCTCCCGCTGAATCAGAAATCCCGGATCCTTTTCCCGATATCTGCGAACCGGATTCTATCTAAAATAATCAACAGGATTGCGACGGCACTCGTAAATATTTATGATTTTTGTCTCACAACTCGCCGGCAAGTGGATTTGCAGAGTATTTTTGCCTTCAGGCGGGGGCCAAACCGAATTTTCCGGATTGTGCCAGCTGTTTTTTTAACCAACCTAACTCCATATGCCAGAACCTGGTGAGCCGAAGCTGGATTTCAACAACACAGAAATCGCTTTTTCCTATAAATCCAACCGCGAATTAAGGAAAACCTATCTTCTCTTTAAATTTATGAACAACCCTAACCTGGTGAAGCTGGGAAGCGTCCTGGGCAACATCGCTGCCAAGATTCCGCTGGGCCTGGGCGACTCTTTCATCAAACTGACCATTTTCGACCAATTTTGCGGAGGCACCAGCCTTTTTGAATGCCAAAAGGTCATCGACAAGCTTACCTACCGCAATACACTGACCATCCTGGATTTTGGAGTGGAGGCCAAGGAACGCGACGAGGATTTTGAGCGCACGCTGAACGAAAACATAAAAGCTATTGAGTTTGCTTTTTCCAACCCCAACGTGCCGGTGATCAGTACGAAGATTACAGGATATGTGCCGATCGGGGTACTGGAGAAAAAACAGGCCGGGCAGCCCCTGAGTGAATACGAACAAGTGCAGCTGCGCAGGCTGGAGGAGAGACTGGAGACCCTGGCCAAAAAGGCCTATGACATGGGAGTTTCCATATTCATCGACGCAGAGGAGAGTTGGATCCAGAAACCCATCGACGATCTGGCCCTGAAGCTCATGGCTGAATTCAATAAAGAAAAACCCATCATCTACAATACCTATCAACTGTATCGCACCGGACAGCTCGATTTTCTGAAAGAATGCGCTGAAAAGGCCATGTCGGAAGGTTATTTGCTAGGTGTAAAAACTGTCCGCGGAGCCTATATGGAAAAGGAACGCCGCCGCGCTCAGGAAATGAATTATCCCGATCCCATCCAGAAGACCAAAGAGGATACAGACAGGGATTACGATGCAGCCGTTCGTTTTTGCGTGGA
>Ga0116143_10003433_pt1 | contig 15962 bp, 3 predicted proteins | sample AD_UKC034_MetaG_FD_89745 | JGI IMG/M metagenome (GOLD analysis project Ga0116143, IMG submission 89745) | Active sludge microbial communities of municipal wastewater-treating anaerobic digesters from USA - AD_UKC034_MetaG | ecosystem: Engineered > Bioreactor > Anaerobic > Digestate | place: USA...
TCTTCCGAGGTCACCGGTCTCAGCACAGGTTTGCATTTCGGACCCGGCCGCGACGGGGATTACACCTACACCTATTCCTGGCCGGCAGGACTGCCGATAATCCCCGCCAATTCGCGGCGGACGGTAGATTTTATAGTGGCCGCCCAGACCACTGCTCAGACCGGGTCGATCCGGATCAGCGGATTTGCAAGCGGGATCTACAACGCGGCGCCGGTCAGCGTGGATGACGCTGCCAGATTCGACACCTGGCTGGTCGAGCAAAAGGCCGGCCTCAGCCTGAACAGCGTCACCATCGCAGCCGATACGGTGAACCAGGGCCAGAGCGGCATCCTGATCGAGTGCGTTGTGCAGAATGGCACCTCTCCAACCCGGGCCGGTGCCCGCATCACCGGCGCCACCTTTTCTTTACGCCTCAATGATAGCAATGACGTCTCCGCTTCTTTCCCGGTTACAGCGGCGCTGACCAATGATACCCTGATCGCCGCGGCGCAAAGCAGGACCCTCCGTTTTTATCTCCAGTCGGCGCTCACGGCACCAATCGGCCGGGTTCACCTCTATCCCGTCATCCGCTACCGGGACGCCAATTCCGGGGCCATCGATTCGACGCTGTTCTCTATGAACGACTCTTTTTTCAGCCAGGAGGCCGGGGCGCTCGAGATCACCGAGATCACGCCTTCACAGCCCACTGTCACCCGCGAGCAGACGCGCGCCTGGACGGTCACCGTCGGCGTCAGAAACAGCGCCTCGGTTCCGCTCGAGGTCGATTTCAACACCAGCAAAACCTATCTTGAGTTCCGCCGGGCCGGCACCGACTATTCGGGCTATTTCACCATACTGAGTCCTCCGACCATCCTTGCCAACAATTCGTATGTCCTGGCCAAGAGCGGCGCTACGGGCGACAGCAGTGGAATTGTCTATACTATTGACGCCGTAAACGCCCCGCCGGGCACCTATTCGATCGTCAGCCGGGTCGAGACCACCGACGGCATCCGGGCCAGCGACGCCTTTGGCAGCATCGAGGTGCAGACGGAGGCCGATCTTTTCATCTCCAGGATCGCCCCCTCCCAGGCCTATGTCACCGTCAATGATGCAAGCTGGCCCTGGTATATCGATGTCAGTCTGACCAATCAGGGGGGCAGCACGGTCGAGATCGATACCGTCAACAGCCGGCTGGATTCCACCACGCCGGGCTTCCTGATCGGCACCCCGAAGCTGGTTCAGAACCGGACCATTCTGCGCGGCAACCAGTCGGATATCCTGCGCTTTCCGGTCCTCAGGAGTGGAAATGCCCCCGCTGCTGTGACCATCAGTGCGACCATCTATTACGATGTCCTCAACTATGGCACCAAACGTTCCCTGGTTTCCCCGGTCACCGGCAGCGTCCGCCTGCAGAACGTCGCCGGCGGCTTTGTTAAAAACATCCGTCTCGATCCGGGCCTTCTCACCGAGGACAAGCTCGCCCCGTGGCGCGTCGTCCTGACCCTGGCCAGCAGTGCGACCGATGGCGACCTCCAGATCAATCTGGAAAATGAGGACAGCACCTACGTTCGCTTGCTGGATCATCAGCTTGCACTGCCCACGCGCCTGGCGGGCAATGGCACCCGTGTGCTCAAGTCCGGCACCACGGACAGCCTGATCTTCACCGGCATCGTCCCCGTCGACACCAGCGGCCTCTTCCCCGTCACCGCACGGGTGGCCGCCCTGGACCTCAACAGCGGCCGGCCCGCCAGCGCCGTACCGCCGCAGACGGCTTCGCTCCAGGTGCAGAATCCCCCCAGCCTGGCGGCCATGACCAATTCTCTGCAGCCCGCCTATGTTTCGGGAGGGACGGTCTATCAGTTCCAGATCAATGTGGTCAACAATGGCGGCTCGACGCTGCTTCTGGACCCTGCGCAGACGGTCTTTTCGATCGTGGACAGCACGACCGGCCTGGCGCTCTATTCCTCTCTGCTTGATGCCTCCTTTGGCTCTTCCCTGCCCGGATCGATGAGCACGCGCACACTCTATTTTCATTTCAAGGATCTTCCGGCAGGGATCGCCCCGGGACGCTATCCCACCCGTCTGGTCCTTTCCGGCACTGAAAACCGGAACGTTTTCAGCCAAACGCTGGAGCTCACCAATAACCGGGTAACGGTGGCGAGCCCGCGCGAAGTCATGATCACCTCTCTGCGCAGCGAATCGGCCACGGTCACGACCGGGCAGTCCCAGCCCTGGTATATCGCCCTGGAGGTGACCAACAACGGCAGCAGCACTCTGCATCTCGACCAGTCCAGCATCGCCTTTTACCGCAACAGCGTGGAGGTCTCTTCCTCCTTCGCTGTGGTGGTGCCGGACACTTTCACCACCGGATCGGAGGAGATCCCCGGCAACAGCGCCCGGGTCATCCGTTACCGGATTGATGCGGTCGATGCCGAGCTCGAGCCGGGCCAGATCATCATCACCGGCCATATCTGGCTCACGGACGTGGCCCAGGCCTATCGCCGTTTTGATGAGCAGACCGATCAGGGCAATTCCGGCTACGTCACCCTGCAATCCCCGGCCGAACCCCTGCTGGTCTCCTTCGCGCCGAGCCAGACGTCGGTGACCCGGGGTCAGCAGGAGCCCTGGACGATCTCTGCGCGGGTGCTGAACCGGGGCGGGAGCCTGCTCGCGTTCGATCCCGCCGGGGTGGAGCTCCATTTCAGCGCGGGCGACAGCCATTTCGTCTTTCAGCAGCCCCGTCATTTTCTCGGCAGCGGCGACACGCTACTTCTTCCGGGTGCCGAAGATACCCTGCGCTGGATCGTGGATGGGGTTTCGGCGGCGGCGAGCCTGCCCGGCGTTGTGCGGGTGGATGGCACCATCCCGCTGACCGAAATCAACAGCGGCCGGCTCTCCCTGCTTCAGACCTCGGTCAGCAATGCGGGCTTTGACATCGCCGTGCAGGATTCCGCTGTCGCCCGGCTGGCCGGTTTCAGAGTGGTGGTGCCGCAGGACTCTTTGGTCAACGCCGGACAGAGTTTTTACGTCCAGGCCTGCGTGAAAAGCCTCGCCAGCCGGGACGGACTGCAAAGTGTGCGCCTGCGCTTTGCCGCCGACGGCTATCTCTCTTTCCCCGAAAGCAACGAGACCGTGCTGGGTCCCATCCCTGCCGGCGACAGCCTCTGGACTACGCCCGGGATTCTCGTCAAGGCCGATACAACCGCAGGTATCGATCCAACCCTTTTTGCGCGCATTCTTTCCGCCACGGCGGCCAATACCGGCCAGCCGACCCTGATCCAGCCCGCCCGCACTGAAGGGGATTCCTCCAAAACCATCCACATCCAGAAGCCGGGAGCCCTGGCGGTGACGCGGATCTTTACCTCCCAGGACACCATTCCTTCCGGTTACAGTCTGGACTGGGCCATCCAGGTGGATGTGACCAACCCCTATGAGGGGATTCTTCTGCTCGATCCGCCCAAAGCGGCTGATATCTCGATCAAACAGGGGTTTGTCATCCGGGCCCCGGAGCTTACCCCGGCCGATCGAATGCTCTCTCCGGGAGACACCCTCCGCGTCGTCTATGAGGTCATCGCCTCCAGCTCAGGCAGCGGACGGCTGCCGATCACGGCGCGGCTGACCGCCAGAGATGTCAATGACACCCTGCGGGTGGTCTCCACTTCGGCGGCGACCTCGATCTTTGTCTCCACCAGTGCGCGCGTGCGCATCGTCCGGACCGCGGTCAACGCCGACTCCAATTTTGTCGATGGCGAAGGGATCGGGCATATCAATACCCGCCAAACCTTTTATGTCGACGTCGATATTGAAAACAGCGGGGGACAACCACTCAGAACCATTTATGTCCGGCTTTCCGGAGTCCAATCCTCCATCGCCGCACCCCTCCAGTTCATCGAGAACTTGAGCGCCTTTGAGGGCCCCCGCCGCCTGAGATTCACCATTCAGGCGGACAGCGTCGAGAACCTGGCCGGCGAGCTATTCACCGCCGAGATCACCCAGGCTGCGGGTGAAGATGGCTCCACTGCTTTCATCGCCCCCGCCACGGACGCTCAGGCGACAATCCGGATCTACCATCCGGCGGTGCTGCGCCTGATCAGCACTTCAGCCTTGACTCCAAATATTGAGAAGATCGTCAGTTACGGGCAAGCCTTCCCCGTTGAGGTTGTTGTGCAAAATCTGGGCTCCGAGCCGGTCAGCGGCGTGACGCTGACGATGAGAGCCGATCCGGCGGAGCGGGCAGGCGTCGCAGCTACTCCTCTGCTTCTCGCCAAAACCCTTGCTGCGGGCGATACCGGCAAGGTTGTTTTTACCGCCACTGCGGCCAGCCAGAGCGGAGAGGTGTTGCTGATTTCGGATGTTATTGCATCGGCCGGTCAGAACACGCGGCTGTCTGTTCCCCTGCAGCGCAGCGGGCAGGACTCCTCCACGCTGGTGACGATTGAATCTGGCGCGCAGCTGAGCATTCTGTCGGTGCGGGTGGATCCCGCCGCCGTCTCGGCCGGTGACGCGCAAAACGATACCCGCCTCTATGTCAAGGTCGCCAACACCGGCGCTGCGGATCTGCGCTTTCTCGATATCTCGCCGGATAATGTCCGCTTCATCACCAACGGCATATGGGATGAAGAGTACCGGGTCAATGCCCCCGCCAAGCTGATGGGTTCAGACAGCCTGGTCCTGAGAGGCCAGTCACAGGATTCGCTGCTCTATATCGTCACCCGGATCGGGGACATCGCCGGAGATGCTCAAGTGCGGGTGCAGCTCAAGGCGATGGATTTGAACAAGAGTATTTCGGCGGCGAACCAGATCAGCGCCACCGGGAGCACCTCCCTGGAAGTGACGAGCACCTCCTGGGTGCGCATCAATCAGACCCTGGTGAGTTCCGCCAGCGCCTACGACGACCAGAATGTGCCCCTGGTCAATCGCGGCCGCCAGTTCATCCTGGCGGTGGAAGCGGAGACCAGTGAACTCTCCGGTGTGGATTCGGTCTGGGTCCGTCTTACGACGGAGGGCAATTCCAGCATCGTCCAGCCCCTGTTGGTCATTCCGACCATAAACAAGGGTGGCACCGGGCGAGCCGAGTTTACTGTCATCTCTGATGACAGCTGGGATGCCGCGTTGGGCGAGATGCGCGAGACTTTCAGCGCCCAGATCCTCTCCGCCAAAGCCGTAGGATCCTCCCTGGCTGCGCAGGTACGTCAGCCGGTGCGGCCGGTGGATGCGCTCGCGACTGTGCGCATTCAGAATCCGGCGCGCATCGACCTCCGCCTTACCCGCGCGGCTGGCCAGGATTCCATCCTGACAGCGAGCCAGGAATTCAGGATGGTGGTCACCCTGGTCAACCTCGGTTCCGCGGCCATGCGGGACGGGCAATATACTCTCACCCTGCCGCCGGGCAACAAGTATCGCCTCGCTGAGGGAGATTCTGAACGCTCTTTTGATGTGCCGCTCGGCCAGACGAGCTTTATTGACACTCTTCTTCTGATCGCTCCGGAACAGGATTCCTTCAACGACACGATCCGCGTCGAGATCACCCGGGTGCCGCAGGATGTCAATCTCGGGGCAGCTGCGGCGACAGCGACGGTGCAAGCGGCTGCGATCGTCACCACCCTGAGGTCGGGACTGGCGCTGAACCTTTCCATCTACACGCCCACCGGTGCGCAGGACCGGATCCTCTCGACTGCCCAGCAGATGGTGCTGCGGGCAACTGTACAGTCGACCGACAACATCAAAAACAAGAGTGTCACCCTCAAGCTCCCCGTCTCGCCCAATTATGTTTTGCTGAGTCCTGCGATGCAGACGGTGGCCTCCAGCCGGGACACGGTGTTCTGGCGCATACAGGTCCCTGATGCCGAGACCTTGCTGGCGCACAATTTTGAGGCGGAAGCGAGGGGTCAGTCGGCGGATACCGTGCTGATGCAAACCCGCTCTGTAACCATCGATCAAATCGTCAGCCGTGCCAGCCTGTGGGTTGATGATCTGGAGGTGAGTTCCCCGGCGGAAGGGATTATGGAGAGCGGACAGGCCAATTTTTCCGTGCGTCAGCAGGCGATCCTGCGAACCAGGGTGCGTAATCTCGGCGCCGCCCGCGTCGGCACGACCGGCAGGATCACCCTCTCCCTGCAGAACAGCGGGTTGACACTTGTCGCCACCGATTCCATCCGGAGTTTCACCATCGGCAGCTATGTGACCTGGAACGTCCAGGCCTCCGATGTGCCCATCAGTGAGATCCGGGATATCCGCGTCGAAATTACCACGATACCCTATGATGAGAACACCAACGCCCCGGCCAGCATCGCCAATGGTTCGGCGACGCTCAACGTCCTCACCGAGGAGAGGGGCACGACACGGATCAATCAGTTCTTTATCAGCGCCCCCTTTGGCGCCCAGGACAACTCGGTCTCGACGGAGCAGAGCTTTGTGGTGACGGCGGATATCAGCTCCAATTCTGTCCGCAATCTGCAGGCGGAGATCAGCTATCCCGGGGGCTTTACGACCACTACGCCGGTGCTTCCGATACCATCGGGGGACCGTCAGGTGGTTACCTGGACGATGAAGGCCCCTGAGGAGGCGGGATCCAGTACCCTGACTCTGACGGTAAGCGGCAAGGACTTGCGATCAGGCATCGCTCTGACCAATCAGGTTCGGGCCATCAACGTGGTCACCCAGCCGGCGACCCGCTTCACCCTGACCCCCCGGATCATCTTTCCGAAGGGGCTGAACAACAAGGTTTCCAGTGAATCGCCTCTGCAGCTGGCCCTCTACATCGATCACCAGGGGGAGACCGCCCCGCACGGGGGCGAGGCGGCGGCTATTCGACTTAATGTCCCCGCGTCCTTCCTCGATGGCAGTGAGCCCCTGATCAAGAGCGGCATGGACAGCCTGGTCTGGAACCTGGTGGCCCCGGCGGTCCGTCAGGATACCCTTTTCGATGTCAATTTCAGCGTTACAGCGCTGCCCAGGGATGCCAATTCCGGGCTGGAAGCGTCCACGGAATTCGCCAATGTCTATTTCCCGATCTGGGTTGTCCGCAAAGCGAGGCTTGAAGTACTCGCCCAGGTTCACGACCAGATGGGGAGCACACCGGTTCCGGTCCGCATCGGCAACGAGTTTGACCTGGTTTCAATCCTGCATAACCTCGGCTCTGCGGATTACTACGGCGCCTATCAGGTGCAGCTGCGACTGCCTGCCGGTTATTCGAGTGCCGACGCGCTGACCATCAGCACGGAGAGCGATACCGTGATCTGGCGGGTCAAGGCGCCGGATGGGGTCAGTGAAACCCCGGACACGCTGGTGGTGAAGCTGCTCAGCGCGCCCAGGGATTACTTTTCCAAGACCGAAGCCGACATCGCTCAGGATTCAGCGGTGGTGCTGATCTCGCCGGAGGCCGGTTTTATGGTGGCCAAGTCCTTTCCGGTGCGCACCGGTTCCGTCGGTCTGCGCGGTGGCACCAGCCTCCCCATGCTTGGCCTCTCTTTACAGAACAGGGACCAGTCGATCGGCAGCCGGTCGCTGCTGGATACCATCAAGGTCTCCTTCCGCAGCAAGCGGGGCAGTGCGGTCCCGGCGCGGTCGGTTGTGACCAGAATCGCCGCCGTCCGGCACGGCAACCCCACCGAGGTTCTGGCCGAGAACAGCCGTCCCGGGACCGGCAGCGAGATGGTGCTCAATTTTGATAAAGCGGTGCCCGACACGATCCGGGGCAGCGATCTCTTCGCCATCGACATTCTTATCGACATCGCTCCCGAGGCCAGTCTCACCGATTTTGCCGTGGCGGTTGATTCCGCCAGTGCGATCGTGGCCAGGGATGCCATCTATCACAACCGGTTGAGCATCGCCGATTCGACCCTCAATCGCGTCCAGTATCTCGGTTTCTCCTCCGGCACCCTGGTAGTGATGCAAAACGACCTGGAGGAGTCTTTCTGCAACTATCCCAATCCTTTCGGGACGCCATCGCGGCCGACGACCCGGTTCGTCTATTATCTCAAGCAGGCGAGCGATGTCCGGATCAAGATCTTCACCCTGACCGGAGATCTGGTCCAGGCCTGGGAATACACCAAGGCGGCTCACCCCCGGCAGACGAGCGCCGGCGTGCATCAGGACGAAGTGATCTGGGACGGCCGCAATGGCCAGGGTCAAAAGGTTATGAACGGCGTCTATCTGGCCTATTTACAGACCGATTACGGCGAAATGGCGCTCACCAAGATAGCAGTTGTCAAGTAACGCATCGAACAGTTGGCCATCGTGAATCGAAAAATCAGAAAATATCTCCTCTCTCTGCTCTTCCTCCTGCTGATTGCGGGCGGGGGGGCGCATGCGCAGCAGGTGCTGCAGGATCGCACTTACGGCGGGGCCAACGACGTCTTCGACCTCCCGGTCGGAGCACGGGCTCTGGCCATGGGCGGGGCCTATGTTTCCACGGCCGACGATCCCTTCGCACTCTACTGGAACCCCGCCGCCCTGGAGAATGTGCAGAACATGGGGGTCGGGCTCTACTATTCCAATCTGACTGCGGGCACGCAGTACAGCTATCTGGGCTATGCCCATCCCACTCTTTTCCTGGGGACCTTCAGCCTTGGCATCATCAGCCTGTCGACGCCGGACATTGACATCCGTGACGATGATGATCCGATGAAGCTGGGCTCGCTTTCCTACAGCCGGAACATGCTGCTCTTCGGTTATGGTTACAAGCCGCTCAACTGGCTCGCCATCGGGGCTTCCCTTAAAATCGAGCGCGCTTCGCTGCCGGGCTACCCGGACGGGGCCACAGGGCAGACCGGCAGCCTCACCGAGTCCGCGCTGGGCGCTGATCTTGGCCTGGTTTTCACCCCCGGGCTGGCGAGCCCCTGGCTGAAAGATCTCACCCTGGCCTTGAGTGTGCAGAATGCGATCCAGCGCTCCATGCGCGCGGTTGAGGAGCGGGATGCCACACCGCGGACCCTGCGTCTGGGCCTGGACAAGAGGATCGGCATCGGCGATGACGGCAGCAGCGTGACGCTTGCCTTTGAGTACGACAAGATGAAGACGATGCCCGCGCACACCCATCTGGGACTGGAATACAGCTATCAGGATCTGTTTGCCCTGCGCACGGGCCTCTATCGCAGCCACTTCACGATCGGGGGCGGCGCCAAGGTGGCCGGTGTGCAGCTCGATTATTCCTACTGGACGGGTGATGATTCATGGTTGAGCAGCAGCCATCGCATCTCCCTGGTCTTGAACATCGGCAAGAGCCGCGAATTGCGCATGGCGGAGTATCAGGAGCGGGAGGCACGCCGCATCGAGCAGGAGCTGGCGGCCAAACGCCAGGCCGAACGGAATGAGGCCATAGTCTCGGGCATGAGCCGTGCGCGGGTCCTGGTCGGAAAGGGCGATTATCCCGGGGCTTACAGTGTAGTGAGCCGGGTGCTTTTTTATGATGTGACCGGCAGTGATCCGGACCTGGATGAGGCGCGGCAGCTGCTGCAGCAGGTCAACGCGGCTTTGGAGGAGGAACGCAAGCGCGAAGAGGCGGCCATCCTGGCCAAGACTGAAGAAGAGATGCGCATCCGCCGCAACAACCTGCAGATCGAGCAGCATTACCAGAAAGCTTTGAATGCCTACAGCCTGGAGGATTATCAGACGGCGATCCTGGAGTGCGATCAGGCGCTCGCCATAGATCCGAACAGCGAGCGGGCCACCGACCTGAGGCGCAAATCCGACGAACAACTGCGCCGGAAGATCATGCAGCTGGCGGAGCGCGCGCGGCAGCTGCAGGCCCAGGATCGCGGCTACGATGCCATAACCCTCTATAATCAGGCCCGGCAGATGGCCAAGGGGATACCGGATATTGAAACCTTCCTGGCGGGCCAGATCTCATCGATCGAAAGCCGGCTGAGCCGGGAAGATTTGATGCGGCGCGCTGCGGCGCAGGAGATGAGCCAGAATTGGGCCGAAGCGGCCAGTCTCTACCGCGAAGCGCTGCGCTATGATCCCAACAACCGCTCCCTGCAGGAGCGCTATAACGAGGCCAAGGCCCGGGCGGAAGCGCGCGACATGGAGATGCCGGAAAATGTGCGCGAACTCTACCGGCTCGGCGCGCAAGCCTACGCTCAGCACAAGTATGAAGAGGCGGTGCGCCACTTTGAGGAGGCCCGCAAGCTGCAGCCGCTGAACAAAAAGATCCTGAAGGCTCTCGATTCGGCGAAGGAGAACCTGCAGCGGCAATCCTCAAACCAGGGCACCCCGAACAAATAAGAGCAGCCGGCCCGCGACTCAACTGAAAGGAGCTCTCCAGGCCGGCGGCGCCCGCCGCCGGTGAAGGGGAAGAGGACCATTGTTCCAGAATATTCAAAAAGAGCAGCTGAAGGTACTCGCCCGGTTTGAATTCCTCGGTGAGCTGCGGGATTTTGTCACCAAGGTCGGCCACCGGCACGGCTTTTCCGAGCGGGTGATCAATGCCTTCAAGCTCTCCATCGACGAGGCGGCCACCAACATCATCAAACATGCCTACCGGGACTGGGAAGGCAGCATCACCATCCGCGCGATCGTCAAGAAGAACAGCCTCACCATTGTACTGGTCGATCAGGGCAAGTATTTTGATCCGCGTCAGGTCAGCGATCCGGACCTCCAGCGTTATGTCGATATCGGCAAGAAGGGCGGTCTGGGCATTTTCATCATGCGCCGGCTGCTGGACGAAATCGATTATCGCAAGACCGAGGAGGGCAACGAGCTGTGGATGGTCAAGTACCGCGACGTTGCGCGCAAGCACCGTCTCACGGTACCCTCGCTCTCCATGACCCTCAAGGCGCGCTACTGGCTGATTTCAACCTCTGTCTTCACCCTTTTTTTGATCAGTGTTTTCGTCTATAATTTTTTTCACAGTGAGGAGGCCATCACCACCGATTTCCTCGCCAGGGGGCGCACCGCGCTCTCGGTGATGACCAGTGATATCTCCACCAATCTGCAGCAGCAGCTGCCCGAGGGCACTCGCCAGAGTCTGGTGGATGGGACCAATCTGCCCGATGATATCGACATCCTCGCCCACACCCTGCCACCGCTCAACACCCTGCAGAATTCTGAATACCGCGATATCCTCTATCAGGCCTTGATCGCCGATAATAACCAGTATATTCTGGCCAGCACCGAAGGAAAACTGATCTTCACCCGGTTCAACCGGCCACAGGAGGCTGTGAGGGTCGAGAGCGATGTGCTGCGCTACACCTTCCCCTCCGGGGTAGAGGTGCTGGAGATCACCTCACCGGTGCTGGATGATTCGGGCAAGACTCTCTGTACCGCCCACTTTTTCATCGATCATGCCGCTATCAGCCGGGAAATCAGCAGCGAACACTGGAGCAATGCCCGGCTGATGGGTCTGATCTGGCTGATCGGCGCCGCCGGCCTTTTTCTGCTCATCATTCTGGTCATGAATCCCTTTCGGCGCCTCTCCGAATGGGTGAAGCAGCTCGGCCAACCCGGCGCCACCGACGAGATGGATATCGATGCCACGACCGAGATCGGCGAGATCGCCCAGGCTTTCAGCGATATCACCCTGAAGCTGCGGGAATCGCAGGTCAACATGGCCGAACAGGAACGGCTGCAGAAAGAGATGCAGGTCGCCCAGGAGATTCAGCAGACCCTGCTGCCGAGCGAATTTCCCGAGATCGAGGGCTACGGGATCAGCAGCTATTATGCTGCCGCCAAAGAGGTGGGTGGAGACTATTACGATTTTGTCGAGGTGGACAAGGATACTCTGGGTATTGTCGTCGCGGATGTCTCGGGCAAGGGGGTTCCGGGCTCGCTGGTCATGACCATGATACGCACTGCGCTGCGCACTGAGGCGCGCGGCATCAAGGACGCGGCTGAAGTGCTGGCACGCGTGAATGAATTTGTGGTTTCGGACATGAAAAAGGGCATGTTCGTCACCCTGTTTTACGTCATCATCGATTCCAAAAAGAGACGCATCAACTACGCCAGCGCCGGCCACAATCCGATGATCCTCTACCGCGGCGCCCGCAACAAGTCCTATTATCTCAATCCGCATGGTTTTCCCATCGGCATCTCTCTGCCGGATAAAAACCTCTTCCGCAACACCATCGAGTCCGATACCCTTTCTCTCAACGAGGGCGATATCCTGCTGATCTACACCGACGGCATCACCGAGGCCATGAACCGGCGGCGTCAGCTCTTCGGGGAGGAGCGTTTTCTCAACGTCATTCGCGATAACGGCCTCCTGCCGGCGCAGGATTTTGTCGACAAGCTGCACGAGGAGATCCTCTCCTTCACCGAGGGCACTCCGCAGAGCGACGACATCACCCTGGTCGCGATCAAGGAAAAGTCCTCTGCAGAAAAAATCGAACTTGAACGCGCCAAGCGGGTCTATCGCCTTCTCCAGAAGGGCGCCGGCATCAAAGAGGCATGCGAAAGCGAGGGTCTCTCCTCCTACTCCTATTATTCCAAATACAAGGAGATCTTTGAGCAGGGCAACATCGAAGAGCTGGTCAGCGTCGAGACCGAGTCCATTGAGGCCAAACATCTGAGCATCGAGGAGAAGACCAGGCTTTACGATGTGATCATGCGCTTCCCCGAATATGGGGCCAAGAAGATCCATGAGGAGCTCCTCACCGAGCGCTATGGCTTCATGGAGCTCAACAGCGCCAAGATATATGAGGAGCTGGTGCGGGCCAAGCTGAACACGCGCGAACTGCGCGAGGCTTTCGTTCATCGCGGCGGCAAGAAGCGCCGGCCCAAGCCGCCGGGGACGCCCATGCTGACTCTGGACGGGCGGGTTATCATCCAGAAGGGGGGCCTGACGGATGTGGAGTCCGATTATGAGGAGGCGGAGGCCACCGGCCCGGCCCGCAAGGGGCGCCAGACAGCCGAGCCGCCCAAACCGGCGCTTGCCGGGCGTCAGAAAGTGGCCCTGCCAGCGCAGCCAGTCACGAGCCATTTTCAGGGGCGCGATGTTCTCTCCTACCAGATCGAAGAGCTCCTGAATGCTCCGGTTGAGGATCTTTTTGACAAGCGGCTGGGCGGCCAGGTGCTGGAGGAGGAGCCCGCCGACGAGGAGTTCCCGGAGGACGTGAAACAGGCTCCTGTGGAGGTCAAGACACCGGCAGAGCCCGATCTTTCCATGGAAGAGCTGGGTTTCGAGTATGTGGCCAGCGAACCCCCGGATGGTGTACATGAAGATGACGCTTTGTTGGAGCTGCCGCCGGAGATCGTTCCGCTGGAGGCGATTGCAGCCGCCGAGGCCGAGAGCGCCGAGACCAATCTGCCCGAAAAGGCCGGTGAGGCCGACTTGCCGGAGCCGGCGCTTTTGCTGCGCGACGGCGATGATATCACCAGCGACGATCTGGATTTTGCCGATATGCTTGAAACCGGCGCCGGCCTTGAGGATCCTTTCGCCGTCCGCGAGGAGAGCAGGAAATTCCCGGCCGCGCCGATGGAAGAGGCGGTCGTCGTCCCGGAAGGTGAGGAGGACGGGGAAAAGTACCCCTCCCTGACGGAGGATACCGATCCGGCGCTCAGGGATATATTCGAGGAATTTCTCGAGATCGATGAAGAGGCCGGCCTGATTTCCGAAAGCGGTGAGCTGGAGAACGAGATCATCGAGCAGATTTTGCAGAATGAGATCGCCTCCCGGATGAACTGGCAGGTAGGGGAGACCGAGGGCGGCGAGGCCGACAAGAGCGGGCAGTGGCGGCTGGAGGAAGCGGCCGGACCAGCCGGCCGCGCCGAAGAGCCGGACCGGCATCGCCTTTCCTTTGATGAGCTGATCGACCTGTTGAACGCCGAGAAAAGCGGCGGAAAAGCCTGGCCGGAACCGGGCATGGAAGCGTCCGGGCAGGAGGCGACGGCAGCGGGAGACGGGAGCGAAGCGCCTCCTCTTCCGACAGATAATCCAGACCGCGATCGTGCCTACGCAAACGCTCTCAGCCGTTTTCTCAATGAAGAGTACAGGCAGGCGATCGATATCTGCTCGGATATTCTGGCGCGGGACGGCGATGATACGCAGGTGCGCGTGCTGCTCGGGCAATCCTATTTCCGCGCCAACGCGTTTCGGGAGTCGGCAAGGGAATTCCAGCGTATTCTCAAGATCGACCCGCGCAACAAGGAAGCGCATGAGAAGCTGGGGGTTATATACGCCAACCAGGGGGCATTTCCACGGGCTATTGCGCACTGGGAGTATCTGCTGCAGCTCGCACCGGAACGCCGCGATATTTTTGAGAGTATCCAGCGCGCCAAACAGTTCATCAATCAGACCGAGTCATCCTGACCCGGCGGAACAGCCACCGCCCGGATATTTTTGTTGACTATTAGAGGCATAAAGGCTATATTTGTTAGCTGCAAGAACTCGTCCGGACGGGGTATCTGGTGGAAAGACATGCTTTCGACTCAACATTGCGGTGACAGTCTGACGCCCAGCTCCTGCAATCGCAAAATAATCTTGATGGAGATTCAAAATGGAAGGCATCCAATTGTCAGTGGAGAAGACGGGTACCAAGAATAGTGTATCGATCATCAAGGTTGGCGGATATATTGACACCACCACATCCTCGGAGCTGGAGCACGCCCTGAGTACGCTTCTCAAGGCCGGATCATACAATATCATCATCGACCTGGGCAACGTCGATTATGTCAGCAGTGCGGGCTGGGGCATTTTCATCAGCGAGATCAAAGGCATCCGTGAAAAGGGCGGTGATCTCAAACTGGTGCGCATGATCCCTGAAGTATACGAAGTCTTTGAGCTGCTGGAGTTCCACTACATTCTCAAGGCGTGTGACACTATTGAAGAGGCCATAAAAGATTTCGAGCGCACGCTGGGTCCCGTCAGCGAGGGGGGCACGGTCGCCGAAGTCGATATGGCGACTGCGCCCGGCCGGAGCAGCAGTGAACGGCGTGACCCCGCACCGAAGCCGGAGAGCGGCAAAGCGGATAACCTGGAAGACAAGATCCGCAAAATCATTGCGCTGAATCCCGAGATCGGTACCATCCAGCTGATCAGGACGCTGAATTCGCCGGAACATGGCAATATCCGTCTCGGCTGGTTCGCGATGCGGAAACTCTTGAAAAAAAGCGGTCTGGACAGCAAAAAAGGTCGGGCCCTTCTCAGCTCCGGACGCTAAAGCACACAACAGCTGCGCCAATTTCCGGGTGGCGGACGATCTTCTGGCTTTGCGTCTGCGCCACCCCTTTCCCTCAGGTTCATCTTTCCTCGACCTTTTCCTATGTTTATTGACCACGCCAAGATACATGTGCAAGCCGGCTCCGGTGGGGCGGGCTGTGTCGCTTTCCGCCGGGAGAAGTACGTCCCCAAAGGCGGCCCTAACGGCGGCGACGGCGGCCACGGAGGCGATGTGATCGCTGTCGCCGACCGGCATATCCATACCCTGCTCGACTTCAAGTATCAGACTCTCTTCAAGGCCGAGCGCGGCCAGCACGGCATGGGCTCCAACATGACCGGCAAGTCCGGCCAACCCCTGCGGATCCGCATGCCCATCGGCACGACGATCCGGAATGCTGACACCGGGGCGCTGATCGCCGATCTGACCGAAGAGGGAGAGGAGGCGGTTGTCGCACGCGGCGGTCGCGGCGGTCGCGGCAACACCCGCTTCGTCACGCCGACCAATCGCACTCCGCGCGAATGGGATCCAGGGGAGTTGGGGGAAGAGCTCGAGCTCACCCTCGAGCTCAAACTGATCGCGGATGTGGGACTGGTAGGGCTGCCCAATGCGGGCAAATCAACCCTGCTTTCGCGTATCTCCGCCGCACGCCCGAAAATAGCCGACTATCCCTTCACCACTCTCATCCCCAATCTGGGCATTGTCCGGGTCAGCGATGCCCAGAGCTACGTTGTGGCGGACATTCCCGGCCTGATCGAAGGTGCCCACGAGGGCAAGGGGCTGGGCATCCAGTTTCTCCGCCACATCGAACGCACCAAAATACTGGCCATCCTGCTCGACAGCAGTTCTGACGAAATGGAAGCGGACTATGTGACGCTCATGAACGAA
>Ga0116143_10003438_pt1 | contig 15955 bp, 22 predicted proteins | sample AD_UKC034_MetaG_FD_89745 | JGI IMG/M metagenome (GOLD analysis project Ga0116143, IMG submission 89745) | Active sludge microbial communities of municipal wastewater-treating anaerobic digesters from USA - AD_UKC034_MetaG | ecosystem: Engineered > Bioreactor > Anaerobic > Digestate | place: USA...
GCAATGTATCCAGTGTAGTAGAGGCTTTATATCTAATCACTTCTTTATCTGTATATACTTCTACTATTGTTTCCATAGCATCTTTAATGATGTTATATTCATCATAGAATCTTATAACAGCAACTAGTTCATCTTCTATTGTTGCTCCATAAATAGGGATAATTTCTTTTGTGTCTATACTAGTAAAGCGGATTGCGCCATCACTATCAATATACATCAACTCCCAAGCTCTACCATAAATAGAACAATTCTTAGCTAGTTCCATATTTTCATTTTGTTCATCATTATATTCAAAAACTAACTTTAATTCATCAATACCTGCTTCTGAACCACTATAAGTAACAGGCTCACCCATAAAGTAGCCGCATAAAGTATCAGTAATATACTGACTAAATGGATGAGCAACCTTATTATTAGGTTTTGTAGGGTCTGCTTGTACCCTCTTTAAAATATCTGTTTTATTCAAGTAATAATCTTTAAGTTTAATCAATCTAGGTAAGTCTAATTGTCTAAACTTTAAAACCATTCTCTTGATTAGTTCAGGAGTAAGTTCATCTTTGCTATTTAATCTAAACATCTATTATTCTCCTTTAAAATAATATACTTTTATCCATTGTTTGCAATCTAGGTCTATCATCTATACATTGCATACTATATCTCAAAGCATCTAAGTAGTGATTAAATTTATCAACAGGCTTATTGATATATTCATTAGTTGCTCTATCTTTTGTCCAAGCATAATTCTGCAATTCCTCAATAGTCTTAACACAACTAGGGTGAACAATTATCTCATACTGTTGTACCCTTTGAATACCTTGTAATATAGAATCTGGACCTTTAGTACAGGGAATAATTCTTCTTACTCCCTTTCTTTTAATCTCTTCAATACTCTTTTGTTCTGCACTATCAGCTACAATAGTAGACTTAGATAAACCAAACTCTATAAGTTTATCAGCAATCTCATCATTTAAATAACCAGTCCCGCCCCACTCATTATAAATATAAATTCTTTTTTCCTCTTCACTAACAACAGTGGAAATAAGTGCGGTTGGGTCATTAGTGTAGCCAAAGTCCAGTCCAAAACAGTTTACACCCTTAATCTTCTTATAATCAAAATCAAAACTCTGCCAATTAGAATATACAAGTTTATCCAAACTACCAAACTCACCCTCTGCATATATCTTATAAAACACAGGGTTAGTATCTTTTAACAAAAGCAAAGAATCAACATATTCTTTAGGAAGAAACCTATTATCTTTGTATGTGGTTTGAATTATGCGGCAACCGCTTCTAAAATCCTCTAAACTGGCATCAGGTTTAAAGAACTCTAAATAGCACCAATTAGCTTTACTAACTGGGTTAAAACTTAAAATTATCTGGCTATTGTCTACTCTTTCTCTTATTCTCAAATCAACTTGGTTAAAGTCATCTTGAGTAAATTCAGTAGCTTCTTCTAGCCATGCATCAGTAATTCCCGCAATAGATTTTAATTTTTCTTGGTCATCTAAACCCATACAAATGAAACAAGAGCCATTAGGTAATTGGATAGAAAAATCAGTTTTATTAACCTTACATTTATTAAGTATATTCCAATCACTTAATGTATCCAACAAAAGCTGAAAAGTTGAGTTCTTAGTTGTGCGGTTGACTTTTCTTAAAACTAATACTTTTCTTTTACTTTTTAAACATTTAAAGATTAGTTTTTGAGTAATATACTTTGACTTTCCTGAGCCAGCCCCGCCATAATAGATTTCATACCTCTTGGAATAGTCTGTTAGATAAGGAAGATAAGATTTATTGAACAGATTCTTCTTCAGAGTTATTTTCATCTTCCTCACCTTCTAATCCTATAACAATTTCATCTTTAGCCTCTTGTTGTAGTTTGGCATCTTCTCTCATTGCCTTTTGCAACATTTCTAATGCCTTTAATTTAACAGAGGCGGGAATAGCTTCATCACCTTTAGGACAAAAAGCCATAGTTGCTATTTCTTCTGTTACTCTTGTTAAATCAATACACTTAGACTCAAATGCTGCTTGCCTTTGTTCTGCTATATATTGTTTAATTTGTGGAATACTTTTAATCTTACAAAAATTATCCATAGCAGCTTTTCTATCTTTGCAGTTAGGATAAACTGATTGGTATGCTTCTGCGGACTTGTATCCATTACTAAGCCAAGCATCTACTACAGCATAGTATTTCTGCCAAGTCTTTGGTCTAATGTTGACTCTTGTAGGGTCATATTCTTTATAAACCATCAGTTTTCTCCTTTCTCTGTTTCTATTATATATAAAAAAACTCTTAGTTCATTTATTAGGATTTGTCCATTTTTTTTTCTTCTCTTTTATTATACTCCTTTTTTACCTGAGTGTCAAGAATATTTTAACTAGGTAATAAAAATTTTTTTGCTAACTCAGGACAAATTTAGATAAATCTTCACAAATATTTTTTATATATATATGAGGGAGTAAGAAATGGCTTATCTTATAACTTCCTATAAAAAATATTTAAAAACCAAACATTGAGAGGAGAAATTAACAATGACAGACAACCATAGAAAGATGATTGAGGACTTATATAATCAATGTTCTCAAGAGCAAAAAGAAAAATATGATAAAAAGGTAGGTATTTATGCTATCTATTGTGATGGAAATCTTGTTTATATTGGAAAGTCAACTAACCTGTTAAACCGCTGGATTGCTCATAAATGCCATGTTTTCTGCAATGAAAGTAAAGAATATAATAGACCTATGTATCAAGAGCTAAGAAGAGCTTATAACTTAGGTCATGCCATATCTATTAATCTCCTAGAGTACTGTGATATAGAAGACTTAGAAACAAAAGAAGATGAATATATAGGTAAATATCTACCTCCACTTAATACTATGATACCAAAGGCGGGCGGCGGTCATTCAAAGAAGCAAATAAGTAAAATTTGCTGAGAATAAAATTTGACAAACTGAAAAATTTTTGGTATAATAGTAGTATAGAAAAGATAAAAGTTTGGACAATGTCTATTAAACCATTCATAGAAATTTTTATATATATATGAAAGGTCATATATTTTGACTTTATTAAATACCAAACCGATTCTCTTTAATGGTTGTTGTCAAAAGCGGGTAAGCATAAGCCACTTACCCGCCTCCTCTTAAAACTTTTTTGTGAAGATTTTTCTAAAGTTTTAAGAGAACAACAACAATAGGCTAAAATAAAAGGAGACAATAAACCATGAAAAAGATAAATGAATTTACAGATAAGAGCTGTAAAAATGTAGATTATATGGAAACAATAAGGGGTATGTGCTGGGAACTACATGATAAAAAAGGTATTAGCTATGCGGCAATGAGTAGAGAATGTAAAATAGGTTATGGAACTCTTGCTAATTTTGCGGCTTGCTATAGAGATACAATGAACAAAGATAACTGGCTTAAATTCAGTACCTATATTGAAGATATGTATAATAAATTGCTTGTTGATTAAATCTGTCAAAATTTTTGGACAAAGGTAAATAATTGACAAAGCCAAAATTTTATATTATAATAGAGATAGAAAAATGAAAATTATTTTGAACGTAATCATGGGGGTATGACCGACCATCTGCCCCTCTTTTCTTTTAAGAGGGTTGGTGGAAATTTTGGACAAAACCATGAAAACAATTAAAAATAATTTTCATATATAGTGTCAAAGAAAATAAAAAATTAGAAAAAGGAGAAAAGTTTTATGGCAAGAATACCTGAAACAGTAGAAGCATTAAGAACAGTAGCTAATCATGAAACAAGAGTACAGAAAGTCTATGAGAGAGTTTACAAATTAAAATCAGAAATGGGTATTCCTTATAATAAGATGGCTGAACAAGCTGGATTATCAAGAGGGAAAATGGAAAAATTAACAGGGAAATCCCGTAGAATGACAGATGAAAATCTTGATAAGCTGGTCACTTATTTAGATTCTATGGGATTCTAATTATGAGAGGAGAAAAGATTTTAAATGATTACGTTGGAATTAAGATTCTATCCATTAGCAGAAATAAAAGAATTAATGGATACCAAGAGAAAGGAGACTATTACTAATAATCTCACAAAATGGGGATACCGCTATGAGTGGATTCCAAGAAAAGGTGTAAACATTATTGAAACACCTGATATGTGCAAACCAGAAGAGCAACTGAAAAGCCTTTTAATGAGAAAGTTAGACTTAGATGTTAGAGCTGATTATAAAGCATTTGCCGCTTTCTTTTTTAAAATAATTGATGATGATTTATTTCTTACAACGCCGTGGGAAACAAGAGCAAAGATAATAGGTGATGAATTTGGAATTGAAGTGTCTGATAGAACATTAAGAAAATATAATGCAAAATTAGTTGAAAAAAATATGATGATTAAAGATGATTCTCAATATGAATATTGGTACACAACTTATGTATGTGGAGAGAAATGTCAAGATGTAGTAGGGATGTCAGAAGAAGAAGAAGTTGCGGCAATGGAAGATTGGTTCAACAAAAGAAAGGAATACTTAGAGGCGGCTGACCTTGAATATTCTCAGGCTATTGGTGTGGCGGATAGTAGAAACCCAAACCGCTGGAAGATAGCTATGAACAAATTATGGGAAACAACTAAGATAGTTTATTATAAGGTTAAAGGTTGGAACTTTAATGCTTTTAAAGATACAGATTTAAAAGAAATCTACAGACTTTCTGCTCTTGTTGTAGCAGATATTGAAATACCAGAGGAAGCAGAAGAAATTGTAGAAGAACAAGTTAAGTTCAATCCAATGAATAATTGCACTGGACCTAATGGAGAATTTATCTTTTAATAAAACTATTACTTATAACAGAAACTGTTCCAGACAATACTATTATATTGTACGGAACAGTTCATGTTAAAACTAATTAAAAATATTATTATCAGGAGGAACAATATTATGAGAGAAATCAAAATGGAAACAGAAGTTATGGTTTTAAAGGGTTATATCAACTTTTATAATACCCATAAAGAATATACAAAAGAACAGTTATATAAAGATTACTATGGAATGCATTGGGAACATTTCTACAATAAGAAATCTTTAGATAAATATTTAGTTAAGGGCAAATAAAAAAGGCGGCAATCACTTTACTTAATTGTGGTGATTGCCGCATTTTTTTTATTCCTAACTCTCTTTCTTTTGTTTTTCTTCAAGAATAGAAATCCTGGTTTCATGGTTTTGTAATCTCTCTTCTTGATTATCAGTTCTACTGGTTAAAACTTTAATATCTTCTCTTAATTCATCTATTGCATCTTGTAAACGAGTAATTGAGCTATTAAGATTAATAACAGGTTTTCCAACAGTCATAAATAAGCCTACAAGAGCAATGATAACTGTAACAACTGTCCATTCCATTATAGAAACTCCTTTTCTTATTTAGTATATATATATGAAGCGGCGGGCACCGGTATTAGTTCCCAAAGACTAGGTTAAGGTTACCCACAGCAGCGCCCACCGCATATCTAAATTAAAAGTAGAGCTTGTTTATTTCAGTTAGGTTTCTAAGAGTATCTTCATTAACTGCCTTTTGTGCTTCCTGCATAGACTTATAAATATTGTCAAAGGAAGTTAAAGGACTGCCTAACTCAACATAACTTTCTTCTTCTCTTGTTGGATAGTAAACAATCTTAGCTATCCTCTCTACCCTATCTACTCCTTTTATCTCATCTATAACTCTTATTTTATCTCCAACAGCTAAAGAACTGTGTAAAGCTGTAATATTTATTTTGTAAGTTGTCTGTGGTTTACTATATATTTCAATTTTATCCTGAGCCAATTTAAGTAAATCGTCCGCATTCTCCACAGATGCATTAACCCAATAGCCAACTATAATTTCATCAGTGTAGTCATAGTTTTCTACCCACATAGACCCATTGACTAAATTGATTGCCGCCCCATTTTTACCAATAGGAATCAATCTAGTAATCAAGTCATAAGTGTTAGACTGAACTTTACATTGTCTTAGATTAGTCTCATTGAAGAAGAAGGTTTCTTTATATTCTCCTCTTGTATTCCATATATGAATAACTTTATTTTTAGTATCAAAAGCAAAGTCAACATTGTAAAGTTGTTTAAGTGCGGCAATGGCGTCTAATGCAGATTTTCTCTCAATCTTTACGGTATAAACTCCAGAAACCGCCTGCTCAAATTTATATGTCCAATCAGTTTCTGCTAATACTTCATCTAAGCAAGTCTGTAATGAGTAAGAGTATCCAGTTAAGGAATCAATATGCTTACCAAGTAGCTTGCCCCAATATGGTTTACAGAATACTTCATAGTAATCATTATCTTCCATATTGACTTCTTTAACTACATAAAGATAATCATTTATTTCTATCTTTTGTTCCTCTTGAACTAATCCAACTTCATAAGGTAATTGAAACTGAGCAACTTTATACCCAGTATTCAATTCCTCTGTAATCTGAAGCTCACTATATTCTGCTATTGTTTTGATAAAATTCATTTGTTTATCATATAACTTTAACATTTTGAGCCTCCTTAAAATTTATTCTTATATTTTATATCTAAATTAGTAACTCCAATAGTTTTTACCTTAATAGAGTTTGCTCCTGCTTTTAATTTTGGTGCGGATGTCATTTTAAAACTATCAATAAGATTGCCATTATAAGTAACACCATCTTTAGTAACAGTAATAGTATTAACACCATCTACAGGCTTTGTTATATCAATAGCAAAGTAATCTTTATTGATATAGAACTCTATTGTATCATCAAAAGAAGAACAAGTAAGAGTAACAGTAATGTAAGTAGGGGCAGCCGCATTTTCAACTTCTATTTCTTTCCATATATCAAGTGCGGCGGCTGGTGTTAAGCTTTCTATCTCTGGCTCTTGTGGATAAACAGGCTCATCTGTTTCATACCATACACCATAAACAATTTTATGATTAAAGTCACCAGTTGATAACACTTTAAACTTAGTATAACCCTCATGGGCAACCGCAGTCCCCTTATTTGTTATCTCTGTTTCTATTTGCTCTTGAGATAATCCTTTTATTGGAATTATACAATAACCTAATCCATTTTCTACTGCTATTGATTCCTTATAGAACTCTACTAATGTAAACTCTGGTATTTCAATAGGATTAAATTGAAGATTAGGATACATAACTAATGAATTATCCATATTATTTTCTCCTTTAATTATTTTATTAGTTTTAACAGAAACTGTTCCGGACAATACTTATAATACTATGGAACAGTTTCTGTTATTCTAATTGATTTGCTATAGATTACATACTCTTAATAGCAAAATCTTGTCGTACTTCAGTTCCACCTGTTGGTGTAAATGTGATGTACTGACCTGTCTGTTTCTTACCTGTTGTTACAGTGAACTGAATATAAGGTCTGCCCCACTTATCTGTTCCTTGACCCTGCTTATTATAATAGCTGCCGTCGTATAGTCCCCACTGACCTGAACTAGTTGGTACACTATATACAGCTACAAAGTTATCATAACCTGAAGGCCCATCCCCGCTATCATAAGGAGTAAGTGCCCATGTTCCTCTATTTGCGCCCATTGTTGTCTCACTACTTATGTCGCTTGTGGAGTGATAATAAAGGATTTCAGGCGTTACTACATCTTCTACATAAACAGCACTAACAGTTACATCTGCGGCTGGCATTATAAATCCAGTACTTACAGAATCAGGAGAGATAATAGTTACATTACCAGAGTCAACCGCCCAATTACTGAACTTCTTACCTTCTGGTGCGGCATTTGCTTCAATAGAAACATGCACACCCGCTTCATATTTACCAGAACCAGTACCATTATTTACAGTAACATTAAATTTAGGTGCAGGTGGTGCTGGAGGTTCAGGACCAGGTATATTAGATGGAATAGGTAATATTGCGGGAGGTTTTGTTCCACTGTCTCCATTACTCTTAGACCAAGGAATAAATTTGAAGTTATTAACATCATAGAAACCTTGAGAGTAAGTATTGATGAATCCATTCTTTACATTTCCTGCTATTGGAATTAAATCCTCAATCAATTTACCTTTATGATATACTTGTACTCTTGCAATCTCACAATAGGTTCCAAATCCTGACTTGGCACTATTCATCAAAGCAAGATTACCAGTTAAAGTAACATTATCTGCGGGTGTTCTATCAAGAGTAACACCATTAAAAATAACATCTATATATCCTGGCACTGGTGCGGCACCATCTTTGCTTGACTTAAATCCATATTTTCTTATTGGAGTAGCATCTATATCTTCAAGAGTCTGAATAATAAACTTATGACCACTAAATGAATTAGATTCAAATACTTTAGCCGTTTTATTACTGATGTCGCCAGTTTTATATTCAGCGTTTGGCATATTAAGTGATAATCCATAATAATCATCAGCACCAAGAGCACCAAACATAGAACCTTTGCCGCTTGAATCAAACCATCTACCCCATACATAAATGGTAATATCTTGAATGTTCCAATCTTTACCCATTTGTAAGTCAAAAGAAAAGTTACCAGAGTTATCATTGGCTGTCCAAACAAGAGAAGGATAATCTACATCAAGCGGCAAATCAGCTATTCCCTTTTTCTGATACTTATTATAATAAATATTAAAAGCAGATTGAGTATCAAATAAAGCCACCGCCGCACTTTCACTATACTCTGTTGAAATATCAATGAATCCATTTAATGTTCCTAATTGCGGTTTGTACTTATTTATATCAACACCAAGAGCTAAGAAGAAATCATTCCAAGTTAATGCTGATGCGGCAACCTCTGCTACTTTATCCTTATCAACATATACTGTTTCTTCTGCTATTGTTTTGTAAATTTCAGAGTTATCATAACATTGAGAATATCCTTTTGCTGTTGCTACCCAGTTCTCAATGTATTTAATTTTTATTTCTTTGGCATTTGGTGCTTGTATATCAAAAGAAAGATTAACAGCATCACCAATGCCCCAATCATTAAGTAAGATATAATCAACTTTGAATACACCATTTTGTACTCTGTTAGGTAATCCCGCCCCTTTTAAAACACAAGGAAAGACTAAGTCAATATCATCAAACTTAATACTACATTTTTTTATTGCTTCTGTAAGGCGGCTAATCTGTTTGTAAGCCGCATCTTCATCATTCTCTGTAACTAAGAATGATAACTTCATTGTCTTAAATTCATAGTCCTGTCTTAATAGAGTTCCTTCTACTGAACTATCTAACCAATCTGTAACTGATTCAATATTTTGGGTAGAACAAACTCTATCAATTAACTTAGCACTATAATCTGTTATATTCTTTCCATTTATTTTCATTTACTTATCTCCTTTTTATAGCTAAGCCAAGTTCATTCAACATATCTTTATTGCTTGCTTTTGCGGGCTTCTTGTTGTTCTCTTGGTTTGGCTGTATTGTTTGTTCTTTAACAACAGGAGTAGTGTAAACCATGCTTTCTAATTGTTTGCTGAAGTTCATACTTTTCCTCCTATACCTAGCTTATTGAAAGTTTCTTCTCTACTATGAGTTTCTTCTACAACAAAAGGTTCTGAATCAGGATTCTGTGCTTTCCTAATGGCAACTATCATTAAGTTCCCTACATCACACATCTTTTGTTGATATGCTTCATAAGCTAATTCAATATCTTCTTCATTCCATTCTCTATAATCAAGACCGCACAGAAATGCCTTTTTCTTTACCTCTTGTGTTATCATTCTCTTTCTAAAGCTCCTGTTCCTTGTAACTGAACTGTATAGGTTACATCTTTATTAAATTGTGTACCAATAGGAAAAGCAACTATAAAGGCTTGACCATGATAATTCATAACTTCTGATTTTAAAGATAAATCAATTATTGTATGATTAACAAAAGCATCTTCAAGAGCAGTCAAAGCTTCATCATTAACAACATATGCGCCGTTACAAGTCACTGCCCAACTTTTTAAGCCAGGTAATGATTCTTGCCATTCCATAGCCACTCTATCTGATACATCACTTGCTGTGACTGCTCTCTTTAAATCAGCATTTATTTGTGCGGCAACCTCTTTTCCGCCTATAGAAAGTAGACAATCAAATCCTCTCATTATTCTACCTCCATTGTATCAACTGAAATAGTGATTACTCCATGCTTTGTTATTGGCCCAATTTCTTTATCATCCATAATAGATAAAGAACTTTGAGCATATGTTATCTTTTCCTCTTGTCTAACTGAATCAATTTTCTTCACTACTTCATTGTAATAATCTTTAATTTCTTTTTCTCCCTTATAAGTTGAGAACACATCAACTCTCAATAGCCAAGTAACTTTAGTAAAGTTCTTATAATTTATTGGGGCGGTTGTTATAGTTCTCAATATTGCATAAGGACAATTTTTATGCCCATTTCCATCTGGATTATCAGTTATTTTGATAGACAGACCAGAAAGAGCATTATAAACTATTTGTTTTACATCTAACATAATCTATTTCTCCTTTTAGTGACTAGGATAGTGATTAGCGTCATTTCCCGCACTAATATCATCAAGTATAATTTTAAACATAGTAACAGGTGCCATCAATAGCTTAGCAACTATTATACTAATCAATTCTGCTAAGAAACCGCCTAATCCTTCTGCCTCTTTCATTGCTTCTATCTCTTCTAACTGTTGTGCCCTAGCAAAGATTTCTTCTCTTGCATCTATTAAGGGTGTTAAATCATAATACCAACCTGCTTCTGCGGCTGTTGTTGCATTAGAATTTTGCATAAAAGCAATTATATTATCTAATTTCTCTAAATCATCATAACACTCTTGTAATGTTCCTTCACTACCACATCTATCAGTTAAAAAGAATAAGTCAGCATCATTATCCATAAATTCTTCTGCTAAAGCTCTCATGCCTCCTTCTACTTCATTATAAGCATCAACAAGAGCCGCTTCAAAATAAGGTTGTGCGCTCATTCTACTTGTTCCATACTCTTGATAAGCACTATATGGGGCATCAGACCAAATCTCACATCCACCTGCATCAGCTTGATAACCTATGTGTTCCCTTAAATATCCAGTATCAACAGGACAAGTAGCTTTGGCTTGCTCTTCAAACATTTCACCAAACTGTTCCCAATATGTTGAATAAGGAATGGGGATATGGCACATTGGAGTATATATTGGCAAACCTAAGCTGGCAGGAGTTACATCTGCATATAAAGCCCCATCCCTATTCTCAACTTCTGGTATCATTACTCAGTCACTTCCACAAGAGTAATAAGATATTGGTTTCTGTATGGAACTTGTGCCCTTAGTTCATACTTTTTACCATTGTATAAAAAATAAATCTTTTTAATTACTTCCATAGTAAACCTCCTTACATACTTCTAATGCAGAAATTCTGTCTAACTGCTGGGTCACCATTATTTGGAGTAAAGATAATATATTGACCAGTTTTACTTCTACCAGTAGTTACTTCACCATCTAAATATTCTCTTCCATTAGCATCTATTTTTACTGTGCCAGTCCAATAGGAAGTATTATATCCAGAGAATCTACCTCTAACGCCTGCAATAGAATAGCAAGCATAGAAGTAATCATAGGCGGCTGGTCCATCTCCACTATAAGCATCGGTTGACCAAGTTGCGGCATTAACTCCAGTTGGGTCATTATCCATAGCTGATTTAGATTTGTAGAGTAAGATAGCTGGTTTAATGGCGGGACCCGATTTCTGCCACACTTGAATCCCATTAACTAATATTTCAGTTACTTCATTGCCATTGTAACTACAGCTTTTTAAATCTACATTATTTATTTTAACACTCATTATAGAGTAATATTTAAAGCTCCAGTAGAGCTATTAAAACTAAAGGTGGCAGACTTTAGTTGATTTATAATTGAAGTCTGGTCTGCGGCTGTCCAGTAATCAACGCCTTTAACTGGGGTAGTTCCATTAGTACCAGGCTCACCTTTTTCACCTTGAGGACCTTGTGCACCATTTTCTCCAGGGTCTCCCTTATCCCCTTTAGGACCAGGTTCTCCCTTATCCCCTTTAGGACCAGGTTCTCCTTGAGGCCCAGCCGCACCAGTAGCACCAGTATCTCCTTTATCACCCTTATCCCCTTTTAGACTTGCCTTTTGTTCAGGCGTTAAATCTTCAAAGGTCATTGTTCCATCAGCACCTTTTTCACCTTGAGGACCCACTGGACCAGTCTCACCTTTTACAATATATAGACTAGCCTCATTCTCCATTAAGGGAACATCCGCAACAACCTTTAAAATCTGTTCAATAGAAACACCATAAGCAGTAGCTTCTTCTATATTGCTACCTACTGATAACTTAACATCAAAACTACCTGTTTCTATTGTTTCTTCTGTCCAACCACCTTGACCATCAGGAGTAAGGGTAGTTTCAATTCTTGTAATAATATCATTTCTCATTATTTTAACACCCTTACCTTTCTATTTTTAACTAACATACTAAGTGTTGACTTACTATAACCATCAATGAAACTTTCATCAATAGAAGAAGCATTAGACTCAGAAATGCCTTCATTATTTAATCTATTATATCTTTCTATTGTCATCTGCACAACAGCATTGTCTAATTTATCAGAGTATTCATCTAAATTACAGAACTGAGTAGCTTCATCTTTGCACATATCCACAATAGCCTCAATCTGATTAAGGTGAGATGCGGCGGCCGGTCCAATCAATGTACTAGCTTTTTCTACTATTGTCATCTCTTTATCTCCTTTATTTTAATACTTTTATTACTTTTAACAGAAACTATTCCAACCAATATATATTATTGTCCGGAACAGTTTCTGTTATTCTAAATGATTTTCTATAATAAAAAAATGCCCCAAAGGTAATTTTAATTCTACCTCTGGGGCAAGCCTTTAATCAGAGGTTACTTAAGCTTTAGGAGTTAACTTAACTACCTTGTTTTCATCTGTAAGAGCAACAACTGCAACCTTTCTGATATACACTTTGTTATTTCTTACATTAGCATCTCTTTCCTGCTCAACCTCTGTATCTTTCTTAATGAAAAGAGTAACTGCTTCTTTGCTAGCTAAATAGATATTACCATTAGTAATAGCCTTAGTAACAATAACAGGAACGCCGCACACAGAACCAACATAACCAGTTCTAACAAAAGCTTCATTGTATTTAAGGTCATCTTTTAACTCTTTGCGGAAATTAGCTAAATCAGCAACACCTACAAGAATAAATAAACCATCTTCTTTTTCTGTATTTAACTTAGCAATAGCATCAACAATATCTGTAAATGCAGAACCGCTTCTTTGAACTGTAAGAGTAGCCTTATCAAACTCTGCAATAGCCTTAGCAGTAAAGTCATTAATCATAGTCTTTGCGATTCCTTCAAGACCAGCCTGAACAACCATTGGGTCAGTCATAGCCTGTTCATCATAATACTGGAATCTACCCTGAACAGTTTCTACTTCATACGGTTTAGTTGTGAAGCTAACCTCAATATCTCCAGTGTTTCCTTTACCCATTGCAAGAGTTTCTACATCACCCTGTGCTTTATAAACGTTAATCTTTTTCTTCATACCAGCTTCCTGTGTCATGCTAGTATCTACTGTCATGTAACTTGTTAAATCAACAGCAGTAGTTAAAATGTCTTCAATTTTGTTGGCTAAAACAACATTTTCATAAACCTGATTTGCCATAATTATTTTCTCCTTTATCATTTCATATTAGTCAAGCTGTTGTATAACTCAGGTTGAGTTTTAAACAATTCAGCTTGCTGCATTAAGTTCATTTTCTTAAATTGTTCTACGGTGATTGCTTGATTATTACCTGCCCCAGTCTTAGGTGAACCTGTTGCAATCCTTTTATTAATCTCTGCTTCAACCGCCTTGTTAAACATCTTCTCAAAAGAGGTAATGTTTTTCTTTGTAGTTTCTGCATCAACAGCAACAATAAATGCGGCTGCCTCTGCTGGTAGACCCTTTTCCCCAAGTTGTTTTTCTGTTTCCATAACCAATTCTTTCTTTGCTATCTCTTGTTCTCTCTTTTCTAACTCAGAAAGTTTTTGATTATACTCATACTCATGCTTTTCCTCTTGGGACATACTTGCTAACTTCTGAGCCTCTTGCTGTTTCTTCAAGGCTTGAGTAACTCTCCTATCTCCCTCTTGCTGAAGTAATTTATCAACTTCCTCTTGAGTATAAGTCTTAGTTTCTTTATTATCTTGGTTCTTAGTTTCTACTTCTTGAGTAGTATTTGTATTCTCTACATCTGCCATAATTATTTACTCTCCTTCTGAGTACATTCCTTTTAATTCCCTCTAAGAAGAGTTAATCTTATGGAATCCCTCATATTTTAATTATTTTGTTACTATCCTATTTACTTGTCTCTACTTATTTATGAAAAATCTCAGTATTCTTTTATTTAGTCTTGTCCAAAAATTCCTAAAAAAACACATTGACAATTAGGATGATAAGGCGGCAAGTCAATACCTAAAGTACCATAAAGAGATACTTCATGTTCACCAACCATTTCCGCACATATCTCATCACAGGGGCTATCATTCTCAATTACCGCATATCTTGCACCCTTCATTAAGTTTGCATCTCTACAGCCTTGAACTGAAGCCGCCTCTAATTCTGTTCTGATTAATCTTTTCCATTCATTTTCTGCTTTTGTAAGAATATCATGAAGTAAACCCATCAGAACTATTGGGTCATCTCCTTTCCATCCTAGCAGTAAGCCTTGTATTTCTTGTTTAATACCATTCATGTTAGCTATAATTCTTTGATTATAGTCTTTACCATCCTTGCACCAATTAGTATTATAACCAAGAGCAAGAGAAGGAATAGTAAAGCCAACATCATTTAATTCACCTAGTGTGGCATTTAATGAATAACCATAAGCTAAAGTAAGTGCATTGTTTAAAGCTTCTATTTCAGTTTGTGCTATCTTATCTAGCTCTTGCTGAATGAAGGACAAGAGTAAAGCAATATCAGTAGAACTAAGTTCATTATCTTTTGATAACACTATAAACATCTGCATTACTTTAGCTTCCCAGCCAGCACCAATCTTAAAAGCATTATTGTTTATTTTGTGTGCGGCTGCCCAATTCATTATTCTACCTCACTATCTTCTTCTTTATTTAAAACAGTTGGATTAACTCCTGCTGTGTAATAAATAGTTGATTCAGTTTCCTTTTGTAACTGTTCTAATTCTTTATCAGCATCTTCAATAAAAGGTAACTGTCCAAGTAAAGTTCTCTTAGACACAATGCCATTAAGATTCTGAACTAGTGTACTTATATCGTCTTCATTTACAGGCAAGTTTCTAGTAAAGATTATGTCAACACCCATCCAGTCTAGGCTAGCTTTTCTTGTAAGGCTAAAGATAATACTAATAATCTCTAATCTTCTTTGTAAGCCTTTCTTGAACTTTCTCTCCTTAATAGAAGCAAGGTTCTCTGTACCTAACAACTTATACTTCATTGCTACACCAGATGTATTGCCGCCAAAGTTCTCATCACTGCTATTAGGTGTCTTACTAAACTTATGAATATCCTTCTCTAATCTTTGTTTAGTAGTTTCAACTCCCGCACTATCTCCATCTTTAGTTAACCACTCTGCTTTTGTATTTTCATCCATTAAAAGAACTCTGTTTTCTTTCATTGTTTTAATATCATCAGCATCAGCGGTATAACCATATAATGCTAAGTAAGCATCACAGAAATATTCAAAGTCATTTAAATCATCAGAAACAAGAGCATCATAAGCATCAATCAATGACATAACTCCTTCAAAATCACCAGTCATATCATCATTGTTTCTATATTCAACAAAAGGAACACAACCAAAGAAATGCGGCTGGCTGTCTATAAGCTGCAATGTATCCAGTGTAGTAGAGGCTTTATATCTAATCACTTCTTTATCTGTATATACTTCTACTATTGTTTCCATAGCATCTTTAATGATGTTATATTCATCATAGAATCTTATAACAGCAA
>Ga0116143_10003445_pt1 | contig 15938 bp, 18 predicted proteins | sample AD_UKC034_MetaG_FD_89745 | JGI IMG/M metagenome (GOLD analysis project Ga0116143, IMG submission 89745) | Active sludge microbial communities of municipal wastewater-treating anaerobic digesters from USA - AD_UKC034_MetaG | ecosystem: Engineered > Bioreactor > Anaerobic > Digestate | place: USA...
AGATATGCGAAACAATTTGTCAAATTTACCCTCAGATTAGTAGAGATTTCCTTATCAGTGCCGCGCTTCTCCATGATATTGGAAAAGTGGAAGAATATCAGTTGAGGGGGATTATTGACCATACTGATAAAGGGAAGTTAATCGGGCATATTATCATGGGAGCCGAGATGATAGAGGAAAAGATTAAATTGATAAAGGATTTTCCGGAAGACCTGGCAATGATGTTCAAACACACCATTTTAAGCCACCATGGTAAATTGGAATTTGGCTCACCCAAACTGCCCAGCATATTGCCAGCTCTGGCTCTTTTTTATGCTGATGATACTGATGCCAAGCTCAATGGATTAGTCTGTTTAAAAGAAGAAAATAAATATCTGGATAAAAAATGGAGTGACTGGATCTGGTGGCTGGAGCGACCTATTTTCCTGGCAGAAGATAATATTATAAAAGAGAGTGGTAACAGATCAGAAGAATAGTAAAAGCAGCTCTTTTTAATTTTAATAGTAATACGCAAACATATATAAAAAATTGTAAACACAACAAACAAACAATATTAGAGCAGGAGGAAAACTATGCAGGATAGGCTAAAAAGTGTTCTATCGAAACAACGGGCAGATTATGTGGAGGTAAGACTGGAAGAATATGAGTCAACCAATATTCGTTTTCAAGGAAAGGATATAGACAAAATCAGCAGCTCCCAGGAGAAGGGAGGAAATGCGAGGGCATTGGTAAAGGGTCGATGGGGTTTTGTTACCTTTAATCGCTGGGAAGATTTAGAAGATAAGGTAAAACAAGCCGTTGAAATTGCCACCTTAATTGGAGATGAGCAGAGCTATTTGGCTTCAATGGAACCGGTGGTGGAAGATTTAATGGCTGAATATCCCAACTATTTTAGAGAAGTGAATCTAAAAGAAAAAGTAGCTTTGATGAAAAATTATAGCAATATAATAACCAATTTCAGCTCCAAAATACAATCATCAATAGCCGATTATACCGACCGCTATAATGTGGTGCATTTTGCTAATTCTGAAGGCACCTATATCAGACAAGTACACCCTTATCTTAGTGTACACTTCACAGCCATTGCCCGTGATGGTGATGATGTTCAGATGGCCAAAGAGAGCATAGGTACTGTTAAGGGATATGAACAGGCACTGCAAATATCTTCTTTAGCACAAAAAGCAGCACAACGATCCGTTAATTTATTACAGGCAAAACATGTTCCTGGTTGTGAATATACGGTAATTTTAGACCCGGTTCTGGCTGGAGTATTTATCCATGAAGCCTTTGGCCATTTAAGCGAAGCAGATTTTCTCTATGAAGACCCCAGAATGCAAAATTTAATGGTTCTGGGAAAAAAGGTAGGTTCCAAAGAGCTGAGTGTGGTGGATGATGGCTCTTTACCCGAGCTATTGGGAACCTCAAAATATGATGATGAAGGAGTTCTTACCAGAAAGAATTACCTTATAAAAAAGGGTATTCTAACCGGAAGACTACACTCCCGTGAAACTGCTGCAAAAATGGGAGAAGAGGTTACCGGAAACGCCAGAGCTGTAAGCTATCATTTTAAACCAATAGTTCGTATGACTAATACCTATATAGAGAAAGGCAAGACACCTTATAAAGACTTATTTAATGATATTAAAAAGGGCATTTATGCCCGACAATTTTATGGGGGCAATACAACCTTTGAGATGTTTACCTTCAGTGCCGGTGAAGGTTATTTGATTGAAAACGGAAGGGTGACCGAACCGCTTAAAGATATTACTCTGACAGGCAATTTATTTGAAACATTACATAATATTGAAGGGATAGGGAATGATTTTAAAATTATTGAATCAGGAGGAGGCTGTGGTAAGGGTGGCCAATCTCCCCTGCCGGTAACTTTTGGAAGTCCCCATATCCGTATCAAAAATGTGGTGGTGGGAGGAAGATAAAATTATGCAAGACAACATACAAGAATTAATGGATAAATTAGGTAATAAAGTTAGCTCTGGTGAACTATTTAAGGTAAATTTTAAGACCGTTCCGGTTGATTATGAGATGAATCAGTTAAAATCAATAAATTCAGAGGAAGTGGAGGGGTGGGCTTTACGGGTTATAGATAATGGTAAAATAGGATTCTCCTCTTCTACTTCTGAAAGTCAGTTTGAGAATATGATTGCCAGAGCAAAAGAAATAGCCCAATTTGGTCAGCCTGCCCTCTTTGATTTCCCGGAACAGGTAAAAATTCCCCGTAAGGGTAAACTAAAACTATATGACCGTTCTGTATCTAAAAAGAGTATTGCTGAGATGATAGAGATGGGAAATAGTATTATTAGTAGAGCCCATTGCTTAAATAGTGAATTACGTTGCGATGTAGGAATCGTTAAACAGGAAGGGCAGGTACGGTATTGCAATACCCACGGTGCTTCCTTTGATTATCAGAAGACTACCTTTGCCAGTTCGATCATGATTCAGGATACCAAAGAAGATGATATGATGATGTTAATGGAGTCCAGGCAATGGGGACAGGATGCTCTCTCTTTAGATTCTCTCTGGGAAAATATTGAACAGAAGTTCAATTGGGGTAAAAAAATTGTTGAGATAGATAGTGGCTATATGCCGGTTATCTTTACCCCTAAGGCATTGCTGGTTTTAATCCTACCTCTTATAGCAGGATTAAATGGTAGAATGGTCAACAAAAAAATATCTCCCCTGCAGGATAAACTGGGACAAACCTTATTCAGCCCTCTGCTATCTATTTACAATGATGGGACAATTGATTATGCTGAGGGGAGTGCTCCCTGTGATGACGAAGGGATACCCATGCAAAAACTACCCTTGGTAGAAAAAGGGGTATTAAAAAACTATTATTATGATTTACAAAATGCTGCGGAGGCGAAAGTAGAGCCTACCGGTAACGGTATAAGAAATAGTTATCATACTTCCCCTTCTCCCGGAATAAGCAACCTAGTTATTCCAGAAGGAGAAACCACATTTGCCGATATGGTTAAGGATATTAAAAAAGGAATTGTAGTTGATCAGGTATTGGGATTGGGGCAGGGCAATATTCTCAGCGGTGCTTTTTCTAATAATGTTCAGTTGGGCTATAAGATAGAAAAAGGGAAGATAACAGGCAGGATAAAAAATGTAATGATAGCTGGAAATGCCTTAGAAGTATTGAAGGATATTGTTGCAATTGGTAGTGAAGTGGATTGGAAATCTGGTCGATATTGTTTTCCACATATTTATATAAAATCCATTTCTGTTGCAACAAAAAATTAAGATAGGAAAAGTATTAGAATGATAAAACTTTTATTGATAAGACATGGAGAAACTTTTAGTAATGCTGAAAAACGCTATGCCGGACATCATGATGTTGGGTTAACGGAAAAAGGAATCTGGCAGGCAGAGCAGCTGGCAGAACGACTGGCAGAATATCCCATTAAAGCTATTTATAGTAGTGATTTAAAAAGAGCGATACACACTGCTACTATTGTTAATAAAAAACACCAGTTGAACCTGAAAATAGAACCTCTCTTTAGAGAAATCCATTTTGGAGAATGGGAAGGCCTTTGCTTTGAAGAGGTAAAAAATATTAATGAAAACCATAATTATTGGATGTGTGAACCGCATCTGCCCCTTCCCGGTGGAGAGAGTATGTCTGGTTTCGAAAAAAGAGTATTAAGTGGTTTAGAAAAAGTAATTGCCGAACATGATAATAATAATGAGTGTGAAACTATAGCTATTGTCTGCCACGGTGGGGTTACCAGGATTATTATCGGTAAGGCTTTAAATATTCCTCTGGATAAAATCTGGTTTATAAAACAAGATTCTACTAATTTAAATATCCTTCATTACTATAAAGAAGATATCTATTTTGTGGAAACTATTAATGATATTAATCATTTGAATGCTAATCCAATATCAATAGAAAAGGGATGTATTGATTAACTGATGAACAATAGGTTTGAAGAAATTATTGGAGAAATTCCCTCTATTGATAACACTATCCTGAAAGACACCCTAAATCATTTCGACAAACTGGCTAAACCTCGAAAAAGTTTAGGGAAACTGGAAGAGATAGTAGCCCGTGCGGCGGCCATTTATGGTACTGCAAATCCCGCTATAGACAGAAAAGTAATATTTCTAATGGCTGCTGACCATGGAGTTACCATTGAACAGGTAAGCGCCTATTCTTCAGAAATTCCTTATCAGATGGTATTAAATTTTTTAAAGGGTGGTGCTGCTATAAATGTGCTGGCGCGCCATTTTGGCGTAGATATAGTCGTAACAGATATTGGAGTGAATGGAGATCTTTCTGACAAAAATGGTATCATTCATAAAAAAATTGCCTTTGGAACCAATAACATGGCTTTAGAACCAGCAATGAGCAGAGAAATGGCTGAAAGGTCGATAGAAATTGGTTTTGAAGTATTTGAGGAATCCTTTGCCAGGAGGCCTATAGATCTAATAGGATTAGGGGAAATGGGCATTGGTAACACAACTGCTAGTAGCGCCATTATCAGCCTGTTAACTGGAGCCAAGGTTGAGGATGTAGTAGATTGTGGAGCAGGGCTTCCACAAGATACAGTCCAGCGTAAAATAGAAGTTATTAAAAAAGCTATTTCTTTAAATCAACCTGATCCTTATGATGCAATAAGCATTTTAGCAAAAGTAGGTGGGTTTGAAATAGGTGGGTTAGTAGGATGTATTTTTGCTGCTGCAAAAAGAAGGGTACCAATAGTAATGGATGGATTAATTTCCGGTGCCTGTGCTTTACTGGCATTAAGATTAAACCCGGTGATAGAGGATTACCTTTTTACCAGCCATTGTTCCCGGGAAAAAGGACATAAGATTTCACTTGACCATCTGGGAATGTTTCCTATTTTTGACCTGAAAATGTTTCTGGGTGAGGGAACAGGTGCTATATTTGGCATCAATTTCATCGAAGCAGGGTTTAAGCTGCTCAATGAAATGACTGCCTTTGATAATTTAAGAAATAACAAATGATAGATGAAAAATAATTCTACCTGTAGTGTAAATTAATTCCTTTTATATTAAAAAGTTAAAAATTAATATTCATCTTTCGAGTTTTTAGAGAATGGAAAAACAGAAACCAAAACTAATTCTAATTACCGGTGGAGCAAGAAGTGGTAAGAGCTCATTTGCTGAATCACTTGCTCAAAAGATGGGTGAGAATATTATCTATATTGCAACAGCACAGGCCCTCGATAAGGAAATGAGGGAAAGGATTGCTGAGCATCGTAAGAGAAGACCTAAAAACTGGCAGACAGTTGAGGAGACTGTGCAAGTAGATAAAGTTATTAAAAAAGTTGGTACTCAAACAGAGGTAATCATTATTGATTGCATGGCTCTGCTAATCTCTAATCTCATCTCAGACTTTAATGAGAAATCTTCTAAAGATATTTTTGCCTCTAAGGTCCAGGAAAAAATTGAACATATTATGGAGGCTTCTTTAAAATGCCAGGCAACAGTTATCATAGTAACTAATGAGGTGGGCTCAGGCCTGGTGCCCATTAATCCCACAGGTCGGTTTTATCGCGATATATTGGGTCAGGCAAATCAATCTATTGCCCGTAATGCCGATTTAGTATATCTTCTGGTAGCAGGTATCCCACTATTAATAAAAGGCAATAAAGATGAGTAACATTACCCGTTTTGTCCGCAGATTTTTGTTAGCACTCTCTTTTTTGACTGTTTTACCCATTCCTTTAATTTTTTTCAAAAAAGAGATAGAAAATAATAATAGTGTTAATGCAGATTTTTCTAAATCCAGTGTCTTTTTTCCTCTGGTAGGTTTAATTATTGGAGGTATTCTTCATATTTTTTGTCTGCTGTTAAAATACATTGAATTACCTGTTCACCTGCAGGCAGGATTACTGCTGACAATATGGGTATTTTTAAGTGGGGGACTTCATCTGGAAGGGTTAGCAGATATGGTGGATGGGTTTTCTGGTGGCAAAAATAAGGAAGAAATTATTGCTATTATGAAAGATGGCTCAATTGGGGCGAAAGGTGCAATTGTCTTAATTTTATTAATAATGTTAAAATATCTCCTTTTGCTCAGCTTAGCCGAGCATGCCAAATGGGTAATTTTGCTTTTAGCTCCTATGCTGGGAAGATGGTCTATGATCATAGCAGCATATTCAGGGAAACCAGCATCCTCCTCAAATACTTTGTCAAATATGTTTACCCGATATCTGGGTAAAAAAGAATTATTAATATCGACATTATTTGTAGTTATGGTGATGGTCAGTCTTTTAATGTTTTCTGGCCAGCTTATATTTGAACCACTTATTCTATTGTTAATTAATATAGGAATGACTGTTATTATGGTAACGTATTCCAAGCAGAAAATAGGGGGAATATGTGGTGATGTAATCGGTGCTGCCAATGAAATAAATGAATTGGCTGTATTATTAGTCTCTTTTTTGATAATAAATTAGAGGGTTAGTTCTATAACTTTGTGGATAGCTAACCCCCTCACTGATTAAAAAATAATATATCAAATCCCAGGTCTTATAATTTTTGTGAATAAATGGTGAATATTAAAGCTGAACTTACCCTAAAAATTATGTTGTTTTAGATTGACTTAATCTTTGTTCGCTGGCTTCTAAAATCAGTTTGAGCATCTCTCCATAGGATATTCCGGCAAATTCAGCCATCTTAGCCAGATGTCCGTCCCAGCACCATCCCGGATTAGGATTTACTTCTAAAAGCTTTGGTATTCCCTTACTGTCCAATCTCCAGTCAAATCGGCAATAATCTCTGCATTCTAATCTTTCTGATAATTTCAAACAACATTCAATAATAAACTTTTCAGTATTTTCAGGAAGATCAGCCGGTACAGATTTGATACTCCAGTAAGGGGTATCAGGCAGCCATTTAGATTCATAGCCGCATATTTTGGGTAGATCTTCCGGCAAATCAGAGTAATCGGCCATAATTATGGGCAACACGTTATAAGATTCGGGAGGATTCCCCAGTATTCCCACACTAAGATCTTTTCCGGTCAGAAATTCTTCTACCAGGATCGGTTTGTCATAGCCGAATTTTTCTCTAATTTCAGAAATAGCATTTACTATTTCTTCAAAATTATTGGCTACGCTGCGTTGAGTGATACCGAAACTGGAATCCCCTAAGTTAGGTTTGATAATGACTGGAAAATTGAAAGATAACTCAAAGATAACATCATTCGGTTTTATAAAAAAGGCTTCCGGTACGGGAATACCCATTTCCCGGGCAATACCGCGTACCAGAGATTTGTCATAGCAAAATGCCAGACACTGTGGCCCGGAGCCGGTATAGGGAAGGTTAATCATTTCCAAAAGAGATGGGACATGCAATTCTTTTCGAGCTTCATTGTCATATCCCTCATCACAGAGGTTAAAAACTATGTCTATCTTATCTTTCTCTTTCAGTTTGATCAAATCATTAATTAAATTGTCATGGTTATTTAAATAAGAAAAAAGATAGTTTTTTAATTCACCCAACTCTTCTTTTAACTGATCGATTGTGTAAAGGTCATCATCATCGAAGATGGCTGATGGTTTCAAGGGATCTGTTTTGCTAGGGTCTCCTAGAAGAACCACTACTTTTTTTAATTGCCTGCGTTCTTTTTTCCGGACCGGCGTCCATTCTTTTTTAGCAACAGCAGTGACAGTTAAACATCTTTCCATCATTCCTAAGTCTTGATTTCTTTTAGAATCAGGGGACATTATTCCATGAAAAGTCATTTCACTAAAACCAGCGGCAGTTAAAAGCTCGCTCAGATTTTCCTGAGAATAGAGGCGCTCTGCATAAAATTGATCAGCTATTATTCCTTTTTCTATGTGAGTAACTACCTCTCTGGAAATAAGACGTTGTTTATCTAAAGAGAGAGAGCGTTCCCGGCAGACAAAATGTTTTTTATCTATCCATTCCCAGGAACGGGGTAAGAAGTGTTCTTTTAAGTATTCCCCATCGGTAACCTGAATGAGTAATTTTCCCCATGGTTTAAGGGTTCTAAATACCTCTTTTAATACTCTTAAATCATCCTGAATGGTATCAAAATAACCGAAACTGTTTCCCAAAACCATTATTATATTAAAGGAATCATTGCTGAATGGTATTTTGCGGGCATCTCCTTCTTTAAATTTAACCTTCAGATCTTCTTTCTTAGCTATTGATTTAGCTTTTTGGATTAGATAATGAGAGCGGTCTAATCCCTCAATATTTTGAAAGTTTCTTCTGCTTAATTCCATAGAATGTCTACCCTGTCCGCAGCAGAGGTCAAGGATCCTATCATCTGAAGAGGGTTTGAGAATAGTTAAAAATGAATCAATTTCACTGGAAGTGATACTTGAATCGTCTACAACATCTCCGTCGGTCTTTAAATATAAATAGTTAAATATCTTGCTCCACCAGTCAGGTCTTACATGTTGTTCTAAATCAGCAACCGGTCCCAGGAACGATTTTCTTTCCTTACTTTTTTTCTTTCGCTGTGGAGGTTTGTCAGTGGGTGATAGCTCAGTCACTTATTATTTACCTTCTTTCATAAAAATTATTTTTAAGTTAATTATAATATCTTTTTCCCCTATTACAAGTATTATTTTTAGGCATTTATTTTCATTAATAAATGTAGCATTTTTTGCACAACTCAACAGGGATAAATATTAATTTATATGGTAGATATAGTTAGAATAAAATATGTACTACAACGCATTATGCACTAAAAGATTATTTTATGATTTATAAGTTATAGGTAGAATCATATTCTATTTTGTTATAATTTAATATTCCCTCCATCCTTTGGATATCGTTGGAGTTAAAGCTAAGGCATATACCACAATCAGAGCTTAAGTGTCTGGGTACAGGTATGAGTTTAACAGTAAGGCTCTGCTTTTTTGCCAGGCTCTCAGCTTTGATAGCAGCACTGGTTGAATAAAATATGACTACACTTTTTTGTAATGGCTCAGTCATTCCATCAACCTTTCTATTCATTATAATAATCATAGTATTTTTGTAATATTTTTTACAGCCATAACAGCTTTTTCAATCTCCTGCTCAGTATTGAATACACTCAAACTGAAACGGACCGTACCAGCAGGGAAAGTGCCAATAGTCCTGTGAGAGGCCGGTGAGCAATGTAATCCAACACGACACATAATATCATATTCTTCATCAAGTTTTAATCCAATATCAGAGGGAGACTGATTTCGAGTATTAAAAGAAACAACGGCGACCCGGTTTCCTGTTCCCTCTTTTCCATACAAGATAACTTCGGGTATTTCTTTTAAACCAGAAATCAATTTATCGGTTAAGGCTCTCTCCTGCTGGCGTATCTCTGTTATTCCTCTTTTTAAAATATAACGGATACCTGCCTTCAATCCCGCTATTCCCACTATATTTGATGTCCCGCTTTCATATAAATCGGGGAGAAAGTCAGGGTGATTTTCTGATTCTGAACGGCTACCAGTACCACCTGTCTTTAAAGGGGCAATTTTATTAATATCAACTTTTTCCCCAATTACAAGCCCTCCGGTTCCCGTTGGTCCAAATAAGCTCTTATGGCCGGTAAAAGCCAGCAGGTCAATATTATCTTTCTCAATGTCTATTGGATATGTCCCGGCTGTCTGCGCCCCATCTACCAGAAAAAGAATATTTCTTTTTCTGGCAATTGCTCCCACAGAACGAATGGGCAACAATGTTCCGGTAACATTCGAGGCATGGTTCAGGATAATTAAGGCGGTATTTTTTTTAATAGCTTTCTCGATATCAAGCGGATCGAGGTATCCATCACAGGAGCAGGGTACAATCTGCACCTGAACCCCGCATTTTTCAAGCTCCCGTAAGGGGCGCATGACAGCATTGTGTTCCATACTGCTTGTGATAACATGGTTCCCTGCATGAAGCAATCCTTTTAATACCAGATTGATTGATTCTGTTGCGTTCAGTGTGAAGATAATTCTCAAAGGATCAGAAGTATTAAACAATTCAGCCAGGTTTTCCCGGCATTGATACAATATTCTTGCTGCCTCTATCGATAAACGATGACCTGAGCGTCCCGGACTGCCGCCGATATTGTTCGTAAAATCGATGATTGCCTCTAAAACCTCTTTTGGTTTTGGATATGAAGTAGCAGCATTATCAAAATATATCATGATTAACTCCCTTGTTTATAGATTATTTAGTGATAATTAACAAATATTCTTCGCCTTGAGTTTTAATTTCTACCTTCCAGCCATTATTATTTGCCATGCGGGTGTTTAGTTTATTCATTGAGTTAAAAAGATTTTCTTTTTACTGTAAGTTTTTTCTTAAATTTGACTCAGCCACACCTCCTTATTTAAACTTTTTTAACGCAATCAGTCATTTTTTGGTTAATTTAAAATAATTTTGTTCTAATTTAGTTGCTAGATGCGCAAAATCATACAAGAAATAAATAAAAAACGGAACAAACAAAATAGGAAGCTCTGTGATTAGCTTTATCAGCTATAAATGGGGTTAACTGAGATAATCAAATTAAACTATTTAAGGTGATTTGAAGTTATTTGATATATATATTTAATCTTAGCAAGAGATAATATAGCCGACCGCTATTTTGTAATAAAACAACGTCAGCCAGGCACAAAGAAGTCAAAATTAGGAAAACCAATTATTTTCAGGTTATAATATTTAAATGGATTAATTAAGAATTCCATAATTTGTATCTCTTTATAAAAATTAATCAAAAAACTGAAGTAGAAATGTAATATTAACATTTATAGTATAAATATATTCTGCCTTTGTCAATCTGTTTATATTTTTTATTTTATTCCATTTTATCTTTATTTTTCAATTTATATTGACAAATTCATTTTGAGTGTTATTATATAGCCATATGGCTATATATAAGGAGTATTTTATGGAAAGATTAGCCCAGATTTACGATATGTTATCAGATAAAAATCGGCTTAGAATTTTGAAGTTATTAGAACAGAAACCTATGTGTGTCTGTGAATTAACCTATGTGCTTGGTATTCGCCAGCCCAGTGTATCGAGACATCTAAGAAAACTGAAAGAAGCAGATCTTATTAACAGCAGACAGGATGGCCTTTGGAGTGAATATTTTATAAATCGTATAGGAGATGAATATAGCAGGGTGATGATGGGGATATTAAGTGGATGGATTAATGATGACCCTGTTATTGTAGAGGACATCAAAAAGTCAGCACAGGCCTGTCGTGAAGTTCTTTGTAATCAACAAAAAGGCAATTACTTTACTTAAAGTGTAATAGCTTAAAGGTTATAGTAGCATTTTCATTATTTTTTATAATCCTTTGCTGAAGGAGATGTTTTAATGAAGAAAAATTTGAAAAATTTAGTAATTATAGGAGGATTCCTCCTTTTTTATTTTTTATCAGTTGATAGTTTTAAATTTCGTAATCCATTTTTTGAAGCTTTTGCTATGTTAAATATGTATGCCCGGGAGCATGTTGTTTTTAGTTTAATTCCAGCATTTTTGATTGCCGGTGGTATTTATCAGTTCATGGATCAGAATGCGGTTTTAAAGTATCTGGGTGCTAAAACCAATAAAATATTGGCATATTTTGTAGCATCTCTTTCAGGTTCTGTGTTGACAGTCTGCTCCTGTACCGTATTACCTCTTTTTTCTGGTATATATAAGAAAGGGGCAGGGCTGGGACCGGCGATAACTTTTCTTTATTCAGGTCCGGCCATAAATGTGCTTGCTATAATTTTGACTGCCCGGATACTGGGCTGGCAATTGGGTTTCGCCAGAGCAATAGGTGCAGTGATATTCAGTGTAGTCATAGGCTTAAGTATGCATTTTATCTTTTTATCTGAGGGAAGAGATAAAAAGGTAAATGGAGAATCAAAATTTGGGGTTGGCAAAAGTGAGCCAGATAATAGAACCGGGGTACAGGATTTGCTTTATTTTATTTCTATGATTGGTTTTATAATCTTTGCCAACTGGGCTAAACCTCAGACAGAAGATGAGAATCTATGGGCATTAATATTTCAATATAAATGGTATTTTGCATTTGCCTTTACTTTGTTGTTTCTCTATACCCTGTTTAGTTGGTTTAAAAAACAGGAGATTATTTCCTGGTTGGAATATTCATGGGACTTTACTCAGCAAATAATACCTTTACTTTTTTTAGGTATCTTTTTTGCCGGACTTCTGATGGGTAGACCAGGAGAGGAAGGGTTAATCCCATCTCGTTTTATTGCATCCCTGGTAGGGGGAAATTCGTTTTTAGCAAATTTCTTTGCCTCTTTTTTGGGTGCTTTTATGTATTTTGCCACACTCACTGAAATACCGATCATTCAAGGCCTCCTCGGTTCAGGCATGGGACAGGGGCCGGCATTAGCATTGCTCTTAGCTGGGCCTGCTTTAAGTTTGCCCAGTATGCTGGTAATCCGCAGTGTAATAGGGACTAAAAAGACTATAGTGTATGTAGCACTGGTCATTATCATGGCTACTATAAGTGGAATGTTCTATGGAAATATAATTTGAGTTTATAGAATCAAAACAAAAGGAGATAAATTATGATAATTGAAATATTAGGGACGGGCTGTCCCAAATGCAAAAAATTATTTGAGAATGTACAACAGGCAGTTAAAGAGCTCGGAATAGAAGCAGAAATCATTAAAACAGAAAAACTTGATAAGATAACAGAATATGGTGTAATGGTGATGCCGGCTTTAGTCATTGATAATGAAATATTTAGCCCAGGCAAAGTTTTGTCAGCAGAGGACATTAAAAAAATAATAAAATCATAAAATTGTGAAAAAATATTATATAAATTGTAATTAATTAATACAATGGAGGTTTATGATGAGGCTATTATCTCAGTATTTTCCAGAATTTGCCAATATATTAGATGAAATTGATAATATATATCGAGAGAAAAGATTGATTGATGAAAAAACCTATCAGTTTATTTGTTTAGCCCTGTCTATTAAAAATCGTTCTGCACCCTGTGTTAAAAAGCACTTTAAAGGAGCATTAGAGGCTGGAGCAACTTTAAAAGAAATTAGTTATATCATGGCTTTAACTTTCAGAGAGAGTGCTGGAAGTGATGATTGTTGGGTTCATGACGTATTAAAGGACTATAAAGAAATAATTAAAAATAATATAAAATGTTGCGATGACTAGATAAAATAATCTATCATTGTTATATAATAAAATTTTATTATATATGAAAATATATGAAAGGTTAATATGATAAATAAACATTCCTTAGAAGTCGGTTTATCTTTTGGGATTACTTCAGGTATTATAACTACACTTGGTCTGATGGTTGGCTTGCATTCGGGGACGCATTCCAAAGTTACCGTTATTGGCGGAATATTGACCATAGCTATAGCAGATTCTTTTTCAGATGCTCTGGGAATCCATATATCTGAAGAATCAGAGGGGATACATAGTGACAAAGAAATATGGCAATCAACGATATCTACTTTTTTAGCTAAGTTTATTTTTACCTCTCTATTTATAATACCAATTCTAATTTTTGAACTTTCCACTGCAATAATTATTAGTGTAGTATCAGGGCTGTTTTTGTTATCAATACTCAGTTTTATATTATCAAAAAAGCAGGGTACAAAAGGGTGGGGGGTAGTATTGGAACATCTTGTTGTTGCCATAATAGTAATATTTTTAGCTCATTATGCAGGTGTTTGGATAGCCTCAATTTTTTAATAATTTTTAGCTGTTCGTTTTTTATCGAAGTATTGGCACTTTTTTCTTATCTTAATCAAAAAAGAGAGAAGGGTAGAATCTTCTCTCTTTTTTGATTACGGGCTTTTTAACAAGTCTGCTTACCTGCAGTTTCCCCTGCATCCTCTGCCCGGGTTATAATTAAATCTGCCCATTTCTGAGCCAAATCTCTGCATCTGAAGACCCTGTCTGCAATTTTCCAGCTGTTCGGGGGTAAGAATTTCTTTTACCTTCTGTTGCCTTTCAAATGCTTTCATTCTGATTTCTAATTGTAGTTTAGAAATCTCCTCGAATTTTGCTTTCACCTGGTTTAAATCTGGGTCTGACGATAACCTTAACTCTCTTAATTCCAATTGCTTGGTTTGAATCTGCTGCCTGAGTTCTAAAGTCTCTTTCTGGAAGGTAAGCATCATTTCTCTAATTTGAGCCATCTGTTCAGAAGATAGTTCAAGATTTCTCATTCCTCTGTAATTATCTCCTTGATTGAAGCCAAACCGTTCTGCGGGATTCTGGTTCTGTCCTTGATGAAAAGGTATGCCTTGCTTGCCAGCAAAATTTCTATGACCGCGGGCATCAGCAAATGATGCTGTGCTAAATACCATTAATGCTACTGCTATTATTAGTGTTAAAGAGATAACTTTCTTTTTCATTATTTTTACTCCTTCTTTTTATGAAAATTTTTGTCATCATCTATATATACGCAAAAGTGAGCTTGTTTATTTCAACTATTGCAAAAATTATAAATTAATTTTAAAAAGGCTGACACTGGCTCATTCCTGAATGTTCTCTAAGTCTTTTTTGAGCAATATATTCATAATAATTCCCATAACAATTATGACCATTAGAGTTAATACAAACCGTACTATGGTAAAAGTTCCCCCCAGAAATTTTATTTCTACTAAAAGCTGAGGTATCTTCAGAGCAGCCCAGGAACCTAAAAATATTACAGTATTGGTAATACTTGCCCCTTTCTTTAATAGAGAAGCAGCTAAAGGAAAGGCGACATATAAAGGTCCGGTAGGGAGTGTTCCCATTAAAAAAGATATCAAAACTCCTTTCACGCCGGAGCTTGCTCCCAGCCATTTCTGTATCTTATCTCCCGGAATCCACACCTCTATCAATCCCATTAAAACAAATACAGCAGGCATTATTATGGCCATCTCTTTGGCATAAGAGATGGTTACTGCAATTGTTCTCTGTGCTGTACCGGGAAGCCATACCATTAAAATAAGGTAAATAATTCCCAGCAAAATCGGTGTTCTAAATTGTTTTAAAGTGGTCATTTTAAGATCACCCCCATCAATACTGCAATAATTAAAGCTCCTATTAAGCTGAAAGAATTGCGTAAGAATGTAAATTTTTTGCCTAATGATTTTATCTCCATAGGAACAGTTACCAGACCGACCATGACCAGTGTGGTAATAAAGGCTGATATAGTCATAATAGTTGCTCCTGAACGTAGCAAAGAACCAGCCAGAGGAAAGGCAACTAATGATGGTATAAAGGTAACGGCACCTATTAACGCAGCCAGCAAGGTCGCCCAGTACCCCGCCTCAGCTCCAATCAGTTTAGAGATGGTCTCTGGAGTCAAAGTACCTAAAATTAACCCTACAATTCCCAATATGGTTAATAAACTGGGTGCTGTTTTCATAAATGCTTTCCCTGCAATAAGAAAAGATTTTTTTGTCTTTTCGCGACTATTCCATAAAGATAGAACTAAACAGACTATCAATATGCTGTAAATAACAATAATTGTGGTCATCGTTAATTATTTCCCCTTCATGATATTATCTGATTTATCTTTTAAAGATTCATATTCATAGCTATCAATTAATTTCTCAATCCTTTTTTTTCTGCTTTTCAGCATTTCAATTAATTGTGCGAGTGCATTCTTTCCTGATTCTGTAATCTGATAAACCCTCTTTTTAGGGCCCTGACCTCCTTCTTGCCATTTAGAGATAACATAATTATCCTTTTCCATTTTTCTCAATGTTCGATATAATGTTCCAATATTAAATTCTTCACTAGAAAACCCAAAATCGGTTAATCCTTCTGCCAGGGTGTAGCCATGACTTTCTTCCTGAGCCAGGAGTAAGAGCAGAGATATTTCCATAAATCTCTTTATATTAGGGGCTTTACCCTTACAGAATAAAGATTCTTCATTTTTCATCATAAAAATATTTCCTTTTATATTTACATACAAAATGAATTTATGCATTACTCATAT
>Ga0116143_10003448_pt1 | contig 15923 bp, 21 predicted proteins | sample AD_UKC034_MetaG_FD_89745 | JGI IMG/M metagenome (GOLD analysis project Ga0116143, IMG submission 89745) | Active sludge microbial communities of municipal wastewater-treating anaerobic digesters from USA - AD_UKC034_MetaG | ecosystem: Engineered > Bioreactor > Anaerobic > Digestate | place: USA...
ATCGAGTGCACCGAGAAAAACCGTGAGTTGGTCTACCTGCTCAACCCGGATATCATCGACAAGGTTCTGGTCAAGGCTGAATTGATAGCTTCTAGTCTTCAGGCCGCAGTAGAGGGCATAATAAAAAACTGATAGAATGGGCTCAGTGGGAGAATAGAAATGGAAAGGTATCATGCGAGGATTGCCGGGAACTATATGACGGCAATCCTCCATGTGCCACCGAGTGCAGCAAGCCTGAGCCCTTACTTGAAGAGAACGTTTTGTCTTGGCTCATTTGGAATACCGTTGATGAATACGGACGACAGGGTGGGGAAGGCTTCCGACCTGTGGATGTCCGGGCTGTTCTGGAAGTTTGCGACTTGTATGACGCGACTATCGAAGACTTTGAAAAGATACTACTCATTGAAAAAAAGGTTTTCCCGTTATTGGCCCAGCAGTATCGAGAGAAGGTAAGAGAGAGCATTCAAGGAGGACACGATGCCGGGCGTGAAGGTGGCGATAAATACCGCTGATGCGGAACGAGCTTTGATCAAACTTCGGGACAACCTTGAAAAGACGGGGGTGTCCGCAATCTTAACTGAGAAGGATATGAAGCTGTTGGAGCAGCGGATGGCTCAGGGATTGGGAACCTCTTACGCAGTCCAGGGTCTTCAGGGTCTTCAGAGTAGTTGCAAGTTGACCCATGCCGAGTTGATGAAGCTTCAAATCCAGTCCGGGAATGTTGGAGGAGCCTTTGTGACTATGGGTCAGGGGATAAATAGCCTGATCAGCCGGGTATTCTCCTTGAAAGCGGCCATCGTGGGTCTTGGGGTAGGAATGACCTTCAAGAACATAATGGGGGAGTTTGAGAAGTTCGAAACCCGGTTGATTGATACTCAGCGAGTAACTGAGAAATCAATGCAGGAAATACGGGACGAAATAATGGCTCAGCCTGTGGAGTTGGGCAAGCCCTCAGAGTTGGTCGGAGGTTTTTATCAGACGATGTCCGCAGGTATTACGGACGCAGCCAACGCCATGGAGATAATGACCGCTGCGGCCAAGACCTCTCAGTCAGCCCACGTGGATCAGGAAGAGATCATCAAGGGATTAACGGCTTTGATCTTCGGATATGACGGGGCTATCAAATCGGCTACCGAAGCAGCTGACCTCTTGTTCCAGATTGAGTCGAAAGGTAAAGCAGAATTCCGTGACCTCATCCCGGTCATCGGTGAAGTTGCTACTATATCGAGGATTGCCGGAGCCTCTCAGTATGAGATGGCAGCGGCATTGGCCCAGATAACTAACCTTGCTCCGAGTACTGCTGAAGCGGCTACTCAGTTGAAGGGTATGATGAGGGCTATTTCCGGGAAACCCAACGAGGCAATGCTGAGGGTATTCAAGCAGATGAATCAGGAGTTGGGTGGGACGTATAAGACTATGTCCGAGATCATCAAGGAAAAGGGTTTGTTTACCACTTTGAAGATGATCGAGAAAGCTGCTTATGATGTAGGTGAATCTTTGGAGAGCGTCATTCCAAGGATCGAAGGTGGGTTGGGCTTCCGGGCTCTTCAGGCCGGAAACTGGCGTGTTGAGGACATGGTCCCTGATATGGCCAAGACGGGTGTCATGGAGAAGGTGTTCACCGACTGGCAGAAGGGAATGGAAGCCCAACGTGCGAGGATGGCCAACGTATTTGGCAAGCTGGCGGTAGAGATCGGAGAGAAGATGGGGCCGGGGATACTATCTGTCCTTGGATCTATAACTACAGCAACGGAGAAGATGCTCCCCCATATGGACAGAATCTTGGGTATAATGGAAGGGATGGCCAAGGCGGGGGCAGTGTTCGTAGCAGGTTGGATAGGTATCAACTATGTTATCCCTGCCTTGGGTGTTATGAAAACTCTCCTTCTTGATATTATATACACCAGTGTGGGAAAGTTGGCAGTGGATATAGCTGTTGTCAACGGTGAGCTGGTTATTATGAATCGCAATCTTGGAATAATGGCCGGGAGTTGGGCAGCCACCACCGCAGGGATTAAAGCCACAATGGCGGCTGTCCTCACTCTCTCCGGGGCGGTGAGTCTTGTGACTTCCTTATTTGTGGGATGGCAGATTGGAAAGATGCTTTGGAACAATTTTGGAGAGGTTCAGGCCTTTGGATATCAGCTGATATACGTTTTCAAACGAACAACGCTTGAAATAGGATATTTGTGGGACATGATGGGTCTTGGGATGGCCAAGGCTATTGTATTTTTGGGAGACACAGTGACCAAGGCTTTTGGGGGCCTGATGAATCTTTTAGCAAAAGGGGCAGAGGCCGCAGGATTTGATAAATTGGCTGATAAACTCCGGGTGGATGTGGATGCTGGTCTCGGAGGAGCCAAGTTGGACAAACTCTGGGATGATCGTATAGCTAAGAGGAGACAGGACGTTGAAGACTTGAGAACTATAAAAGATGAGCTTATTGGATCAGCCGCAGAAGAATTTGCAGGCAAGGGGGCAGCACCGGGGGCTCCAATGGGGCCTAAAGTTCCACTCACCCCACCTTCTACTGCTCCTTTGAATGCGGGTTGGCTTACTGCGGAACAAATCGAAGAAGCAAGAAAGGCTCAGGAGAAAGCAGCCAAGGAAGCAGCCAAGGCCGCAGCCGCACAACTTAAGGTAGAACAGGAAGCCACGGAGAAGATAGGGCAAGAGCTTGCGAAGTCAGCGGAAAATCGGATCAAGGTTTATGAGAGCACCTCAACTGAGATAGTAAGGATACAAACGGAGGCTATGCGTGATCAAGGCCTCACTTATCAGGCCGATCTGGTAGAAGTGAGCAGGTGGATGGACGAGAAGAAAAAGGCTATCACCAAGGCTACCGAGGAGTACATGTATGATGAGATGAATCGAATGGAGGCAGTGGGGGCTTCCTTGGAACATCAAGCCAATTTCCGCATTCAGTTAGAAGAGGAGCTTCAAGAGCAATTGACAAAGATAGATGAGGCCGGAGCTATCAAGAGAGCAGCGGCAGAAAGGAAAGCCCATGAGGATGTAGTATCCACGTTGGGTGATATGCGATATGCTTGGGAAGGGTATGCCGATGTGAAAGAAGATAACATCACCCGTTCCGTCTCTAAACTCCGTGAAGCCGGGGTTTCTGAAGCGGTTATTGACGCTTGGGTGAATGAGCAAAGAAAGAAAGATTGGATCGAAGCCAATAATGTTATCTTGAAGAACACGGGGGACTTAACTCAAGCCTTGAAAGCAACATGGACCAATTACATTCTCGAACATCAGACACTGGCTTCTGAGTTGGCCAACTCCACCGTGGATATCTTCGAGAGCATGACTGATACTATTGCTTCCAACTTTGCGGACTTCTTCGTTGGGCTCTTCGAGACTCAGAAGAACCACAACGCTGAGATGGCCGCAATAAACAAGGATTATTGGGACAGCATGGTACAAGAGTTGGATAACTACATGGACTATCGGGAATTGCGGCAGATGAGCGGACAGGAGTTGGAAAATGCTCTCACTCAGCAGATTATGGAATTGAAGAGTGAGAATTTATCGACCATGACAGAGGATGAAGTCAGGGCACATGATGAGAGTCTTGCCCGATTGGAGGACTTGAGATCCAACTATGAAGAGAAGATGGGGGCCATCAGCGAGTCCACAAAAGGCCTGGGAGCCTATTTCAAAGGATTCTGGACAGCCTTGGGACAGCAGATAATCCAGATGTTGATCAAAGTGGGACTTCAACATATGGTACTGTGGGGGTTGGAACGGGTTCTTGGAATACAAAAAAGTATGATGAGAATGGGACAACTGACCGCTGAAACTTTTGCCGCTGCCTTTGCGTCCACTGCAGCCATCCCTATAATCGGCCCAGAAATAGCTCCAGCAGTAGCAGCGGCTTCTACCGCCACCATGTTAGCCGGAGCCGGAGGAGCCGCAGCGATGGGGGCAGCATTCGGGGCTAGTACAGGAGCAATAGGGGCGGCGGCTGGAGGGTTGGAGGATGTACCGGAGACAGGAACCTATATTCTGCACAAGGGAGAAAGGGTTGTTCAGCCGGAACAGAACGTTGCCTTGACAAAGTTCTTGGAAGCTCAGACGGAGAAGGGAGGAAGCGGGAAATCAGTGACCATCGAGTCTATTACGGTGGAAGTGTCCTTCCCGGATATAACTGATGTTCACAGCTTCTTGAATATGGATCGGGATGCCTTACAAAATGCGGTAGCAGAGGCTATCAGTCAAGGGGTGAGGCGCGGGATAATCAAAGGGGTTGAGGTATCTGTATGATATACCGTTTCCGGATAACAGACACGGTCAACACCATCGATTTCAATGCCACCCAGATCGAGGTGCCCAACGTTTTGTATGAACGTTCCGGCAAATCAATAACCGGAGTGGATTATGTTTACCAAACAGGATCGAAAAGGAAGTGGGAACTCAAGGTCAAGAAGGTTCTATCAGCCAACGCAGCATACATCAACGCTTGGAGGGCTGGAAATACACCTGTCCGGTTTTACCCTGACTTGGTAAATGATCCCACAACCTACTACAGTGTGACTATCCAAAACAAGGAATACCCACTCAAGGATATGGAAGTGCCTATCTACAACAGGTATTTCTACGGAGAGATCACTCTCCAAGAGGTATAGACGATGAGCAGACCTATGATGATGCTTACTGATACTATTGGGGGTGGGGGTGGGGGTGGAGGGAGTGTTGTTGACGACCTTCTTTTCTTCTGGCGTTGCGAGTCAGAGACTTTGGACAGCCCTACCAACGACTATACTGCGGGAGATGATTCTGTAACATGGTCTACGGAAAATGCTATCGATGCGAGTGCTGCGAAGATAGGAAGTTATGGCCTCTTGTTCGATCATGGAGCCGGGAACTGGGGCGGGTTTACTCCAAGTTCAGGAATGCTAAATGCTGGAGAGGGCCGGATGGGCTTTTGGTTCAAGTGTACCGGGACTCCGGCTTGGGGGCAGTTATTTGTTCTTGAGGACAGCGACGGGTACGCCATGTTGTTCCTTGATGGAAGCCGGAGACTTAACTTTGAATGTTCTTACGGGGGAGAGTTCGCTGGTTCTACTGCTTTGGCTTTGAATACTTGGTACTTTATCGAGTTCGCTTGGAACGATGGGGCCGGAACGGGAGAGGTGTTCATAAATGGGGCATCTGAAGGAGAAGTGGAGAGTCTCAATTTTCCGTCTTCTTGGGATTTGATAGCCTTCGGAAGCAGCACCACTGTATACACTATGATGTTTGACAATATATTCGTGTTTTCCAACGAAGACTCAGACATCTACACATACCGGGACTCAACCGTGACTCCAACTTCGGGGGGAGGAGGGGGAGGAGGGGGAGGGGACGCAGTATTGTTCGCACCGGGGTATGATTACGAGATCCCAAATAAGATGGTGGAGAAGGTCATCCGGTCAATAAGTGGGAAGGAGTATCGTTATCTTTGGGGTTCGTACCGGAGATGGGAAGTGCCTGTCAAGAGAATGCCCAAGGCTGACGCAGCCCTTATCAACGTTTGGAGAGCAAACAACACCACTCTTTACTTCTACCCATTTTATTCCACCGCTCCATCCACTTACTACACAGTGAAACTCAAGAACAACGAGTATCCCTTGAAAGAGATGGTGGGGCCAGATTGGGATGCTTACTATTCAGGGAACCTTATATTGGAGGCTGTATAATGGGATTCTACGATGAAATATCAGCTCAGCAGGTTTCCCCTATTCTTCACTTTACCTACAAGGGGTTGCGTGTACCTGATATAACTTTCTGGTTTCGTTTAGACACCGCAACTCTGTCTACTTACGGATTCTCTGTGGCGGGTAATACAGGAACCCTTATCTCAAGTTCCACTTTTATTACTCCTTCTGGGGGAAAGTTCCAAGATGATAACATAACAAATCAAGAAGCTATTCCAGGTCTGATTGATTCAGGTTATGTATTCATATCTAACGCAAATGGGACGTTGTGTAATACGGGAGCCACTGGTCAGGGCCGGGTGGGCTGTTGGTTCTCCTTGTCTTCTGCAGATGTTCATTCTACGAGTAAAGAATTGATAACGTTAACAAACGATGATGGGGGGACTATTGTTCTGTCTTTCGATTCCGGAGTCCTCAAGGTAGTACAGGACGAGAGCAGCACCTTGATATCTGTCTCTCCTTCCTCATGGGCTACCCCAGATTGGAGATTCTTGGAACTGGCGTGGAATATGAACGATCCTATACTCAAACTGTTATGCAACGGAGCCACCCTTGCTTCTTCCGGTTCTGTGTCAGCCCAGGAGCCAACCCCAGGGTCGGCAATATACATATTTGAGGTGCCTTATTAAAGGAGAACCCAAATGGCATTGGCAGCCAACAATGTAATTGTAAGCAACGACTACAACCGGGAGTTAATACGACTTTGCGGGTACAGATCATACCCTGGCAACGGGACTTCCTATGACAATTATTTGGAGAAGGTTCGGGGAGTGTCCCACGATATCGATGATCTGATCGTTGGGAATGCTTCTATTGATCTTGTCCATGCCGGAAGTCTAGCAACCCCATTCACCAACCCGGATAACATCAAGCAGATAGGACATGTGACATTGGAAGCAGGAGACTATGAGGAAAGCATATTCATTGGGTTTGGGTATGACTTCCGAGTCAAAGGTGCTTCTGTGTCTTTGTCTCTTCGAGATCGGTTGGGGATACTCCTTGAAAAAGAGATAGGCTCAGATGAACAACCTATTCGAACAGATAGTGAGTTTGTGGATGAGAACAATACTATCCCCAGCTGGGTGTACAATCTTTCGAATCCGGCAGACCTAGTATGGGCTCTGTTGGTGTACTACGGGGACTTTTACAACGACCCAGATGACGGGAATCCTTATATTGATTACACATCCTGGTTGGCTTGGAAGGAAGCCTGTACCACTCTCCAATACTCCTTGGGGCTCTGTATCAAGGGGATGTCCATCCACGACATTATCAAGAAGATAGCCGAAATCACTGGATCAGTGATATTTGGGAACAACTGGGGCAAGCTTGAGTTCTACCGATACCTGACCACTGACGAGGTTACTGTATCAGGAATCTATACGGCAAGTGAGCTGGTGGACGTTAACATGGGGGTAGAGGACGAGCCCTTGATCAACTCGTACACGATGTGGTATGGATATGATCCTGATACCGATACTTGGACGGGAAGCACTAACAAGGTGGATGACGCTTCTATTGCTCTTTACGGGTTACACAGTGAGGTAGAGCAGGACGATGCGGTGTTCCACTCGACAGCTATCTCCGCAGAGAACCAGGCCCAGGCAATCGTAGACGTTTACAAGAATCCCCGGCAAACCGTAGACATCACTGTCCCTCTTGGAGGATCGATTATCAAGGCCGGAAATATCATTCAGGTCACGGAGCCCTTCTACAGTCTAGCGACAGCTGGTTTCCGGGTTGTTAACGTTAGCAAGGATATTGTAGGGGGAAAGATAAAGATCAAGGGCCGGGATTACTCTATTGAGGCCACCGGGTGGATGTGGGAGAACGTCACCCCCATGGACGTTGATCCTTTATATACCTCCCAGGGTTGGCACAAGGCATCGTCTGACGTGGGACCGTCTCTGTTAAATTGGGTTACATGGCCATTCGCAAGGATCAATCCGGGATACGGAACGATTGAGGGAGAAAGTTGGGATTGGAGAGACTATACCCATGATTGGGACGTGGCCAACTATGCGGCCAACCCAAGTTTGTACTCTCACCATTTTTCCCTCTGTCCTTATACGTCTGACTTTATGTCCTGCCGATCTAAGGATGTGGTGTCTTTTACCATCGATGGGGCTATGTCGTTCTTGGCTTATTACCCTACAGTGTACACACACGAGGGGGAACGCAGACTGACCAACCTCCAATCAACCACAAAAGTGGAACCCTCTCCTTCCAATGATGAGATTTCTTTCGACTCCTCAATCCAAAGGTATAGTATATCCACCACCCCTTATACTCCGGACATGGTCCAGTCTCTCCTGATATTTACGGTGTACGAGTATGACGAAACCTACGCATTACTCAGGACCACCCCGGCAAAGGTTCTCCTCTGCTCCCACGGGTATCTTATTGATTTGACTTTAGGGTGGCCTATCTCCCGTGAGCAGTTTTATACAGACAAGATGTGGACAGCCGGGAGAGTAGTTGAGCACTTCTCTTATTGGGGAGATTGCGTCCAGAACTGGTTCAAAAAGTATTTCACCACGAATTGTAGTGTCACGCTGGCTACCCTAACGGCTCATATTAAGTACAAAGTGGATATGGTCTGGAACGGTCTCAATCCGGGAAGGCCTTTCTTGTATCCTAATGGACCAGCGAATAATTACTGGGAAAGTGTATATGGACCTAGACCACATATATCAATAATTGAGTACAATCCTTCTCCGGGGACGATAGCCACCGCTGGGTATATCGATCTCAGGGCTCCAGATTATTACTACACACCCAACGAGACGGCAGCGATGGCTTCCAACGCAACGGGTAACACGGTTGAAATGAGGGTGAACGTAATAGATGCCGATGCCGACAATCCGTTCTATTTCCAGATTGCGGACGGAACCCGAAAGACCACGGTGGTTCTGACCTCTCCTACGAACGGGTACAAACAATTGATGCTCACCCTTAAAGATACTGAAGGGTGCTACTACATAAACGGGATTCTGTCTACGGCGAACGCTACCGCCACCTGTTCCTCGAACGGGATGAAATTTGGATTCGAGGGAGCAACGGGGATGGGTGAAGCCTATGTGGACTATGTACGGTGGACTACGGGGGCTGTCTGGGATCCTGGGAGTGATCCCGTTCCAGCGGTAGGGGTTTATTCCGGGACCACGGGGGGATCGAACACCCTGCCCAGCCCTACCAATCTTGCGTTGGCCGAAGGATACAGGTTGGACAGCGCGGGGAATTACATCCCAACGGTGACCATAACCTTCTCGGAGCCCTCTTCACTAGGCTGTCTGTTCCCTATATATCACAAGTACGCTTCGGAAGCCACCTACACATATATAGGTGAAGCTACCACATCAGGATACGTGGTGGATGCTCCGGTGGGGTTGAATTACTACCGGGTACTGACTCGCAAGGGGTCATCCTACTCCAACAGCGCAATAGCTCCAACAAAAGGCATTTCAGTAGTTGGACAAGATCCAGACGAGGTTGAGGCAGAGGCTTCCGAGGAAGTAAACTATGACGTGGTTGATACGGTATTGACCGCTCACTTTGCGAATAACCTCCTCACTGATCAGGGCCACACCATATCGGAGACTTCGGGGGTGACCTTCACGGTGGAGGGGTTTACAGGGGCGGCAGCTTCTTTTGCCTCTGGGAATTATCTTGTATACGAACACGAGCTTGGGGACAGGGGCTCTCTATTCCTCCGGGCTTCCTTGGCTACTGATTTGAGTAACCTCTCCCGGAGGATATACCTGTTTGCCAATGAGGCTCCGGAACTGTCCTTGTTCATCTGTCCTACCGATCAGAAGATCAAGTTATCAGCCTACGGACAGGAAGTGTACGAATATGATTTGACAGGCTGGAGTGAAGACTCTTACAAGCTGATCGGTATAGTATGGGACTTCGTCAACAAGATGTTCTACCTGAACGTAGATGGGGAGGAAGGCGATGCCATCGATTGATATAGATATTGACTGGCGTATAGCTCGTGCAGAAGACTTTGATTTGGACTACTGCTTGAGAAGTAGCAAGTTGTTTTTAGCCACCACCGTCTCTAAAGATAAGACTTGGGAAGGAAGGGTTGATGAGCTGACAATAGACAACCGTTGTTTAAGTTCCCAAGCATTCGCTTCTTTAGCTTCCGCAGGAGGAGGGTTTTACAATCCACAATCGGTTGCCCCAACTTCGGGCAATGCTATCATTAATGCCACCGGGCTCCTCCTCAAAGATGGACAGACAACGCCATCCATTCAAAGTGGGTATGCTGTGTTGTACGTTGACACAGCGGATGGCAAGTTGAAGATAAGATTTTCCAACGGCTCCATAGCAACGATTAACACCGTATGACTTTCCAACTCTTCAGAGTCCTTACCTGATATGGTGGGGTGGGTGGTACCTGCCCCACACTTTTTCAATATAGACTTTTCCAAATCTATCTTGTGTTTTGTATAGACTGTGGGTTGTGGTTTTGAAAAAGTGACCTCGGATATGTCGTAAGTTATTGAAATTATTCAAGACTGGTAACCCATACGAATATACAGGTCTTGCGAAAACTTTTGAACCTCGTCAATTATACGCTGAAATTTTATAACGCAAGATATTTATTAAAGATTTTTTAATGTATTGAATGGTGGTTTTTCGAGACAAAAATTATTCAGAAAACGGCCCAGTAAATGTGTATAAAAATTTCCCTTTACTTTCTTAAAGAAAAGGTTTAAGGTTTCCTTAAAGAATCCGATACGAATTAAAGATCAACCCACGGAGGTTAAGCGATGAAGATTGGTGATGTTGGAGTTATTCAAAAAAGTAAGCATCCTTGGAACAACGGTAAGAAGGTCACGATCACCGACAACGGCAGATTTGAAACCGGGTATAATCGGAAAGGCAACCCCATCCAGATTAAGGTTTTCACGGCGGCTGACGACCAGGGCAACCTCTTCCTTCTCGGTGAGAGCAATTTCAAACCTTCTATCTAAGGAGACCACGATGACGACTATCAACCTCAAAGCGATGATCCAGGAGTGGAACAAGCTTGACTCCCTTTATTACCAGTGGGACGGTATTTGCCGGAGGGATTGGTTGAAGAAATTATACAACCAGGCGAACGATCTGTACCGCCAGATTGGGCTCCGGGCTCTGGAGTGCACCATGGAGGAACTGACTGACCTTACCAAGTCTGAATTCGAATTCATATATGAAGCGGCTTGCCGCGCAAGGAGGAACGTATGACCACCGAAGAAGAAAGAACCAAAAACGCAGTTATAAATCTCACCGAATTCGTTAACAGCTTTGGAACAGACAATAAACTCTTTGCTCAGTATCTGATGAACGAGCACCGCACCCTTCAGCAGAGTACCATGCGCCTGTTCGTTGCTTGTATCGAGGAGTGGTCGAAGCAGAAGCACTGGGACCTGAGGAACGAGACAACCATTGAGTTGGCTAAGAAGATCATGGCGGCTCTTGAGAATGAGAACACTTATCTCCCGCTGATCTAAGGAGGCCCAGATGAAAAAACAATACACACTCAATCAGCTGAAAGATGATATGTTCCGGTTGGCCTACTGTCCGGACAGGCTCCTCTGGCCTCGTGATTATATCCCGGTGGCCATTGTAGAGATCGAGACCACGGGAGACGTGGAGTGGGATCTGGAGGAAGTATTCCGGCTGACCAACTCGATAGACTTCTATTGGGGGGACAGTGCTCAGGTGGTTTGGAAGTCTTCCTCAAAGCCGGGTTTCCGGAGCACTTCGGTGGGGGACGTTATCATCGTGGACCGGGAGACGGTATACAGGTGTGCCCCTTGCGGGTTCGAGAAGATCAACCTGGGCCCGGATTTTAAGGAGACCAAAAATGGGTAAGCTGAACCGGAGAGAGACACCGAAGGCTTCCCGATTGAATAGGAGGGCCAAGCCCTCCGTCACCAATAACGGATCAAGGCGGTGGTTCTATTGCGATAACAATACGCACAAGACCACCATAGAAGTTTGCCGGGGAAAAAGGAAGCAGGGAGACTCAATCTGTCTTACCTGCGCACAGTACGCAAAGGAGGAAGCAAATGAGATTAAATAGAAGTGCAGCAAGAATGTTACGGGACAATGGGCGTCATATCTTTGACCCTCTCCCAGTCATCCCGGTGGAGGAAAGGGAAGTCAAGGTGGGGGAGATCATCCAGCCCAATCGCAAGGGAATCGTCAACCCCAACACAGGTTTTCTATACTCAATCGCATCCAATCGGTACAAGCTGGTCCGGCACGAGGAAGCCATTCAGTCCATTGAAGGCGTGATTCAGGACAACACTGGTGGGTCTATTGACCGGAGGATATCTGTCATCGGAACCGGAAGCCGGGTGGAGGCCACTTGGAAATTTAGGGACATGAAATACGATGATGGAACGGGGCACATGATGAATCCTCTCATCCGTGTTCTCTCCTCCTATGACCTTCAGTGGGCTCTCACCCTTGAGTTTGGGGCGTGGATGTTGATCTGTTCGAACGGGGCCGTGGTTGGGGAAATATTTGCTAGTTATAAGAGGAGGCACACGGAGGCTCTTTCTTTCAAAGACATTGCTCAGACTATTCAGAACGGGTTCAACAGGTTTGATGACGTGGAACGGATGATGGTGGATATGGGCAAACGTGAGGTGAGTATAGACTACCGGACCAAGCTGATCGAATCTCTTCAGCTAGGCAAACGGGAGACCCAAACATTATACGATACACGTGAGGTTCGTTCCGGACTCACCCTGAGTGAAATAGATGAAACGGGGACACAGAACGCGATGGTCAGCCTTCTGACTTTCTACAATCTCTTGACTCAGTTCATAACTCACTCAGTTGGATCACGTCTGCGTCAGATGGAACTTGCTCGCAAGGTTAGGCTTTTCAATTTCAGGAACGTATAAGGAGACGGTCATGCCGAAGAAGAAGACAATCAATCCGGTTATCAAGCGTCAGGTTTCAGGGTGGGTGCCTCCGGGCATCCACTCCTTTCTTCAGGAGACGTACGCAAGAGAAGGGGCACATTCTCTATCCGATCTGGTAGCCCAGATTCTGAAGGAGTATGTGGAGAGGAAAAAGGCTGAGAAAGGGGAGTGAAATGAAACATAGTGGTCGTCAGTTCGATGATGAGGGCTGGTTGAGGGGTTATACCCTTTTGAAAGAGGGATGTACTTGTTTTGAGGAAGATCAGGATCACACCCGTTCTGCCCTGTGGGGGCACGATCCAATCCAAAAGAGTTTTGAGGAAGAGATCGTCAACCGGGATTTATTCCTGAAGCTCACGAAGGAGACAAGGGAAGTTATCGAAACACTGTTGTTTACTCCGGAGGAGATATTGAAGAGCTTCCGCAGGGGTGGTTGCGGAATACCCAAAAATCTGATTCTCTATCTGGCTCAGGAAACCCACATTCGAAGGCCCAGGCTGTATCGTTGTGCTAGGGAGATCAAACGCTTTCTGAGGAGGAGAGTTGAATATGATTACTAGGCTGAGAGGGCTCCGGATAAAAAAGAATCTTGGAGCCGTTGTCAAACATATCCACTATTTCGCAGACTCTAGTGGTCATGAGATAGACGTCATTGGGTATTGGGCTGAGGGAAGACCTCCTGAAGAATATCGTTTTCCAGTAGCCAAGCGGGAAGCGATAGGCATGGTCAAGCAAGAGATCGAGATGCTGAAAGGCACTCTCAGGTATCTTCGAAGGCTCCGCAAGGATCAAGTGGAAATATTAAATATGGGTGAAGGCCCGGAGGAGGATTGAGATGGCGGTTTGGCCTACTTGTATGATCAAGGGTTTTAAGAAGAGGGAAAAGGTGGTGGAGAGCTATGTGAGTGATATACGATCCACCGCAAGATTCAACGTGGCTCAGCGGATATCAGAACAACACCGTTGTTCTCTCGAACGGGCTATGGATATCATTGACTGTTGCGAATATCGGCCACTGATAGAGGAAGAGATGGTCAGATTACACAAAGGAGGATATAACTGCTTATGAAAATCCAACAAAATCAAAAGAAATCGGTTAAAATCACTTGCTTTTTAATCCAAAATGTAGTATATTTAAGGAGTGAAATATGAAAGTCATAAATGTAACAAAAGAGTATTTCCAGACAGAGGACGAGAAGGTTTATTTCTTCGAGCCTTTGGAAAAAGAAATATCCGTTGAGGATATACAGAAGATTGTTGATGCAAACGAAAAATTAGTTAAGGAGTTGAAAGATGTCAACGATTGAACTGATACAGGGTGATTGCTCAGAGAAGATGAAGGATATACCTGATAAAAGTATAGATATGATACTTTGTGATTTACCTTATGGTACAACAGCTTGCAAATGGGATACGATTATTCCGTTTGAACCATTGTGGGAGCAATATGAAAGAATAATAAAAGATAATGGTATTGTTGCGTTATTCGGAAGTCAGCCTTTTACAACAGCAATTATTAGTAGTAATTTAAAAATGTTTAAATATTGTTGGTATTGGAAGAAATCAAAACCTAATGGATGGCAACATTCTAAAAATAAACCCATGACAGCAATTGAAGAAATCTGTATATTCAGTAAAGCACCAATGGGACATGTAAATCAATTAGGTGACAAAAGAATGAGATATAATCCACAAGGAATAACAAGTATAGGAAATAAGAAAGTTACAGCAGTAGCACATGGAGCAATGATGGGAGCAAGACTTAATCAAATTGGTAAAGAATATGAAGCATTTACTGGATTTCCACATAACGTATTGGAATATGCTAATGTAATAGGGAAACAAGCACTTCACCCAACCCAAAAACCGGTCGCCCTTCTTGAATACCTAATCAAAACCTACACACTGGAAGGTGAAACAGTTCTTGATAATTGCATGGGGTCTGGTTCAACAGGTGTTGCTTGTAAGAACCTAAACAGAAACTTCATAGGCATTGAACTTGACCCAGAGTATTTCAAAATTGCAGAGAAGCGAATAAATGAAAATCTATAAAATCACAGAAGCAAGTGAATATCTTGGAGTGTCAATCAACACGCTCAAGACGCTTGCCAACAATGGAAAGGTAAAGTCTTTCAAGACTACTGGTGAGCATAGGCGTTTCCGTCAGGAAGACTTAGACGCTTATATGGGAGTCGAGAAAGAGAAACAAGAAAAGTTGACTGTGATTTATGCCAGATGTTCAACCGCAAAGCAGAAAGAAAACCTTGAACGACAAAAAGACAGGTTGAGAAAACACGCAGAATCCAAAGGCTACAAGTATATGATGATTGATGAGATTGCCAGCGGAATAAACGAAAAGCGGAACGGCATACACAAGTTAATCAAAATGTGCTTTGAAGGCAAAGTTGACCGGGTATTGATTGAATACAAAGACAGACTTGCCAGATTTGGCTATGAATATATAAATGCTATTTTCAAGAATTTAGAAATCACGGTTGAAGTAGTTGAAACGAAAGAAAAGAAATATGAAGAAGAATTAGCAGAGGATATTATGAAAATTCTCACCTGTTATTCCGCCCGTTTTTACGGAAGAAGAGGCGGAAGAAAGAAGAAAAATGTGGCTGAAAATGAGGCTAACGATTCTAACGGAATTTAAAAAGGATGTTCTGGCATCATATTAAAACAAAAATGAATCTAGAGGTATAAACCATGGATTTTATATTCAGAATACAGAATCATTATTTCGAAAAAGGATCTCCGTGGGTTGAACTAGATAAAATTAAGCAACGGAGTTGGTTCCTGTCGGTTGATATAGAAGATGATGGAGCGGTTCCTTGTTATGATACAGTTAGCGAACTACGACTCAGTAAAGGCGTAGCATTTAAGTCAGTAAAAATATTAACTGGTAAAACGCAAGAGACTCATCCGTATTGGGAAGCTCTTCTTGATATGAGTTATTTGAATAGCACAGAATTAAGAGACGTTACGTTTAAGGATCTTCCGGGCGAAAGCGGAATTTATATGCTCAATATTTGGTTCGATTATGATGGTGAAGAACTTAATTTTGGAGATGACTTCAAAAAATTATGCGAATTCCGCCATAAATGGGATGATGGGTGGGTATGTTCAAAATGTGGTGTTCGTAAGGCAGACTGGGTTGAAGCTAATATAAAAACTACAACGCGAGAGGAGTCATATTGATGGAAATAGGACGACTAGAAAAGACAGCTACTCTTTTCAACATATGTTTCGAGATCGGCGCTCATGTCGTTTACTATCCATCACGTTA
>Ga0116143_10003455_pt1 | contig 15909 bp, 7 predicted proteins | sample AD_UKC034_MetaG_FD_89745 | JGI IMG/M metagenome (GOLD analysis project Ga0116143, IMG submission 89745) | Active sludge microbial communities of municipal wastewater-treating anaerobic digesters from USA - AD_UKC034_MetaG | ecosystem: Engineered > Bioreactor > Anaerobic > Digestate | place: USA...
CGAGGCGCCCGCGGGTAAGCTCGTGGAGCGCATCGCGGTGGTGCGCCTGCCGATCGTGGAGGACGCGGACCCCTGGCCCGACTTCGTCAACCTGTTCCACGTCACCACCCGCGAGCACATCGTGCGCCAGGAGCTGCTGTTCGCCGAGGGCGAGGAGTACGATCCGGTGGCCGTCCAGGACAGCGCGCGCGCGCTGCGCGCCCTGCCGCTGCTGTTCTCCACGGTGCGCATCCTGGCCGCTCGCGGGTCGGCCCCGGACCGGGTCGTGGTGCTGGTGGTCACCAAGGACCTGTGGAGCATCCGGCTCAACTCGAACGGCAACTTCGGCGGCGGGGTGTTCAACTTCTTCTACCTGACCCCCTCGGAGCAGAACTTCCTGGGCTTGAACCAGCAGCTCAGCCTCCACCTCGCGCTCGACCGCGAGGTGCTCACCCTCGGCGAGATCTACCGCGTGCCGCGGCTCGCGGGCACCCGGCTGGCGCTGACCGAGGCCGGCTACCTGTACGTGAACCACCACGACGGGCAGGTCGAGGGCGGGGCGGGGCTGGTGCGCCTGGAGCAGCCGCTCTTCTCCCGGCGCGCCGAGTGGGGCTTCCTCTCGGAGGTGGTCTTCGACCTGGGGATCGCCCGGCGCTTCCAGGGCGCGGGCTACCGCATGCTCTCGGCCGAGGTGGACGGCGTCGGGTACCTGCTGCCCGATCTGCACGCCTACCGGCGGGTCGAGGCCAGGGCGCTGGTGACCCGCTCCTTCGGCGTGCGCTGGAAGACCAACCTGAGCGCGGGCTGGCGGCTGCGCTGGCGCGAGCACCGGCTCACCCCGGGCATGCGGCTCCTGCCCGGGGAGCTCCAGGAGTCCTTCCGCGCCCAGGTCCTGCCGCTCGACGAGCGCGCGGGCGCGGCCGTGGTGGGGGTGAGCTTCTTCGAGGCGGACTACCGGCGGCTGGAGAACGTCCAGACCCTGGGCCTGTCCGAGGACTTCCGCTTCGGGCCCTCGGCCTGGGCGGAGCTCGCCTGGGCCAACCCGTCCTTCGGCCTGTCCGAGCAGTCGCTCCGCCTCGGCGCGGGCGCCGGGTACCAGGGCCTGTGGGGCGGCGACATCCTCTCGCTCCACGTCGAGGGCGGGGCGCGCTACATGCCGGCCCACGGCCTGTCCGGCGTGGACGGCGCGTGGATCGACCGGAGCCTCTCGGCCACGCTGGAGAACGTGAGCCCGTCGCTCCTCGGCCTGGGCCGGCTGTTTACCCGGGTGCGCTACGGCTACACCCAGCACCTGCGCGACCGCGCGGTCCACGTGCTGGGCGGGGACAGCACGCTGCGCGGTTTCGCCTCGAGCTTCCGGGCCGGACCCCGCCTGCTCAACGTGAACGTCGAGTTCCGCTCCCGGCCCTGGGTGATCTACACCGTGCACCTGGGCTTCGTCGCCTTCTACGACGGCGGCGACGCCTACGGGTTCACCCGCGCGACCGACTTCCGCTACCACCAGAGCGCGGGCGTGGGGCTGCGCGGGCTGGTGCCGCAGTTCGATCGGGTGGTCTTCCGCCTGGACATGGGCATCCCGCTGGGGGACGACTTCCACGCCCGCGCCCTCGAGTGGTTCAGCCTGTCGGTGGGCCAGGCGTTCTAGATCGGACGGGACCTGGACGGGATTCCCCGGTCGGTTTAGGCTACCCCTGAACCGGGAGGTGAAGCCGTGTCCACGCTGCGCGCGATCCTGGCGGGCCTGCCGAGCTTCCTGGTGGGGTGCCTGCTCTCTGGCTGCCCGGGCGAGGGCGCCGACTGCCTGGCCCGGGGGGAGTGCCAGTGCCGCTCGGCCGCGGACTGCGCCACGGGCGAGCACTGCGTGGACGGACGCTGCCGCTCCCTCTACCCGCCGCCCGGGCCGACCCGGCTGTTCGGCGAGCCCTGCCTGGAGGACGCCGAGTGCCTCTCGGGGCAGTGCCTGCCGCCTGGACCGGGCAACGGCGGCGTGTGCACCCGGCCCTGCGCGGAGGACGAACCCTGCCCGGTGGCCTGGGAGTGCAAGACCCGCTGGAGCCGGGGCGAAGGGCTGCCCTCGCTGGCGGTGTGCGTGCAGCGAATCCCGCCGCGCACCTGCCTGCCGTGCTCCGTCTCCAGCCAGTGCAACGCGGTGGGCGACGCCTGCGTGGAGCTGGGGGACGGGTTCGCCTGCGCCCTCGACTGCAGCCTGGCCGCCTGCCCCGAGGGCACCGGCTGCCAGGACGCCACGGTCGGGGGCGCGCCCGCGAGGCTGTGCCTGCCCGCCAGCGGGAGCTGCGACTGCAACCCGGACAACCTGGGCCTGCGGAGGCCGTGCGAGCGCGTGAACGCGGCTGGCGCCTGCCGGGGCGAGGAGACCTGCCTGGCGGCCGAACCCCTGCCCGCCTGGGGTGGGTGCGACGCGGCCGAGCCGGCGTCCGAGGTGTGCAACGGCGTGGACGACGACTGCGATGGGCTGACCGACGCGGCGGATCCCGGGGTGGACACCTCCGCGCTCCCGGCCGAGCCGCCCTTCCCCGCCTGCCAGAAGGGCGAACCGGGCAGCCCCTGCCTGGGGGTGTGGCGCTGCGAGGCCCAGGCGGGGGGGGGCTTCGGGTGGCAGTGCGGCGGGGACGACCCCGCGGACGAGGTGTGCAACGGGCTGGACGACAACTGCGATGGACAGGCCGACGAGCCGTTCCTCGACGCGCAGGGACGCTACGTGGCGCTCGAGCACTGCGGCGGCTGCGGCTGGGACTGCCGCGCGCGCGTGGCGAACCTGCGCCTGGGGCTGGGCGGGGAGCCGGTGCCGGGCGCGGTGCGCTGCGTGGTGCGCGGGGACGACCCGGCGTGCGCGCCCGCGCTTTGCGCCGAGGGCTTCTACCCCTTCCCCGAGGAGCGGCCGGTGGCCTGCGCCCCGCTCGTCTCCCCGGCCTGCCAGCCCTGCGGCCAGGACGCGGACTGCCGCGTGTCCTCGGACCGCTGCGTGGAGGTGGGCGACGATCCGGGCGCGTTCTGCGCCCAGAGCTGCGACCCCGCCTCGCCCTACACCGGCTGCAGCGGCCAGGTGGGCGTTCGCTCGTGCTGCCCGGCGGGCTACCTGTGCGCGCTCCAGGACGGGCTCCGGCTGTGCGCGCCCGAGTCCGGAAGCTGCACCTGTGACGCCGATCGGCTCGGCCAGACGCGCTCCTGCTTCCTGCTGGGCGGGACGGGCGAGGTGTGCCAGGGCGAGCAGGCCTGCCGGGCCCTGGGCGGCGAGTTCGGCTGGAGCGAGTGCGAGTCGGCGGACGTGACCAGCGAGGCGTGCGATCACCTGGACAACGACTGCGACGGGCTGGTGGACGAGGACTTCCGCGACGCGGGCGGGCAGTACGCGAGCGACGCGCACTGCGGCGACTGCCACGTCGATTGCCCCTCGCGCTGGGATCCGGACATCCAGCACGCCATCGGCGGCTGCGTGCCTGAGGGCGGCGGGCACGCATGCCGCATCGTGGCCTGCACGCGGGAGTCCTGGGCCACGGGCGCAGCCTGCCGGGCCGACGACGAGTGTCCGGGCGGCCAGTGCGACCCGGTGGCCTTCCACTGCCGCGAGATGCCGCGCGCCTGCGCCGCGGACGGAGACTGCGCCGGGCTGGGCGCGGGCTTCGCCTGCCGCGCGGGGCAGTGCCGGCTGGAGATCCAGTTCCACGACCTCGACGGGCTCGAGGTGAACGGCTGCGAGTGCGCGGCCCCCCTGGGGGCCGGGCCGGATGAGCCGGACGCCTCGAGCCGCGTGCCCGCGCCGGACCTCGCCTATGTGGACAGCGACTGCGACGGGGTGGACGGCGAGGCGGCGACCAGCCTGTTCGTCTGGACCGGCACGGACCAGAGCCTGGGCACCCGCGCCCATCCCTTCGCCACCCTCGGGGAGGCCGTGGCGGCCTTCGACCCTGCCCGCCACAGCGCCATCCTGGTGGCCGCCGGGACCTATCGCGAGAACGTGCTGCTGCGCTCCGGGGTGAAGCTCCACGGCGGGTACGCGAGCGACTTCGCCGCCCGCGACGTGGTGCTCCGGCCGACCCTCATCCTGGGACAGGAGCCCGATCCGTCCGATCCCGCCGCGCGCCCCGGGGCGGTGCACGCCAGCGGGGTGACTGCCCGCACCGTGCTGTCCGGCTTCATCGTGCAGGGCTACGACGTGAACGCCGATCCGGCGGCTGGCCAGGCGGCCGGCTCCGCCTACGCGGTGTACGCCCAGGACTGCGACGGGCGGCTGGAGCTGACCAACAACCTGATCGTGGGAGGTCGTGGCGGCGACGGCGCGACCGGGCTCGCCGGCGCCTCGGGCCAGAACGGCGGCGACGGCGGCGGGGGGCTGGACTCGTGGGAGTGCCCCGGGAGCCAGGCCTGCCAGGGCCTCACCCGGGCGGGCGGCGCGGGCGGCCTCAACCCGGCCTGCCCGGCCCAGGCGGGTCACCCGGGGGCCACCGCCCACGGGTACCACTACGGGCTGCAGGACTACCAGACCGGGGGGCTGGACGGGACCGGCGGCGGGAACTGCACCTACCTGCACACGGATCCGAGCCAGTTCGACCTGTGCAAGTACGACTGCCAGGTGGGCGAGGGGGACATCAACGGCGACGACGCCCGGTCCGGGGTCGACGGCGCGGGCGCGGGCGGCGGCGCGGGCTGCGCCCAGGGCCGCGGGAGCGTCAGCGGCGGGCTGTGGCGTCCCGGGGGCGCGATCGGGGGCGCGGTCGGCGCGGCCGGCCAGGGCGGCGGCGGGGGCGGGGCCGGCGGCGCGGTGATCAACGACAACCTGGGAAGCGGCTGCACCCAGGGCAACCCCTTCGGCGATCTGGGGGCCACCGGCGGGGGCGGTGGCGGGGGCGGCTGCGGCGGCGCGGGCGGCGGCGCGGGCGGCGGCGGCGGCGCCTCCTTCGGCGTGTTCCTGGCCTACTCCGGCCCGCCCGCGAGCCTGCCGCGCATCGCCGGGAACCGGATCCGGCGCGGGTTCGGCGGGCAGGGCGGCCCGGGTGGGGGCGGCGGCCAGGGTGGCCTGGGCGGGCAGGGGGGGCCGGGGGGACGCATCGTGCTGCCGGCCTGGTGCGCCGGCAGCGGCGGGGCCGGTGGCCGGGGCGGAGACGGCGGGGCGGGAGGCGGCGGCGGGGGCGGCTGCGGCGGCGCGTCCTTTGGCCTGGCCGGCCAGCAGCTCCAGGCCGCGCCCTACGCGGGCCAGAACCAGTTCGAGGCCCCGGGCACCGCCGACTCGGGCGGCGCGGGCGGGGCGGGCGGTCCCAGCCCGGCGGGCGGCGGCTCGGCCGGCACCCCCGGCGGCGCCGGCGTCGCCGGCGACGTGGGCCTGTTCTAGGAGAGGAGGCGGGCCATGGGTTCGAGACTGCCTGTCTCCGGCCTGAAGGTGGCCGCCCTGGCGGCGCTGGCCCTCGCGGGCTGCGGTCGCGACTGGCTGGCCGGGCCCGGCGGGGCGTGCGTCTTCGATCGCGATTGCCGCGCCGGGCTCGTGTGCGTGGACGGCCGCTGCCTGGACCTCGAGATCCACGAGCCCGCGGACGGCGGCGCTCGCCTGCGCGGCTTCGGCGAGCCCTGCCTGGCGAACGAGGAGTGCGAGAGCACCTACTGCCTGCCCCACCCGCGAGGATCCTTCTGCACCCGGCTGTGCGGGGAGGGCTGCCCGGCCGGATGGGACTGCCAGCAGGTGGCCGATCCCCACGGCGGCCCGGAGCCGGTCGGGCTGTGTGCCGTGGTCGTGAGCGCGCTGTGCGCGGGATGCGAGGACGATCGCTCCTGCAGCCCGACCGGGGCCGATCGTTGCCTGGAGATCCCGCCCGGTGGCGGGGAGCGCTACTGCGCCGGGGACTGCACCTACGCCGCCTGCCCGGCCGGCTACCAGTGCCAGGCGCTCGACCTGGCCGACGGGCCCGTCCGCCAGTGCCTGCCCGAGCGCGGCACCTGCAGCTGCGGGCCGGGCGACGAGGGCGAGGTGCGCGGCTGCGCGCGCGAGAACGAGCACGGCGTATGCGGCGGCTTCGAGACCTGCCTGGGCGACGCTGGCTGGGGCACGTGCGCCGCCCCGGAGCCCGCGCCCGAGGCGTGCAACGGGCTCGACGACGACTGCGACGGCTTCTTCGACGAGGAGCTCGTCGGCCGGCCGTGCCAGGTGCGGAACGAGCACGGGGTGTGCGCCGGCCAGGAGGTCTGCCGGGGCGCGGCCGGCTTCCAGTGCGGCGCGCCCACGCCCGCGCCCGAGGCGTGCAACGGGCTCGACGACGAGTGCGACGGCGAGACCGACGAGGACTTCCGGGACGCGGCCGGGCACTACCTCCACGACGCGCACTGCGGTGCCTGCGGCGCCGCCTGCCTGGAGCTCGTGCCCCACGCCACCCGGGCCGCCTGCCTGCTCGAGGGCGGCGCGCCCGCGTGCCGCGCGCTCGAGTGCGAGCCGGGCTTCTTCGTGTTCGCCGGGGGGCGGCTGTGCATGCGCCTGCCGGACAACCTGTGCCAGCCCTGCGCGGCGGACGAGGACTGCCTGGCCCCCGGAAGCCGCTGCGTCGAGGACGGCCCGGAGCACTTCTGTGGCCGCGACTGCGCGCCGGGCTCGCCCTACGGCACGGGCTGCCCGGAGGGCTACGCCTGCCTGCCGCACCTGGGCGGAGCGCAGTGCTGGCCCGAGAGCGGCACCTGCCTGTGCGCCGCCGAGACAGCGGGCCTGGTGCGCTCCTGCCTGGTGGACACCTGCGCCGGCTACCAGGTGTGCGCACAGGCCGGAGGCGTGTGGGCCTGGACGCCCTGCAACGCCGAGGACTACAACGTCGAGCTGTGCGACGGTCTGGACAACAACTGCAACGGGCGGGTGGACGAGGGGTTCCTGAACCCGGTCACCGGGCGCTACGACACCCCGGACCACTGCGGGTTCTGCTACAACGACTGCAGCCGCTACTGGAGCCTGGAGTTGCACCACGTGGAGGGCGTCTGCGACGCCGGCGGCGAGCCGCCCGCCTGCGCCATGGGCCCGTGCCAAGTGGAGCAGGTGGGCGCCGAGCGCTTCGAGTGGGTGGACGTGAACGGGGATCCGGACGACGGCTGCGAGTGCCGGCGGCGGCTGGGCAACACCGGCACCGACCCTCCCGACCTCATCGGCCAGCCCGAGCCCGGGCTCGCCTACCTGGACGAGAACTGCGACGGCGTCGACGGGGTGGTCGCCCGGGCGTTGTTCGTGCGCGCGGGCGCCGCGGGCGGGGACGGCAGCCTGGCCCGGCCGCTGGGGAGCCTGGGCGCGGCGCTCGCGGCCTGGCCGACCGCCGGAAAGGACGTGGTGCTGGTGGCCGAGGGGCGCTATGACGAGGACCTCGTACTGCCCCCGGGTGTCCAGCTCCACGGCGGCTACGCGGCCGACTTCCTGAGCCGCGACGTGGTGCAGCACGCCTCCATCGTGACGGGCCGGACGGCCGAGGCCACGCTGACCGCCCGCGGGGTGCGCGCCCCGACCATGGTCTCGGGCTTCGTGCTGCGCGGGCGCGCCGCGCCCGGGGCCGCGGGGCCGGATCAGGACGGGGGCGTGTCGCTGGTGGTGCGCCTGGAGGATTGTGATGCCGCCCTCGTGCTGCGCTCGAACCGCATCGAGGCGGGTCGCGGCGGTGACGGCGGGCCGGGGCGGAGCGGCGCAGCGGGCTGGGGGCGGCAGGCGAGCCTCGAGGTCGACGGGTCGCCCGGCGTGCAGGGCCTGCGGCGCGGCGGCGCCTGCGTCGGGGCGGGCCTGAGCGGCGGGCGGGCCGGGGCCAACGCGCGATGCCCCGAGGCCCAGGGCCGGCGGGGTGGCGACACCCGATGCCCGGTGTTCGACTGGACCGCCACGCCGGTGCGCGGCGGTCAGGCCGAGTTCGCCAGCGCCGCGGACGGCGACGGCCTGGGCGGATACGACTGGAGCTTCGACTGGATGAGCGGCGAGAGCTGCAGCCACGCCACCGAGTCCGGCTACCCGAGCGACATCCAGCTCAACGTGGGCCAGGACGGCCTGGACGGGCGGGACGGCGACAGCGGCCTGGGCGGCCAGGGCGCGACCGGCGCCGCGGGCTCGCTGCTCGGCGGGCTGTGGGTGCCCTCCCCGGACCGCGGCGCGTCCGCCGGCCTGGTCGGACGCCCGGGCGGGGGCGGGGGTGGAGGAGGAGGCGGCGGCGGCACGGCCCGCGAGACGAGCGGCGGCTGCATGGAGCACGAGATCGGGCCCTCGGGCGGCGGGGGCGCCGCGGGCGGCTGCGGCGGCGAGGGCGGCGCGCCCGGCCGCGCCGGCGGCGCCTCGCTCGGCGTGCTCGTCGCGCGCACCGCGGCTGGGCCGATCACGGGCCCCTCCCTGCTCCACAACAGCCTGCGCCGCGCCCAGGGCGGGCGTGGCGGGGACGGCGGCTTCGCCGGGCAGGGTGGCCTGGCGGGCCTGGGCGGCTTCGGCGGGCAGCCGCCCCTGGGTTCCTGGCTCTCTTCCCTGGGTGGCAAGGGCGGCGACGGCGGCAACGGCGGCCCGGGCGGCGGCGGGGGTGGCGGCCCGGGCGGAGCGTCCTTCGACCTGGTGTGCCTGGACGTCGATCCGGCCACCTACCTCGCGGGGAACGTGTTCGAGCTCCCGGCGGACGCGGCCACCGGCGGCGCGGCTGGCGGAGGCGGCGCCTCCGTGGGCCCGGGGGCGAGCGGCGCGCCGGGCGTGCCGGGCGCCTTCGGCCTGAGCCTCCACCTGCGCTCCTGCGCCGGCGGGGTGACCTGCCCCGGTGGCACCCGCTGCGACGCGCTGCGGGTCTGCGTGCCCGATCTCTAGCTAGCGGAGCTTCCCCGCCACCTGGAGGCGCTCGAGGAGGTTTGCGGCCTGCGTGGCGCCGGCGCCCTGGCCAGCGGCGATCTTCTGCAGCGCGGCCGCGAGCCGCGGGGAGAGGTGCTCGACGAGCGCGCGCTCGAGCGCGTCCTGGCTGAACCCCGGGCTCTCCAGGGCGCCGGCCAGGAAGTCCGCGGCCCGCCGATCCCCCATGCGGACGAGCGCCGCGGTGGCCGCCGCGCGCGCGCGCGGGCAGCGCCGGGCGAGCTCCGCCGCGGTCTCGGCCGCCTCGCGGGTGCCCACGAAGCCGAGCAGCGCGATGCGCTCGCTGTCGCTGAAGTCCCCGCGGCAGAAGGCCGCCTGCTCGATCACCCGCCAGGCCGCCGGCTGACCCTGGCGGGCGGCGGCCTCGAGGAGCTCCTCCTGGGCGAAGGGCTCCTCGGCGTCGAAGGTCACCTGGTGCTCGCTCCGGCCGCCGGCGATCACCAGGCGGGCCGCCAGCCGGTTGCGCTCCTCCGCGGGGTACAGGAGCAGGTCGCGCTCGGCGCGGCGGAGCGCCTCACGCCGATCCCCGGGGTCGAGGGTCAGCCCCTCGACGAAGGGCATGACCAGCCCGGGCAGGTGGCGGAGCTGGCGGGCGGCGGTGTCGTACAGCTCGAGGGCGCAGCGCGGGCTCAGCATCACCCGCGCCCCGTCGGACATGCTCACCAGGACCGTGAGCTCCTGGCCGGAGCGCTGCCAGCCGCTGGCGCGCGCGGTGCCCTGGAGCAGCTCGTCCAGCACCGGGCCCATGCTGAAGCCCGCCTCCTCGCAGCGCACGGGCGGCAGCATCTCCGCGCGCCTGGCGCGCGCCGCGAGCGAGGCCTGGGTCAGCGCCATGATGAGCTGCTCGTCGCCGCGCGCCCTGAGGGTGGCGCAGGGTATGACCCGCCGGGCGTACTCGACCACGCTCACGTCGGCCTCCTCGCGGATCGCATCCAGGGCCTCGAGCAACCGGTCGGCCTCCCCGCTCAGCCCGAGCAGGCCGATCTTCCGCTCCGCGGGCACGGCCGAGCGCACGAGCTGCGCGGAGAGCTCCGGCTCTGACTGCAGGAGCTCGGCCAGCAACCCGGCGGCGGCGTGGCCCACGGCCAGCGGCCCGTCCGGCCAGGACCAGGTCGGCCCGCCGTCGAAGGCCAGCATCGGGCAGTGGAGCCTCATCGCCAGCGAGGGCAGCGTCGCCTCGCCCAGCGTGCGGGTGGCGAGCAGCACGACCTCGAAGCCCGCCGGGCCGGCCTCGAGGAGCGCCTGGCGGGCCGAGCGGCGCACGGATTCGTCCCCGCTCGCCAGGCGGAAGGCCGCCTCCCACAGCTCGTCCGCGGCCCGCGCTGGGAGCGGCGCAGCGAGCACGGCCGAGCAGAGCAACGACAGCGCGATCGCCGCGGCGTTCTGTGGGGTGTTCTTCATGGCCTGATGATACCCGCATCCCTCGCTCCGGTTCCATCCGGCAGGAGGAGGACGCAGGCTGGAGGCGCACGCTCCAGCATCAAGGGTGCTTGTTGAACTTGTAGGCGAACTCGGTCGGCGGCAGGAAGTTCTCCTTCAGGGTGCGCACCGAGACCCAGCGCTGCAGGTTCAGCGGGCTGCCGGACTTGTCGTTGGTCCCCGAGGCGCGGCCGCCCCCGAAGGGCTGCTGGCCGACCACGGCCCCGGTGGGCTTGTCGTTGATGTAGAAGTTGCCGGCGGCGTCGGCCAGGCGCTCGCAGGCCAGCGCGATGGCGCGCCGGTCGGTGGCGAAGAAGGCGCCGGTCAGCGCGTAGGGCGAGGTCTGGTCGCACAGCCCGAGGGTCTCCTCGAAGGCGCGGTCCGGGTAGACGTACACGCTGAGCAGCGGCCCGAAGATCTCCTCCTGCATCCAGCGCGCGCGGGGATCGTCCACCCGCAGCACGGTCGGCTCCACGAAGTAGCCGATCTCGTCGTTGGCCCCGCCGCCGTGCACCAGCTCGACGCCCGGCGCGGCCCGGGCCGCGTCGATGGCGCCGCGGATGCGCTCGAAGGCGCGCCGATCGATGACCGCGTTCATGAAGTGGGAGAAGTCGCGCGGGTCGCCCAGGCTGACGCGTCCGAGCTGCGCCCGCATGGCCTCGCGAAGCGACGGCCACAGGCTCTCGGGCAGGTAGGCGCGCGACGCGGCCGAGCACTTCTGGCCCTGGTACTCGAACGCCCCGCGGGTGAGCGCGGTGACCACCTCGTCCGGGTGGGCGCTGGGGTGCACGAACACGAAGTCCTTGCCGCCGGTCTCGCCCACAAGCCGCGGGTAGCGCCTGTACCGCCCGAGGTTCGAGGCGACCGCCTGCCACAGGCCATTGAACACCTCGGTCGAGCCGGTGAAGTGGAGCCCCGCGAGCTCCGGGTGGGCGAGGGTCACCTCGGCGAGCAGCGCGGGGTTGGCCGGCACGAAGTTGATGACGCCGTCGGGCAGGCCGGCCTGGCGCAGGAGCTCCATGAGGAAGTGGCCCGTGTAGGCCGCGGTGGTGGCCGGCTTCCAGACCACGGTGTTGCCCATCAGCGCCGGGGCCGCGGGCAGGTTCCCGGCGATGGCGGTGAAGTTGAACGGGGTGACGGCCAGCACGAACCCCCCCAGCGGGCGGAGCTCGGTTCGGTTCCAGACCCCCGGGGCGCTCTCGGGTTGCAGCTCCATGAGCTGGCGGGCGAAGTGCACGTTGAAACGCAGGTAGTCGACGAGCTCGCAGGCCGCGTCGATCTCCGCCTGGTGGGCGCTCTTCGACTGGCCGAGCATCGTGGCCGCGCAGAGCGTGTCGCGCAGCGGGCCGGCCAGCAGCTCGGCGGCCCTGAGGAAGATGGCGGCGCGGTGCTCGAAGGGCATGCGCGCCCACTCCCCCCGCGCGTCGAGCGCCGCGCCGATGGCCCACTCGACCTCCGCGCGTCCGGCCAGGTGGCAGGCGCCCAGCCGGTGGCGGTGCTCGTGGGGGCAGGTCATCTCGACCTGCTGCCCGGTGCGCGCGCGGCGCCCGCCGATCACCGGCAGGACCTCCAGCTCCGTTCGGTACAGCTCCTCGAGGCGGTTCTTCAGGTGCGTGCGCTCCGGGCTGCCGGGCGCGAACTCTCTGACCGGCTCGTTGCGCGGCGGCGGGGTGCGGTAGATGCCTGTGGTCATGGCTCCCTCCCGGGAGGATCCTCCCTGGGCGTGGTCGGCGACTCGCGGCCCCAGCTTACCCTGGTCACCCGCCCGCGGTCGCCTCACCCCCTCGGTCTCACGCGCCAGGTGGAGAGCGCCAGCGCGAGCGACAGCACCGCCGCGCCGGTCCACACGGCGAAGGCCGTGTGGAAGTCGTAGCCGGCCGCCCCCCCGGCCACGGGCGCCTCCACCAGGATCCCCGTGGCCACGTCCTGGACGCCGGCGCCCAGGTAGGAGCACAGCCCGATGAAGCCCATGGCCGCCCCGGTGGCGCGCCTGGGCACGATGTCGACCGCCAGCAGCCCGCCCTGGTACACCAGCAGCCCGCCGGTGGCGAAGCCGAACAGCGCGAGCGCCAGCGCGTCCAGCCAGGGCGAGCCCGGGGGCACCAGGCGCAGCAGGACGAGCGAGCCGATCTGCATCAGGCCGTAGACGAGCAGCAGCGGGTGGCGCCGGGAGCCGAACAGGCGATCGGACAGCACGCCCGCCCCGAGGGTGCCCAGGATGCCGAGCAGGGGGCCGGCCGAGGCGAGCGCCCCGGAGGCCTCGAGGCTGTAGCCCTTCTGCAGCTGCAGGTAGGTCATGGCCCAGTGGTTGATGCCGTAGCGCGAGACGTACAGCAGCGCCGCGCTCAGGCCGAGCACCCAGATCCAGGGGTTCCTGAGCACCTCGAGCTGCAGTGCGCCCAGGCTGCGCTCGCGGCTGGCCGCGTCTGGCGGGGGATCGTCGACGTGCCGCCAGATGGGCGGCAGGCCGAGGGTCTGGGGCCGGTCGGCGTGGGTCTTGAGCAGCACCAGCCCGCCGGCCAGGCACACCAGGCCGGGCGCCCACAGTCCGGCGCGCCAGCCCCAGGCCGCGGCCACCAGGCCGATGCCCGCGAAGGAGAGCGCCTCGCCCAGGTTGTGGGCCAGGCTCCACAGGCTGTAGGCCGAGCCGCGCTCGCGGCGGCCGAACCACTGGGAGATGCTCACCACGCTCGGGGCGGCCCCCATGGACTGCAGCCAGCCGTTCAGCCCCCACAGCAGCAAGAAGGCGACGAAGCCGCCGGAGAAGCCCATGGCCAGGTTGACCAGCGCCGTCCCCAGGAGGCCGGCCGACATGAAGCGGCGCATGTTGCAGCGGTCGGCCAGCACGCCGTTGAGGAAGCGGCCCACGGCGTACACCCACAGAAGGCCGGCGCTGATGACGCCCAGCTCGGCCGGGCTGAACAGGCCGGCCTCGATGAGCGGCGCCTTGACGACCTGGAGGCTGAGCCGGGTCACGTAGTACAGCCCGTAGCCCAGGGTGATGCTCGCGAGCACCCGCCAGCGCATGCGCCGGTAGCGACGGCGGACCTCCTCGGGATCGTCCGAGCAGGCCGGCGCGTCTGGCCCGGTCAGGAAGAACGCCGCGACGCGCCTCCACACGACCGGCCTCCCCTGCTCACTCGCCGAACCGGCGGGCGAGCTCGTTCAGGACCACCCGCTGCAGCCGGCGGGCGCTCCAGTCCACCACCGCCAGCGAGCCGTTGGGCAGGAAGCGGTTCTCGCCGAGCGCGCGCGTCAGCGCCCGGATGGCCCCGCCGTGGCTGAACACCAGGTGGCGGCCGGGCTGGAGCTCGTCCAGGAACGCCCGCAGGCGGGCCTCCAGGTCGGCCACGCCCTCACCGCCCGGGGCCTGGAAGCCCTCGAAGTCCATCAGCCCGCGCTGCAGCGTCTCGGGGATCTCCAGGAAGGGCACCCCCTCGAGCTCCCCGAAGCCGATCTCCCGCAGGCGCGCGTCCGGTCGGGCCGGGCCGAAGGCCAGCACGGCGGTCTCCACGGCGCGGGCGAGGTCCGAGCTCCACACCCCCGCGAAGCGCTCGCCCTCGAGGTGGGGCCTGAGCCAGCGGGCCTGCTCGCGGCCGAGCTCGTTGAGCGGCACGTCCTGCCAGCCGCTCAGCCGGCCGTCCGAGTTGCGCAGGGTCTCGCCGTGCCGCACCAGCCACAGCTCGAGGGTGTCGTCCGTCGCTCCCACGGCGTCAAGGTGCCGGCAGCCCCCGGGGCTGTCAACCAATTTGGCGGCAGCTCACGGCCGGGTGCGCTCGGCCTTCACCAGCCGGCCGCCCTGGTAGTCGTACCAGCCTACGGGGCTGCCGTCCGGGGCGAAGTCCTGCCAGCGCCCCTCGCGCTGGCCGAGCCGGTACTCGCCGGTGCGCTCCACCTGACCGTTCTCGTGCCAGGCGGTCCAGCGGCCCTGCTCCAGGCCGTCCAGGTACTCGCCCTCGCTCCAGCGCGGGGCGGGGTCGCCCTCGGGCCCGTGCCAGCAGACCCAGCGCCCGGTCTTCTTCCCCGCGCGGTACTCGCCGGCGCAGCGGCGCCGCTCCGCGGTCCAGGTCACCCAGGTCCCCTCCCGCTGTCCGGCCTCCAGGTGACCCTCGGCCACCGCGCGGCCCTTGGGGTCCAGGTAGCGCCAGGGGCCGCGCTTCTGGCCCTGCCGGTACTCGCCCTCGGCGAAGAGCACCCCGCGCTCGAACTCCCGCCAGAGGCCGTGCCGCTGGCCGGCGGCGAAGGTGCCCTCCTCCTGGAGCTCACCCTTCTCGGAGAAGCGCCGCCAGGCGCCGTCCTCGAGCCCCTCGCGGTAGGCGCCCCGCGAGCGGGGCTGGCCGTTGCGCCAGTCGGTCTGGTGGGGCCCGTGCCAGCGCCCCGCCGCGTCCTGGCAACCCTGCGCGCGGCCGTACCAGTGGATCTCCTCGACCGCGCGGGCGCCGGCCGGGCAGCCCAGGCGCGCGGCCAGAGCACGCTCGTCGGCCTCGTCCGCGCAGCCGGTGCCGAGCGCGATCCCCAGGGCGAGCAGGCCGGGCCAGAAGCTTGCCGTGCGCATGGGCGGAGCTTACCCTCTTCGGGGTCCGCTTCAAGGGGTCTGGTGCATGTGGTTCCTGGTGTGCTTGTTCGCGCAGGGCGCCGCCCTGGCCCAGCCCGGGCCGGTCTGGCCCCCCCTGCTCGACGATCCCGGGGCCCGCGCGGTCGCACGGCTGCTCGACCTCGGGGCGATGGGCAAGGCCGCCGAGGCGGCCGACCGCCGGCTGCGGGCCGGGGAGCTCGGCGAGGACGAGGCGGCCGCCCTCGGCTTCGTCCGCGCGCTGGCCCGCACCCGGGCCGGGCGCGAGGCCGATCCCGGAGACTTCATGCGCGCCTTCCATGCCCCTGGCCTGCGCGGGCTGGACGGGCACGCGGCCTGGTACCTCGGGCAGCTCCTGTGGGCGCGCGGCGCGAAGGTGAGCGAGGCCAAGGCCCAGGACCTGGCCGGGCCCTACCTGGAGCGCGTGCCCTTCCCTGGCCGCTTCGGGCTGGAGGCCCGGCGCCTGCGGGTGCGCGGGCTGGTGGCCTCGGGCGCGCTGCCCGAGGCGCTGGCGCTCGCGGAGGACACGGCCGCGCGCCTCGTGCGCCGGTCGGGTGAGCCGCGCGCGCTCGTGCTGCTCGCCTGGGTCACGGAGCGCGCGGGGTACGTGGCCGCCCGGGCGGGTGGGCGCGAGGACGCCCGGGCGCTCCTCGGCCAGGCCGCGGCCCTCTACCACCAGGTGGCCCAGGTGTGGCCGGAGCACGCGGTCGGTCCGGAGGCGCGGGCGGCCGGGGAGCGACTGCGGGCGGCACGGGTGCGCCCCGGCCCGTCCCTCGTCCCGCGGGTGCTCGCGCTCATGCGGGCCGTGGTAACCCACCCCTTCGGCCCGTCCGACCTGGGGTTCCTCTCCCGGCTGCGCGGGCTCCTGCCCGCGGACCCGCGCGATCCAGACGCGGCCGAGGCGGATCTCCTGTGGGCCGAGGTGGCCATCCGCCTGCGGCGTTTCGAGGCCGCCAGCGCCAGGCTCGCGCGGGTGCGCGCGCGCGCCCCCCGGGCCGAGGCCCAGGCCCGGGCCGGGTTGATGCTGGCCCGGCTCGTCGCGCGGCGCGACTCGAGGGCCGGGCAGAAGGCCTACCTGGGCGTGGCGGATCGCTGGCCC
>Ga0116143_10003456_pt1 | contig 15908 bp, 11 predicted proteins | sample AD_UKC034_MetaG_FD_89745 | JGI IMG/M metagenome (GOLD analysis project Ga0116143, IMG submission 89745) | Active sludge microbial communities of municipal wastewater-treating anaerobic digesters from USA - AD_UKC034_MetaG | ecosystem: Engineered > Bioreactor > Anaerobic > Digestate | place: USA...
ATGGGTCGTGACAAATGGGCGGGTATCTGATAGCATGCTCAGAAATTAAAATAAAAGAGGCAAGCGCGTGAAAAAGACAGGATTTTTTCTGATATGCCTGATTGTTGGTATGGTTGGTGCGGCGACGGCCGCAGAGATGTGGGAAATCGGGTCGCCGGCTGGCGCAGATATCGGGCAGAGTGTCACGATCGGGCATGACCGGCTGCAACTGCATGTTCCCAAGTCGTTTGAAGGACGCACCGCCAACGAATGGCGCAATTTCATCAGTATCGAAGGTTTCGACCGGGTGCGCTACACGCACAGCGAGAGCGAAGTCGAGTTGCGCGGATCGGTTACGCGCTTCGATTTCGACTATACGAGAGACGTGATCGACGTGCAGGTTTATCGCTCGAAAGATATCAAACCCGGCGCCAATTCGTGCATGGATTGCCACAGCCAGGAATTCGCCCGCACGGCTGTGACTGTTGGCTATGCCAACGAAGAGCTTTCGCCCGAACCATACCGGCGCGGACTGGCGACCATCTACCTCGATGAAGCCAGTTCGAATGCATTCAAGGGCGAAATCAACCACTGGGTTAACCAGCATCTGATGGTCATGGCAAAAGCCAGTTCCGGCAGCATCGAACAGGGGCGGCACAAATTCGACGCCAGAAGTGCCAGCATCGGCCTTGCCGGCACGGTGTGGCACCGCGCAACCTGGTCGGGCGAACTGAATTTTTCGAAAGCCGATACCTATTCGCTGCGCAAAACCTTCATCGGCAAACTCGGCTACCGGCCGTTCAAGGGCTTCAAGCTCAGTGTCGGCGGCGGCGCCTTTCTCGACGGCTACACCCAGTTCGGCACCGAAATGTCACAGATGGGCCTGATGAGCATGAGCCTGCAGAAAGACTCACCAGGTCTGATGCCCAACCTCTTCAACCGCCTCAAAGACGATCAGTTCGGCTACTGGCACTTCAGTGCTGAATACGAATACAAATTCTAAGAGAAGAGAAACCGCTGATTGGCGCAGATTTGTAGAGAGATTTACTCAAGCATCGGAAAATGGACCGAAAACAACGCAACCGTCATACTACGCTTAATCTTAATCGCGTCTACTGCAGTCAACGATTGTGACAGCGATTACGAGAACGATTACGATTACCGCGTTGCTGAGCACGAAAAATCATGCGAAATCTGCGGATAAATAAAGGTTAAAGAAAGCCCCCGGCTACTATAAGTATCGCCGGGGGCTTTTATAAAGTCAGAGAATCAGCTGTGGGCCCAGAGAATGTGGCCGGTCAGCAGCGGATGAACGAGATCGGCGTGCAACGGCAGAACGCGCAGAGCCAGCCCCATCTTGCCGCTGGTGGTCAACGGAACGCCGCCCTTGAATTCGGCAACCGAACCTTCCTGCTTCACCAGCTTGAGATCGAGAATGTCGCCCTGGCGAACGTCGTCTTCGCTCTTCATCTGGCCGTAGAAAACCTGCACCAGCACATCAGCGGCCTTGAGCCCGGCAAGATTGACGCGGGCCTTGACCTCGATCAGATCGCCGACACGGTGCTCGGTGCTGCCGTTGGCTTCGACATGCTCGATTCTGATCGCCTTCCAGTTGTTGCGCACGTTATCGAGCCAGGCTGCGAGCTCACGGGCACGCTGCCGGTCATTGGCTGAAAGTGCGCCATAGCGTTTGTCGGCCGGCACATAGAAGCGGTCATTATACTCAGCAACCATGCGGTTGGTGTTGAACACCGGGTTGACCTTGCGCATGCAGTCTTTCATCATGGTGATCCAGCGACGCGGCAGATGGTCGCTCGACAGATCATAAAAAGTCGGCGCAACCTCTTTTTCGAGAAGCTCGTAGAGAGAGTTTGCTTCGATTTCATCCTGATAGTCCGAGTCAGCATACTCTTCGCGGGTGCCGATGGCCCAGCCAATGCCGGGTTCATAAGCCTCATCCCACCAGCCATCGAGAATGGAAAGATTGAGAACGCCGTTCGCTGCTGCTTTCATGCCTGAGGTGCCGCTGGCTTCCTGCGGGCGGCGCGGGTTATTGAGCCAAACATCGACGCCCTGCACGAGATAGCGGGCCACCACAACATCGTAGTCTTCGATAAAAACAATGTGTCGGCGCAGGCGTGGGTCGTTGCTCTGCTTGACAATCTCTTTGATGAAGTTCTTGCCGGGCTCATCTTTGGGGTGCGCCTTACCGGCGACGATGATCTGAATAGGTTTGTCCTTGTTGGTGAGAATTCTGATCAGACGGTCGAGGTCTTTGAACAGCAAAGTCGCGCGCTTGTAGGTGGCAAAGCGGCGGGCAAAGCCAATGGTAAGCACTTCGGGATCGAGCACTTCGGCAGCCTGAGCAATCTCGGAAGGAGGCGCGTTGCGCTGACGCAGCTGCTTTTCGAGGCGACTGCGGGCAAAGGCGACGAGGCGCTCACGGCGACGCTCGTGTGTGCGCCAGAGTTCTTCCATCGGAATCATTTCGATTTTTTCCCAGACTGTCTGATCGCCAGGATTCATGACCCAGCGCGGGCCAAGGTAACGGTCGAACAGCGCCGACATTTCCTGCGAAACATATGAATGTGTGTGAACACCGTTGGTGATCGCCTTGATCGGGATTTCCTGGAAAGGCACTTCCGGATAGAGATTACCCCACATCTGGCGTGAAACCTTGCCATGCAGCTTGCTGACGCCGTTGGCCTCACCGCAGAGATTGAGTGCGCAGACGGCCATCGAAAAGCCATCGCCCTTGGGAGTATTGTTCTGCCAGCCGAGATCGAGGAATTCCTGCCAGCCGATGCCGAGTTTCGAATAATACTGTGAGAAATATTTGTCCATCTGCTCCCGGCTGAACACGTCGATACCGGCCGGAACCGGGGTGTGGGTGGTGAACACGTTACCGGAACGGGTCAGTTCAAGCGCTTCGCGGAAGGTCATCTGGTGGCGCTCCATGGCGACGGCGATGCGCTCGAGAGCAAGAAACGCTGAGTGCCCTTCGTTCATGTGATAAACGCAGGGGTGCAGATCGAGGGCATGCAAAGCGCGCAGACCACCGATGCCGAGTACGATTTCCTGCATGATGCGGGTTTCGGTGTCACCACCATAGAGTTCTCGGGTGATCCAGCGGTCGCCGGCTGAATTCTCGGGAGTATCGGTGTCGAGCAGATAAAGCGGAACGCGGCCGATCTGGAGTTTCCAGATCAGGCAGTAGAGCTGCCGACCTGGCAACTGCACGCTGATGCGCAGATGTTTACCGGAACTGTCTTTAACCGGCTCGATCGGCATGTTGTGAAAGTCGTTTTCGGGGTAGACTTCCTGCTGGTATCCGCCGGCGTTGAGCTTCTGCTGGAAGTAGCCGACACGATAAAGCAGGCCGATACCGATAAGCGGAATACCGAGATCGGAAGCAGACTTGAGGTGGTCGCCGGCAAGCATGCCGAGGCCGCCGGAATAAAGGCGTACGCTTTCGGTAAGACCGAATTCGGCAGAGTAATAGGCGACAACCGGGCGATCGCGATAACCGTGATTCTTGGCAAACCAGGTCTGATGGTCGTCCATATAAGCTTTGAAATGCTCGTAAACGCGGGTCAGATTAGCGAGAAAAGCTTCGTCGCGCGCTTTGGCTTCGAGGCGTTCCTGCGAAATCGAGCCCAGCATTTTTACCGGGTTATGGTAGGTCGATTCCCATTCTACCGGGTCAAGACGGCGCCATAGCGCTATTGCTTCAGGGTTCCAGCACCACCAGAGGTTGTAGGCAAGCTCTTTAAGAGGAGCCAGAGCTTCGGGCAGACTGGGAACCACGATAAATGTCCGGATTGGCTTCATTAGGGGACAGGCCTCCTGTATTTCGTCATATAAAATTGCGTGCCCTTTTATACCATCAGAGCAGACGACACCGCAAGCATAATTTACCGCTACGGCTTAACCGGTGCCCCCGATCAGACGCGACTGCAGAGCGAGAGAGAAGAATTCGCACAACGCCTCAGAGACACAAAGAATTCGAAAAGCAGAAAGGAAAAAGGCATCCTCCGATTACACCGATTGCTCAGATCAGGACGAATAAAGTTCGCACGGAGCAGCGAAGATACTAAGAAAGAAGACGAGAACTGAGTTGTTCAACTCGGCCGGAGTTCTTCTAAAAGGATTGTGGTTAAGCTCTTGCTCTGTAATTCTGCGCGAAATAGAAGAATCCATCTCTCAAATGAAATCTTTGTCATCAGCGAAATCTGCGGATTATTCGTTCTTTCGAGAACGATTACGATTACCCTGCTTCGCTAAAGCTACGCAGGGCGGGCGAGCACGATTTTCAGATTGATATGAGTTTGGGGATAAGATATAATGCGCCTATGAAAAAACAGGTGAAAATTCTGCTGGCAACAGCTTTTTTGTGCATCGCGTTAAGCGTACTGGCCAGCGAGATATCGTTTGAACCGGCGAGTACGACGTTTTACATTCCTGACAGCAAGCCGGATATAGTGATTACTGCCAATACCATGCTGGTCAAAGATGGTATTGCGACACTCGAAGGTGATGTCAGAGCAACCCGGGCCGGTGATATACTCACCTGTAACCGGGCGCTCGTCAGCAATTCGCCGCGCTGGCTGCTGGCCAGTCTGACGCCACGCATCTATCGCCGCGAGACGATACCGGAACAGAAGCTGATCAGAGAAACCAATATCGAAGCACGCAGCATCTTCTTCGACAGCGACAAGGGGCGATTCAATGCTTCTGACAGCGTGAACGTCAAGATCGAAGAGCGTTCATGGGATCTCGCGACCTACTCATGGGTCATCATCACCGCCGACGAAATGCTGGGGTTTCGCGATCATAAGCGCCTGATCTTCAGCGGCAACGTGCGTATCAAGGAAAAAGACAGCTACGGCCGCGGTCATCGCCTCGACTATCTTCAGGATACTGCGACAGCGATTCTGACCGGTGACGCGATGGTCGAGACACAGGAACTCAACAAAAAGACCGGCAAAATGGAAAAACGCCGACTCGAAGGCCAGAAGATCACCTACAACACCGAAACCAAAGAAGCAGTGTCGGAGTAGCAGAAAGAAATCTGCAGAACTCACCGGTTTCTCAGATTAGAACGAAGAAAGCTCTCACAAAGCCACCAAGGCGCAAAGAAAAAGAGAAAGAGGAAGAAAGACAAAAGACAGAGCACCGTCCGCCGATTATTGGCACTGCCGAAAAAAATCGGTTGAGAGAACAAGGATCGATTGCGATTACGATTACGATTGCGATTACGATTGCGAGCACGATTCTGAGACCGGGATGGATTACTCCTGCATAAAGAAATATGCGCACCCCTGCGGTTTCTATTCTTCTCCCGCCTGCGACTCTGCGACTCTGCGGCTCTGCGTGAGTTCTTTTCGATTACGAGCACGAGCACGAGCACGAGCACGATTCTAAGGTCGGTATGGATTACTCTTCCATAAAAAAAATCTGTGTCATCGGTGTAATCTGCGGATGATGTCTTTTTGAGTTCGACGGTTTCCCGCTTCGCGGTTCTGCGGATTGTGTTCGGAGGAGTGTTGAAGCTTGGCGGGGAATAGGGTATAATTTGTTGCTCTCTGTCGTAGCATTTAACTTAGCAAGGAAACACAAGCTGTCAACTTATGGAACTAAATGTAAAATACCGTGATTACGTTCTCGATGAATTTCAGATACAGTCAATCACCGAGATCGAAAACGGTCATTCACTGGTTCTTTCGGCGCCGACCGGGTCAGGCAAGACTCTCGTCGCTGAATATCTCATCGAAAAAGTGCTCAAAACCGATCAGCGCATCATCTACACGTCACCGATCAAAGCGCTGTCGAACCAGAAATATCGTGATTTTTCGCGACTCTATGGCGACAAGGTCGGCATTCTGACCGGCGACGTCGTCATCAACCGTGATGCTCAGGCTCTGATCGTAACGACAGAAGTCTATCGCAACATGGCGATCGAAGATCCCGAGGCCATTGCCGACGTTTCTTACGTCATTTTCGACGAGATTCACTACCTCGGCGATATCGAACGCGGCACCGTCTGGGAAGAATCAATAATCTTCTCGCCGAAAACCGTGCGTTTTCTCGCATTGTCGGCGACAATACCGAACTGTGACGAACTGGCGCGCTGGATCGAATCGGTCATCGACCATCAGGTCAAGGTCATCAGTCACAATCAGCGCGCAGTGCCGCTGTCGTTTCTGTTCAACTACAACAAGCAGCTTTTGACCTTCAAGGATCTGCGCAGCAAACTTCGTGGCAAATCTGCAATGACCGAGGGTCCGCGCGACCGCCGCGCCAAAAAGGAAGGCGATTTCAGACACTTCGACATCATCAGACAGCTGCGCAGCCAGGATCGTCTGCCCCTACTCTACTTTGTATTTTCGCGGGCACTGGCCGACAAACTGGCTCGCGACACCGCACAGAAACTTGATTTTACCTCGTCTGAAGAAAAGCAGCACATCGAGGAAATGGTCGATGCCTGCATCGAAAAGTACCAGCTGCACAACCTCGAAACCGCGCAGAATCTGCGCGAAGAGCTGATACGTGGCGTCGGCAGGCATCATGCCGGCCTGCTTCCGCAGCTCAAGGAACTCGTCGAAATACTTTTTGCCGAGCGCATTCTCAGAGTGCTGTTCGTAACCGAGACCTTCGCAGTAGGCGTTAACATGCCGGCGCGCAGCGTGGCTTACGACGCCCTCAAAAAGTATGACGGGCGTACGTTCCGGCCGATGAAATCGCTCGAATTCACCCAGATTTCGGGGCGCGCCGGCCGACGCGGCATCGATAAGACCGGCTGGGTCATAGTTCCGCACCTGCCCCGCGATCTTTCGATCGAAGAACTGCAAACACTGGTTTACGGCGACATCGAGCCACTGATGAGCCAGTTCGACCTGTCGTTCAACAGCGTTCTCAACCTTTATTCTGGCCACAAATCAGAAGAAGTGCGCATGATTCTCAAGCGCAACTTTGCGCAGTTTCAGGCGAACAAGATGCTGCCTGAACTCGCCGAGAAGGTCGCCAAGATCCGCTATGAGATCGAGCAGGTCATGCCGCGTTGCCCGGAAAAGAAGAACGATTTCGATGAATTCATGGCGTTTCAGAAAAAAATGAAGGAAAAGGTCGACACCATGCACCGGCAGCTCGACCAGATCCGCTACGGCATGCGCGGGAAGAAGAACCGCACCTACCAGGAAGACATCGAGAAGCAATTTTCGGCGCAACACCAGGAGATGCTGGAAAAGGAGCGTGAATTCATCTGCGGTCGCTGCCGCAGCAAGAATAAATGCACATCACGCTATCATCAGGCTTCCCGCCTGCGCAAAAAGTTGAACTACTGGCGCGGACTGTTCGAAGAGCAGGAAGAACTGCAGCTGCCACTTTATGAACGCAAGCTCGAACTGCTGCGACAACTCGGCTACATCGACGACAAAGGTCTGCTCGCGCGTGGCGAACTGGCCAGCCGCATTCACACTGAAGAGATTGCGGTCACCGAGCTCTATTTTGCCGGCTACTTTCACGAGTGCAACGAGCACGAAATCAATGCCATCTGCCTGTCACTCGTTTACGAACACCGGCGGCGCGCGAGCAGCAATGAAACGCCGCGACCGGTGGCAAAACTGCCGGAAAAGATCAAGAGTGCACGCGGCTTTGTCAACTCGCTGGCCCGGCAGCACGCGTTCATCAAGCCGCTGGAGACACGCATATGCAACCTGATGCTGGCCTGGAGCCAGGGCAGTGCCTTCGAAGATATGATGGCAATGGCTGATATTCCCGAAGGAGATCTGATCAGGGCTTTCCGGCAGGTAATCGATCTGATAAGACAAATAAGAGACGCGGTGAAAGATCAGAGCCTGCGCGACAAGCTGCTCAACTGCCTGACCTGCATCAACCGCGACATAGTTCTGGCAACCGAATTGAGAGACTGATGCAGCCAGTACGCAGCCAATCACCCGAACAGACTCTCGAAATCGCCGGGCAGCTGGCGCAGCAATATCCTAAGGCGCTGGTGCTGTTGCATGGCGGCCTTGGCGCCGGCAAAACGCTTTTCGCGCGGGGCTTCGCCCGGGGCCTCAACATCGATGGACATGTATCGAGTCCATCTTACACGCTGATGAACGAATATCGCAGTGGCAGCGTATCACTGTTTCATCTCGATCTCTATCGCGTCAACTGTTTCGAAGAAGTAGTCGATATCGGCCTTTTCGAAATACTGCAGACCGGCAACCCCTGTCTGGTGGAATGGGCTGAACGAGTCGGCGAACTGCAGAAACTGCCGCACCTCGAAGTCTGCATCGAGCAACCCGACCCCGAGTCAGAGTTCGACCGCCTGATCAGCTGGACCTGGAAGGAACCCTGAACATGCGTTACCTGTTTTTAGATGCCTCAGAAAACGCCACCAACTGCCAGTATGGAGACGACAAAAGTTTTTTCAGCCGACGATTCGATACCGATCGCAATCTCGGCGCCTGTGTCAGCAAAATCTGCGATGAAATGCTCGAACAGGCTGGCAGCTCCTTCGGCGACATCGACCTGCTATCAGTCTGCACCGGCCCGGGCAGTTTGACCGGTCTGCGCATAGCTGCCGCATTTTTCAGAACCCTTTCTCTGATCGGAAACAAGCCCGTCAGCGGCATCGACATTTTCAGCTGGTCGCTTAAAACACTTCAACAAAGCAACTGCAGCGGCAAAGTCACGCTGGTGCTGCCAACTCTGATCGACAAGGCTTTTGTCGTGTCAGCCGACATCGAGCAGCAGAGCTGTCAGACGCCACAGCTGCAGGCACGCAATGCAGTTGGCGGGCAGCAGACTTACGCGATCAGGTGCGATCTGCCTGGCTGCGCACGTCTTGAACCATCGCCAGAGGCGTTGCATGAACTGATCGACAGCCGACCGGCGGCAAGCAGTTTTGACGACATTCTCGGCGTGCTGCCGATGTATGTGATACCGTCACAGGCCGAGCGCAAACTTGAGGAAAAATCATGATAACTCTCGGAATAGAATCTTCGTGTGACGACACCTCGATTGCGCTGGTCGAAGACGGTACCAGGGTCATCAGCAGTCTGGTTTCGTCTCAGATCGAAATTCATCGTCGCTTTGGCGGTGTCGTGCCCGAAGTTGCCTCGCGCAAGCATCTTGAAGCGATTCTGCCGCTTCTGCGCGACTGCCTCGATGGCGCCGGCATCAAAATCAGCGACATCGGCCAGGTAGCGGCGACGGCCGGGCCTGGTCTGCTTGGCCCTCTGCTTGTCGGTCTGAGCACTGCCAAGGCGCTTGCCTGGCATACCGGAAAACCTCTGATACCGGTCAATCATATCGAAGCGCACCTGACCGCTTCGTTTCTCACAGCCGGGCGCACGCCGGAATACCCTTTTCTCGGCCTGATCGTATCGGGTGGACATTCTAACCTGGTGCTGGCCGAGGGCCCGCGCCAGTATCGTGTGCTCGGGCAGACGCTCGATGACGCGCCGGGCGAACTGTTCGACAAGGTGGCTCGCCACCTGCAGCTCGGTTACCCGGGCGGACCGATCATTCAGAAAACCGGCGAAAATGGCGATCACAAGCGCTACCAGTTACCCCGCCCGATGGCCGGCAAGGGCTATACCTTCAGCTTCAGCGGCCTCAAAACAGCCGTCATGCGTATAGTGGCGCACGAAAAAGACAACCTGAGCCTGCCTGATCTCTGCGCCAGTCTTCAGCATGCAGTCAGCGAAACTTTTGCCGAAAAAGTCAGCATGGCACTCAAAGAAACCAGGGCGCGACGACTGATTCTGGCGGGTGGCGTGGCTGCCAATGCCGTGTTGCGCAAAGACATGCAGCAGCTGGCTGACCGTTACCGCGCCGAACTTCTGCTGCCGTCCCTACATCTGTGCACCGACAATGCCGCGATGATCGCCGCGCACGGTTATCATACCGCGCAGCTGGCACCGGCTGACAGCCTGGCGGTAAACGCCGTGGCCAGCTGGGATATGGGCGGCCCCTACAATTTCTGAGGAGATAATTATGACTACCGGAAAAATCAAGATCCTGTCCGATGATACCATCTGCCGCATTGCGGCCGGTGAGGTGGTCGAACGGCCGGCCTCGGTGGTCAAGGAACTCATCGAAAATGCGATTGACGCCAAAGCCAGTCGCATCGAGATCGAAATCAAAGAAGGCGGCCAGAAGCTGATCGAAATCACCGACAACGGCGAAGGCATGACCAGTCAGGATGCAGTGCTCGCCTTTACTCCGCACGCGTCCAGCAAACTTATCGACGACTCCGAACTCGAAAATATCGTTTCGCTTGGTTTTCGCGGCGAAGCACTGCCGACCATCGCCTCGGTCGCCCGCGTCAGCCTGATCACCCGCCACGACAGCGAAGCGGCCGCCACCCGTGTCACTCTTGACGGCGGGCGCGTAGCCAGCGTTGACAGCGACTCGTTTCCGCGCGGCACGCGAATTCAGGTCAAAAACCTGTTCTACAACGTGCCGGCCCGCCGCAAGTTTCTCAAGAGCGCAGCCGCCGAGATGGCACAGATCTCCGACATCGTCTGCCATTACATGATGGGCTACCCCGAAATTGCTTTCAAATTCACCAACAGCAACGTTCTCGTCGCCGCCACCAACGGTTCCGGCAACCTCAGCGACGCCATTCTTGCGGTTTACGGTCCCGAAGTCACACGTGACCTGATCGCTCTCAAAGAACCGACGAGTGTTGCACAGGGCGGCATGTCACTGCGCGGCTACATTTCGCCGCCAAACCAGCCGCGCAACGCTGCGCGCTACATGACCACGCTGGTCAACCGCCGCGTCGTCAGAACCAAATTGCTGACCCAGGCAATCAACAAGGCAATTTCGGCGTTTTTTCCGAAGGGGCGCTACCCCGTGCTGATTCTTGATCTGCGCGTACCGCCGACCATGATCGATGTCAACGTACATCCGCAGAAAACCGAGATCCGCTTCAAAGATGAACGCTGGGTCTTCTCGACGATCTGGGAAACCGTGCAAAACAGCCTTTCAGGCCTGCGTATGGCCTCTGCGCCAGCAGCGCCGGCAACACAGAACGGCTACGTCACCCCGAATCTGCCTGACTATGAAGCTGAAGCAACGGCAGATGCCGCTTCTCCAGCAACCCCGACGATGAGTGCTCCATCGATTTTCACTCCGCCGCCAGAAATGCAGCCAATCAGGGCGCCAGGCGGCAATGAAGAGCGACTCTACGAAATCAGAGATATCAGCAGCGAGCAGCTGGGCCCACGCTCGACGCCAGCAGCAAGCGCTTTTGAGCCGGTATCGACTCTCGACCACCCGCGCATTCTGGCGCAGCTTAAAAATTCGTATCTGCTTGGCGAAGACGATAAGGGCCTGTTCATCATCGACCAGCATGCTGCACACGAGCGCATTCTCTTCGATCAGTATACGGCGACCTATCGTGATATGCCGATAGCGGCACAACCGTTGCTGTTTCCGGTGCCGCTGAAGCTTCTGCCGTCAGAGCGCATGGTAATCAAGGATCACCTCGCCGAGCTCAAGGAACTGGGCTTCACGATTCAGCAGGAAGATGACGGACAGTATTACGCCACCGCCTTTCCGGTTTCAGAGAAACAGAACAGCGATGGCGAGAGCCTGCAGGACGTTCTCGCCCAGGTATTGAACGGTTGGGAAAGCCGCTCGATCCGCGAAATCAAAACCGACCTGCTCAAGATGATGGCATGCAAAGCCGCGGTCAAGGCCGGCAATCCGCTTGACGAATCAGAATGGAACAGCCTGCTCGAACAGCTGCTCAAGACTGAAAATCCCTTTACCTGCCCGCATGGCAGGCCGATCGTGATCAGGCTGACAACCCGCCAGATCGAAACCGGCTTTCTGCGCACCTAGCTTTGAGAAAATTAATTTAAGAGTTTGATTCTTGGTATACCGCTAATGCGGGCTTTCGGCAGAATCTCGTTCGCTACAACTCTCACCAGGCGCAAATATTGGTGAAATGCTATGGATATGAGTCAAAGGTGCCTGGCTCGAAGTTTCCGCTCACGAGAAACCTGCCTGCGCCCTTACTCTAACTGCTGAACTTATTGAAATTAAAAAACACTTTATCATGCAATTCAAATTTAAAAATGGATCGGGAAAGAAAACAACACTAAAAATGCCGGTGTTGGCGGTACTTGGGCCGACTGCGTCTGGCAAAACCGGGCTGGCGCTTGAAATTGCGGCGCGGCATAACTGCGAAATCGTCAACTGTGATTCACGGCAGATATACAGCGAAATGCTCATTGGCACGGCGCACCCGACTCAGACTGAAATGGCGCAGGCGCCACATCATCTTTTCAGCATCATCCTTCCCGACCGGTCATTCAGTGCCGCCGAATATGCCGAAGCGGCAACAACGGCGATCAGGCAGATATGGCAGCGCCAAAGAATACCTCTGCTCGTCGGTGGCACCGGCTTTTATTATGACGCCCTCGCCGAGGGTCTCGGTCAGGCCGGTAACGATGCCGAACTGGCGCAACAGTTACAGCAGGAACTGCAGACAAACGGGCTGGCAGCGATGCGCGAACGACTGCAGCACCTCGATCCCGCTGCTTCCAGCCAGATCGACATCAACAATTCCAGGCGTGTGCTGCGGGCTATCGAGATCATTACGATCACCGGGCGCCCCCTTGCCGACAACAGACGGACATCACCACTGCCAGAGGCTCATTTCTTGCCTGTAGTAGTGACCAGGCCTCGTGACGAACTACATCGGGCAATCAGTCGACGGGTTGATCAAATGATAGCCGCAGGGCTCGAAAGCGAAGTGCGACGCCTCGCTGATAAATACGGCCGGCAGGCACCCGGGCTTAATTCAATAGGTTACAGCGAATGGTTTGCCATGTTCGACGGCACGGCCAACCTCGACGCCGTCCGCGAGGCAATTGTCATTCACACCCGGCAGTATGCCAAGCGCCAGGAGACCTGGCTGCGTCGCCGCCCCGGGCCACCGCTCTACGATCTCGCAGAAACAGAGCAGCGCTCCGCCATTTTTGAGAATGTTGCTGAATTTCTCGCGGCATTTGCGCTATAATTTTTGAGAAACCTTGTGCAGATAAGATTAAGAAAAATCTGCCGCTTTGCCGATTCATAATATGAATTGTGCAAATCCTGAATTTGCCGTGCGACTCTATATTCAACTGACTTGAGAACTGGAGGCCAAAATTGAAGGAGGCCACTGACCTTGGGATCGGAGCTGCCGTCAGACGCGAGCTGGCCGGGCGGCGAGTCGATCTCGGCAAAATAAAGTTTCCGGTTAAAGCCGGGGTAGTCACCCTGCAGGGTGAGCTTGCCTTCGTCGGCATCGACAAGACCGCCGAAGAAACCGCGATCGAACTCAAATTCATCGAATCCAGCCTCAGGCAGATTGCCGGAGTTAAAGAACTCGTTTTCGAAATCGAGAACTGGAGCAAAAGCGAAGGTGGCACCTGGGAATCCAGTGGTCAGTCTCAGTCGCCGACCTCCGGCTCTTCAGCCTTTTCAGGCGCTGTAAGTGGCGATGGTCTCTATTGCGATGAGTGCGACATGGTCATCAGATTTTGCCCCTGCTGCGGGAAACCGCTGGCCGCATCGGCAAAAGGTGCAGGCCGCCCGCGCCGCACGCTGCCGCCAGTCAAACCCGTCATCAAAAAGAAGTTGCCGGGCATTACACCTATGCCTGCAGGCATAACCGCAAAAAAAGAAACCACGCCAATGCCGGCTGCCGGAATTCCGACACCGACATTCCCCAAAGCTGAGCCCGTTCAGTCGCCTCCCCCGCCCCTTGCGCCAGCTGCGCCGGTTATCCCGGCTGCACCGGCAGCCCCGATATCGCCGGCAAAGCCGGTTGAGCCACTTGCTCCTGCAATACCGCCCACAGCAAAACCGGCGATGCCAGTCAAACCGGTATCCCCAGGAGCAAAGCCAGCACCAGCCATTCCCGTCAAACCAACGATGCCGGCCAGACCGGTCGAAAGTCCGGCAAGGCCAGTTGCCCCAGCTCCGGCAGCAACACCAGCAAAGCCTTCAGCACCGACCACTGCTCCCAGACCGGCGCCAGCTGCGAAACCAGCTCCGGCCGCACCTGACCGGCAGCCTGCAGCACCGGCAGTGACTGAAAAAGGCCGCGAAGAAACAGACACGATGAATTTCGACAATCTCAACCTCGGGCTTGATGATGAAAGTCAGAAAAAGCCAGCGGCGGCCCCGGTTGAACCAGCTGAAACAGAAGTACCCCGACCCGAGTTCATGAAATCAGAAAACATCGGCGACGACCTGTTCGGATCGCTGATCGACAATCTCAGCCAGTCAGGCAAAGAGACCTCTGATGAAGCGCTTGAACAGAGCACTGCCGGCCAGCAATATCCTGGAGCCGGCGAAGGCGTTCCCGATATCAATCTCGATTCGCTCGACAGCTTCTCGTCGCCATCAGCAGCAACAAACGATCCCGGACTACCGCTCGGCGATGTCGAAGACCTGCTGCCACCGGCAAAACCGGCGCCGCACGCTCCGACAAAACCTGCACCATCGGTTGCGACAACCCGTCCGCAGTCGGCAAAGTCAGCACCAGCTGCCGATGAACTTGCCGACGACCTGGCCGATCTGCTGCCTCCGATGAAACCAGAAACAAAACCTGCAGCGGCAAAGCCCGCGTCCAGACCTGCTCCGGCAAAACCGGCGCCAGTGAAAGAACCTGATCCATTCGCCGGAATCGAAGACACCCCGCTGCCACCGATGAAACCAGCCGACACAGCGGGAGGATTTGAAGACGACGACACGCCGCTGCCGCCGATGAAACCGAAAACGCCGGCCGGCAAAGAAAGCAAAGATCCTTTTGCAGCTCTGTTCTCTGAGGCAGACCTTGGTCTCGGCACAGGGGGCGCAGGTGGTGAGGGTGGCAAAGACCCCTTTGCCAGCCTCGATCTCGATCTCGATGTTCTCGAAGTGTTTCCAAGTGATGACGCGCCGGCAGTCCCGGCAGCACCGGCCAAACCGGCGGCCGGCGGCAAGAAACCCGCGGCAGGGAAGCCGGCACCGCCAGCCGATGACAACCCATTCAACATCGACAACATTATCGATCTCGACAGCCCGGTCGAAGAAAAGCCCAAGGGCGGTAAAAAACCGGCCAAAGACCCATTCGATCTCGACGACTTCGATATTGGAAAATTCAAACTTTAAGGCAGGATTTCAGCTATGCAGTATCTGCACCCGATCTTCATGCTGGGCCTGCTTGCCGCCGTGATTCACATTCATCGCCTCGGCAAACAGACACTGGCCATCAACCCCAAGTCACCCGAAGCCGATCAGCACGATCTCCTTCTGCAACAGCACGCAAAGATGAGCAAACTGATTTCCGGCCTGATTTTCGTAGGCCTGCTCGGTGGCATCTTCAGCGTTGTTCAATTTCTGCAGATCAAAGAAATTTTTCAACGCACCTACGGCCACGGCTATGCCGGCGCAATAATGCTCGGCATTCTTCTGGCGAACATGTTCGTCGGCAAGTCGATCAAGAACCCGAAAAAAGCGAAAGCCCAGGCAAATATCCGGCGGTTTCACTTCTATCTCTTCTATTTCAGCCTGATTGTCGCTCTTTACTCGGTTATCTCAGGCATGATGGTACTGGTAAAGGGGCCAGCCAGCCTGTAAATTCCGCGCTATTTTCACGCCTTTCTTTGCATTCGCAGGAAAGGCGTGTTAACTTTTAGCTTGAAGACCATGTATCCGAGACAAAGCGTCATGACGACTTTGCGTTGTCATAACGACGAAGGAGTATTTATGAAGACGAGACTCAGACTGACGGAAATGCTGCTTCTGAGCATTGCGCTCTGCTGCGTTTTTTCAGCCACAGACCTGTCTGCTGCTGTGCGCCGCAAGAAAATTCCACTGGCTCCCGAGCCGGTACAAATCTCAGAAGCCTTTTATGACAAAGCCTGGCGCGA
>Ga0116143_10003460_pt1 | contig 15901 bp, 11 predicted proteins | sample AD_UKC034_MetaG_FD_89745 | JGI IMG/M metagenome (GOLD analysis project Ga0116143, IMG submission 89745) | Active sludge microbial communities of municipal wastewater-treating anaerobic digesters from USA - AD_UKC034_MetaG | ecosystem: Engineered > Bioreactor > Anaerobic > Digestate | place: USA...
CCAAAAACTGTAAAATTTGTTATGGGCAACACTCTGGCAACAAATATAGTGATAAAAAGGGCAAATGGGCAACAAATAAAAGAAAAGATATTAACAAAAAGTGTTGCAAATGAAGGGATTGACTAAACAAAGGAAAACGGATTACTTTCCGTTGCAAAACTTCTCAAATATAGCTCCCAGAACCTCTTCGTTACTTATTTGACCTGTAATTTCACCCAGGAAGTACATTGCTTCTCGTATGTCTTGTGAAACAAAATCTCCACTTAGTCCATCTTTCAATGCCACTTCGGCTCTTTTCAAGGCATCATTTGTTGACATTAAAGATTCGAGGTGTCTGGCACTGGTTATTATCACATCATTGCTGCCTGATTGTAAAGACTTTACATAATCAGTCATTCGATTGCATAGCTCGTCAATATTCTCATTGTTTTTGGCAGATATAAATATCGGGTTTAAAGATTCGGGGATATTGATTTTTTTGTCAGGTTTCAATAAATCAATTTTGTTGAAAACCGGTATCAGATATTGATTGTCTGTGAGTTTTGTTTGAAATAATTCCATATCTCTAACAACATGAATATCAGATATTTTAGCATCAATCACTAAAAGTATTAGTTGAGCTTTTTTTATGCTATCAAAACTGCGTTTTACACCCTCATTTTCAATTTTATTTTTTGCTTTTCTTATACCTGCTGTATCAATAAGCCTGAATTTAATTCCGTCTATTATCAGTTCCTCCTCTATTGTGTCGCGTGTAGTACCGGGACTAGATGATACGATAGCCCTTTCCTCTTTTAACAAAACATTCAGCAATGTTGATTTTCCCGTATTTGGTTCTCCGGCAATAACTACAGGCACACCTGTTTTGATTGCATTACCATATCTGAATGAATCTATCAAGACCTTTACCCTGTTTTTTAATTGTAACATGAGTTCTAAAATATTATTTCTGTCCGCAAATTCAACATCTTCTTCTCCAAAATCCAGTTCAAGTTCCATTAAAGCGGTCAACTCAATCATCTTATCTCTTAATAAATTTATTTCAGATGATACTTTTCCTTTCATTTGATTAATTGCCAATCTGTGAAACTCTGAACTGTTACTTGAAATAATATCTGCAACAGCCTCAGATTGAGATAAATCCATTTTACTATTTAAAAAAGCTCTTTTAGTAAATTCACCTGGTTTTGCTATACACACGCCTTGTCTTAAAAGCAGATTCACAATTTCATTTTGAATAAAATTAGAGCCATGACAATAAATTTCAGTCATATTTTCTCCAGTATATGAATGAGGAGATTTGAATTTAACAATCATTATTTCGTCAAGCATTTCATTATTCTCATCCAGAATTCTGTTAAATACCAATTGCCCTGATTTTGATTTTAAAAATTTTTCAGGGAACTGAAGTATATTTGAGCTTAATTCAATAGCTTTTTCCCCGCTTAATCTTACGATTGCTATGGCTCCTGTTCCTGCGGGGGAAGAAATAGCACATATTGTTCTATCAACGGAATACATAATTTTTTGTTCACAAACTTAAATAAAAAATATTCAGCAAATAAAATATTTGTTTATTTTCTTAAAGAAATAAAAATTTTAGCACAAAATTTGCAACAATTACTGCCGTTTTTTAGTCTTAATTCAGATTGTTTTTACGAAAATAGTAATTAAATTAGTAATCAGCTTAAAATGAGGCAAATTTATATCTTCATAATTTACACATTAACACTTATTTTAGGCGTAAGTTTCGCGGAAAGCATTTATTCTCAATCAGTTACAGCAACTTATACAGCTGGTGCAGGTAAAACAGACAGTTATTTTTATGACCTTAGCGGATATTCCTCCTGTCCTCTTCCGCTTACTGTTACTATTCCTGATGGTGCTGAAATTACAGGAGTTGATATTGAATATAAAATGACAGCGGTATCGTATGGGATGAAATCTGATCAGGTTTCTCAATTGCGTTGTGTTTCGCCCGGAGGAACAAGAGAAGCAGAACTGTCTTTGGGTTCAGGATTTACTACAGGAACATGTAATTATAATCGAACAGGTTTGAAAATTGCCAATAATGTTAGCGGAGGTGGTACAATTCATTTTGAATTACATGCTGGAAGAACATTTGGTGGAGATGGTTGCGGGACTACCTATAACTATGTTGAAAATAACTGGAAAATAACCGTTCATTATGTTGTCTATCCCAATTGCAACACAACACCATTTGCCGGAATTGCACAATCTTCGTTAGAGTTGGGTTGTTCGGGAATAAATACTAAAATCCGTTTAAGTGCGATCGGATATTCTGATGATTTAAATGGATTAAAATATCAATGGCAGTATTCTACTGATGGGATAAATAACTGGACAAACATTTCCGGGGCAACAGATCCTGATTATGCAGAATATAATACAAGTTCGAGCAAATTCTTCAGACTGAAAGTAACCTGCGAAATTACCGGTGAGGCTGATTATTCAAACGTTTTGAGTTATTTAGCTACAAACTGTCAGGAATACGAAATAGGCTCACAATCGGGCATTGTTTATACCTGCAATTCTTTGTTTTATGACAGCGGAGGTTCTGGAAGCTATTCAAACAACGAAAACAGCACTATAAGATTTTGCTCTGAATCGGGAGAACATTTAAAAATCGAATTTTTGAGTTTTGAAACTGAAGATAATGGAGAGTTTGGCCGTTATCAGGAAAGGTACGACAAATTAAGGGTTTGGGACGGATCTGTAGTTAACAATTATCCTTTATATGAATTGTCAGGACTTCAGAACTCTACCAACAAAGTTCCCATTATAATTTCATCAGGGGAATGTATCAGTTTTAGCTTTATTTCTGATGAGTCTTTCGTAAAGCCGGGCTGGCTGGCTCATGTAAGTTGTACTGAAGAACAAGCAAACATTGCATCTCAGTATTGTGTAACTGCTCCTAATATTTGCAATTTAAACGGATATCAGGGAGCTACAAGTAATTTTTATAATGTAGAACGTGTTTATGATCAGATACAGGATGAAGGAACGTTTTTTCCTGGATTTTCAGCATTGGATAATAATTCTTTTATAACTTTTATTGCGGCTGAAGAACAAGTGGTTCTAGAAATTGAAGTGACTGACTGTAACGGGGGTTTTTATTCTCCCGGAGGGGTACAATTTGCAGTTTATTCAGGTAGTAATTGTCATTTTACTTCACTTGTAAGCAGTATGACTTATATTGATCCCGGTTTACACGAAGGATATCACGATGTTGTTATCTTAAATTTAACTCCGGGTGAGATATATTATATGATGACTGACGGCAACTTTGGTTCTGTTTGTAATTATTCCATTAAGGCTCAGTCGGGTATAGAAATGGCAATGGTTTATCCTAATCAAGCATTGTTGTGCGAAGGCGAAAGTGCTACAATTTCTGCTTCGGGCGGTTCAAGTTATCATTGGTCGGGGCCTTCAGGATTTTCATCAAATAATGCTTCCATAAATGTTACTGAGCAAGGAGTTTATACTGTAACTATTACCGGTGGTATAGCAGAATGTCCTTCTGAGGTAGTATTAAATAGTGTTGTTGAAGTAATCCCATTTTCAGACACACCTGTTTTTAATTTGCCTGAATTATTTTGTTATGGAGAAACAATATCGCCTTTACCAACAACGTCTTTAAATAATGTGCATGGCATTTGGACACCGGCAATAAATAATACACAAACTACGACATATACATTTATTTCAAACGGAGGAATTTGTTCATACCCATATTATCATACTATAACTATTAGTCCCGATTTGCTGATAACCTCACAACAACCCAAGTGTTTTGGCGAAAATGGTTTATTATTTTTAAATTCTACTAGTAATCAAACCCCATTGATTTTCAGTGTAAACGGTATTAATACAGGTTCTACTGCCAGTGTGCCGGCAGGTAGCCATCAGGTTGTTGTAACAGATAACAATGGCTGCTCTAGAACTCGTGATTATTCTTTATCACAACCAAATGAACTAGTATTAGACTATGAACTTATTGACCGAAGTTGTTATGGGAATACCGATGCAGACGTCAAATTATCTGCTCAAGGGGGAACAAACCCTTATTATTTTAGTATTTTAAACGGAGAAATTCATACACAAGGAGAGGAACATTTTAATCTGACACAATCAGAATATACACTTATTGTAAGAGACAATAATTCATGTACAACAGAGAAGATTCTAAACATTTATCAACCGGCACAGTTATCAGCATATTACACCTATTCCAATCCGAGTTGCGTAGGAAATATTGACGGAACTGTTGATTTTACAGTAATTGGTGGAACAGAACCTTATACATTTTTATGGAATAACGATTCTGCACAAACTAATTTAATCACCGGTTTTTCTGAGGGAGTTTACACCATAACTATTACTGATTCGCACCAATGCTCTAACGAAATCAGAGGAATTACCTTTATTGACCTTCCTGTTGAATGTATTTGGATACCTAATGCATTTACTCCAAATGGAGACGGCATAAACGACTTGTGGATAATTGAAAACCTTGAAATTTATTCAGGAGCCGTTCTGAATATCTATAACAGGTGGGGTCAACTTATTCACACCGGAGGATGTGCCGATAAATGGGATGGAAAATGCAATGACAGATTTGTAGCTTCAGGAACTTATTTGTACATTTTAGACCTTAAGAACGGAGATAATCCATTCGTTGGGAATTTGTCAGTGATATACTAAAACTATTCAACCACAGCCTTAATAATATCACCTATTGCTGTTTTACCAATAATAGGGTTTCCTATTTCGCTTAAAAAGACAAAATCTATATAATTCCCTGATTTTTTCTTATCCTTTTGTAAAAGGTCAAAATGTCTTGTATCAAGTTTGTATTCTGTTTCAAATCCTGCACTTTTGATTAATTCATAAACTCTGTCTCTTAACCTTGCATCGGCATAACCAAATTTTACCGATAAATCAATAGCTGTACACATACCTTTAGTAACAGCAATCCCGTGTGCTAATCCGTCAACTATTTCAAAACAATGACCAAAACTGTGTCCGAAATTCAAAATATGACGCAAACCCTTATCGTTAGTATCTCGGCTTACAATTTCTGTTTTTATTTTTATACATTCCTTCACTAAAAAATCCATAACATCCTTATCTCGCATAGTAACGGAATTGAAATTTGAAGTAAAATATTCAATAAGATTAGAGTTCGATATTAAACAGTATTTTAGTACTTCTCCTATCCCACTCAAATAATCTTTATCACTAAGTGTTTTTAGAAATAAGGCGTCATTGATAATAAACTGAGGTTGAGTAATATTGCCGATATAGTTTTTATAAGATCCGAAATTTACACCATTTTTCCCTCCTACCGCAGCATCAATTTGGGCAAGCAAAGTTGTGGCAACAAATCCTACGGGAGTCCCTCTCATATAAATACTTGCAGCAAATCCTGCAATATCGCAAACCAAACCGCCTCCAAATCCAATAATTATAGAATTTCTGTCCAAATCCTTTGCAATAAATTGTCGTATTACATATTCAATATTGGATAGATTTTTATGTTCTTCTCCTTCTTTGATAATAATACAATTGCTCTTAACCAAGTTTTCCGAATACAGATTATAAACTTTCTCATCAGTAATTATCACATAATTTCTATCGTTAACAATATTTTTAAAAATATTATAATCAACCGAGCAGTAAATATCTGTTTTTGTTGAATTATCGGTATTATAAGTTAATACTATCATTTATTGTCAATGTTTAATGGATAAGTGAAAATTTCATATTTACTCTTTGCATAATCAAGTGATGATGCGTTATAATGCCACCATTCTGTAGTTGAGACATAAAAACCTGCTCTACTCATTACAGATAAAAGTAAATTACGGTTATCAGATTGTTCTAATGTTAATTTGCCAATACTATAATAATAAGATGTTTTGTGTGGACAGGCAAGATCGCCAAAGAAATCAAATTCTGTACCCATGTCTAACAAATTTATGTTATTATCAACAATACTGATATCAACAGCCATTCCGTAATTATGAATAGAACCTCTTTGCGGATTTGCCACATACCAGTGTTTAATATTAACAGGGACATCAACCGAATCCCACATTAATTGTTGAGCTTTCTTGCTTCTCACCGCATCGTAAATAATAAAAGTATATCCTGGTCTTTCTTGCTGTAAAATATCATAGGCTTTCATTAGTTTTTTTAACAATTCAGGCTGGACATAAGCATTAACAAGTTCTCCATAAAAATCCATACCTAAAAAATTGTCAGGTCCCGAGTATTTTAAATCAACGATTACTTGTGGTAATGAATCTTTGATATTTACAAGTCCCATTTGTTTTAAATGCTCTTCAGTTTTGTTATTTACAATGATATTAACAGAAGTATCTTCTTCTACATTATTTTCAATCAAAGCTTGGGAACTCTTATCAGGTTTACATTCATAAAATAATGTTAAAATTGACAGAAAAATCAGTAATATGTATTTTGCTTCTGACATGAAATTATATCTTTGTAAAAACGTAAATATAAGAAACAAATAACAATAAACAAATAACAGGCAAACAAAAGAATAATAACTCTGCGCTCTCTGTGTTCTCTGCGGTAAAAAAACTACAAAGTAACCAAGAGTACAAACAAAAAAAAGAAATAAGAACGAAAAACTGAAAAATTATTAAAATGAAAAAAGCTGTAATTATTATCATTGGATTTATTCTATTTGCTACACAATTAGTAATATCTCAAACAAAAACTCTTACTATTGACGAAGCCATTGTTGGAGTCTGGAGAGAATTATATCCTGAGTATATTAGAGGTCTTGCATTAAGACCTGAAACTAAAGAATTTACTAAAATTGTTAAAAACGAATTAGTTTCTGTCACTTTTGATTTAAAAAAAGAAAAGGCTTTAGTTAGCCTTGATGAAATCAATACTGCACTAAGTTTACAGGGTAAGGACAAATGTGCCTATTTCCCCGGTTATACATGGATTAATAAAAATACTATCAGATTTTACGAAACAAACAACCTCGTTGAATTTGATTTAGTAAATAAAGAAGTTAAAAAATATATTGCATTAAGCGAAAGTGCTGAAAATAGTGATTATTGTAAGGCAAATTCAATGATTGCATACACAATGGGAAATAATTTATCCGTCATAGGTATAGATGGTGTTGTTAAACAAATAAGCAGTGAGAGAAATACTGATATTATTTTTGGACAGACAGTAGCTCGCAACGAATTCGGCATTGAAAAAGGTACATTTTGGTCTCCTCAAGGCAACTTTCTTGCATTTTATCGCAAAGACGAATCCATGGTTACTGATTACCCGGTTGTAAATACCGACAAAAGAATTGCCGAAACTGAACCTGTTAAATATTGTATGGCAGGAATGAAAAGCGAAGAAGTCACTCTTGGTATTTATGATATTAAGTCAGATAATATTGCTTATATTGAAACAGGAGAACCAAAAGAACAATATCTCACAAACATTGCATGGAGTCCTGATGAAAAGTATATTTATATCGCAGTACTTAATCGTGAACAAAATCAAATGAAGTTTAATCAATATAACATTGAAACCGGAAAATTTGTAAAAACTTTGTTTGAAGAAAATAGCAATAAATATGTTGAGCCATTGTATCCTGCCAGATTTTTACCGACTGACTCAAAGAAGTTTATTTGGCAAACCAGAAAAGACGGTTACTCACATTTATATCTATATGATACTGATGGCAATGAAATATCTCAAATAACGAAAGGAAATTTTGAAGTTCAGGAAGTTTACGGATTTACTGCTGACGGAAAAGACATCATTATTAAAGCTAATAAAGAAACGCCTATTCAATGTGATATCTACAGAGTAAATATTGCAACCGGTGCAATGATAAGAATTACTCATGAAAGTGGAAATCATTCTGCAATTGTTTCAGCGGATGGGGCATACATTATTGATAATTTTTCTAGTACTAGTATTCCCAACAAGTATGTGATTTATGACACCAAAGGAAAAGAAATTAAAACAATTCTTACTGCAGCAAATCCTCTTTCAGAATACAAACTTGGAGAAATGAGTATTGGAACACTCAAAGCCAACGATGGTATTACAGATTTGTATTACAGAATAATCTTACCCCCTGATTTTGATAAAACAAAGAAATATCCTGCAATAGTTTATGTTTACGGAGGTCCTCATGCTCAGCTTGTTACAAATGACTGGCTCGGTGGTGCTTCGGGTTGGGATTATTATATGGCTCAGCAAGGATATATAATGTTTACGCTTGATAATCGTGGTTCGGCAAATCGAGGTGCAGAATTCGAAAATATTATTCACCGTAATCTTGGAGATATTGAGTGCCAGGATCAGTTAACTGGTATCGAATACTTGAAAAGTCTTGGTTATGTTGACATGGACAGAATTGGTGTACATGGATGGAGCTACGGTGGATTTATGACAACAACACTTATGGCCGATTATGCCGACATATTTAAAGTAGGTGTTGCCGGAGGTCCGGTAATCAACTGGGAACTGTATGAAATTATGTATGGCGAAAGATATATGGACATGCCACAGGAAAATCCTGAAGGTTATGAAAAGAGTAATTTGCTTAACAAAGTTGAAAAACTTACTGGTCGCCTGATGTTAATTCATGGCACTTCGGATCCGGTTGTAGTTTGGCAACATTCTCTTAATTTCGTGCAGAAATGTGTTGAAAACAAAGTTTTATTGGATTATTTCGTATATCCGGGGCATGAACACAATGTCCGTGGCTATGACAGAATTCATTTAATGCGAATTGTTACAAGATATTTTGAAGATCATTTATAGCTTCTAATTCGCTAAGCTATAATACTTTATACTGATTTTATTTTCCCAATTGTTGGTAATACTCTGCTAATTTCTGTGCGTAGGCTTTAGTTTGATTATCCAAATTATCGGAATCCCATCCACGGTATATAACTTTATCAGGATTAATATCATAAATAGCCCAACGATTGTTTTTTATAAATGCATATCCGTGATTAAATACATAAAAAGCATTCGTATTAGTTTTACCAAGAATGTCCTCGCTAAAAACAAAATCATCATAAGGAATGTTCAGCGAACCCAATAATGTCGCACTTATATCAGATTGGTCAGCTGTGCGACTAATTACCATAGGTTCGGAAGATATTGCTCCTCCTGTCCACAACATATATATGTGAAATTTGGGTAAATCCCAGACTTCAACATTTCCGTATCGTGTTCCATGATCCGAAACCAAAATAATCAATGAGTTTTCCCATTCATTTGAGTTTTTTAATTTATTTAAGAAATCATTCAGACATGAATCGGTATAATAATATGCATTTTTACATCTCTGTCCTTCTGTTTTTGTACCAAAAGGTCCCTCAAACGGGACATCATAAGGTTCGTGACTACTTATAGTAAATAACGCAAAAAAAGCAGTGTCTTTTTCATTAATAATGTCATGATAGAACAAATTTAACATACCCTCGTCATGATATCCCCATTTTGTCTCAGGAGATTTGATATCTAAATTATTTTTTGAGAATATGTTTTTAAATCCTGATTGTTTTAAATACGATTGCATATTTGCAAAATTGATATCACCACCATAATAAAATGAAGTCTTATAGCCATTTTCTTTAAGCTTTGAAACAAAAGAAGGCAAATGTCTTGAGTGTCCGGGGTTTTTCATGATTGAATAAGCCGGCATTGGAGGTAGAGAACTGAATAATGCTACTAAACCTTTTTCGCTTCTATCACCATTAGCATAGAAATTATCGAAAAGTATTCCTTGTTTTGACCATTCTAAAAGCTTTGGTGTAACACTTTTGGAAGAATCCTGTAAACTTATTGCATTTGCAGTAAAACTTTCAAGAATTACAAAAATAATTTTTTTCGGTTTTTTGTCAATTACTTTTATTACAGAGTCCTGTGACTGGCATGCCTCAGAATAAAATTTTTCGAGTTGTTCTTCATCAAAATATTCATACTTTGAATAATCAATATCCTCAGCAAAAAGTGCAGTCCCGCTGTTCCATACAACATTTATTGCAGAATGATTAAGGAACATATTATCTGAATAGTAAGCAGATCCGGCATTTAAAGGAATTATCCCCACTCCTCCTCTAATTGGGATTACCAGTAAACCTGCTATAAGCAAATAGAGTCCCGCCCAAAATTTTTCAGGTTTCAGAGTTTTGAATTTTCTTACAATAGTAAAATGATAAATCAGATACATCCCAATTGCAAGGTCAAGATAAAGAAATACCAGAAGTACCATTCTCCATCCATTTATAGAAGCATTTACTACCGCCGGCGTTTTCATATATTGTAAAGGAGTTGCATCCATCCTGTATCCCCAATGTTTATACAATTCTGCATCTCCAATAACTATAAGGCTACATATTGCAAGTAAAATTCCTGTATAAATACCCAAACTTATCTTCATTACTTTAGACGACTTAAAAAATGCACTCACAATAAAGAATGGTATTGAGAAAAACGCAATATATGAAACCATTGATATATCCAGGCGGAAACCATGACAAAAACTTGCTAATAATTGCCAAAAACCCGCTCCTGATGTTTCGCTGAGGTTGAATAATATAAAGTATATCCTGGCAACTTCGAAAAACAACAACCAGAAAAACATATAGTATAATAAAATCAGAAAACGCTTAAATTTCATATTATTTATTTATCAATGCAAAAATAAAGATTATTGTAAAATGGCGTATCATATATTTTTAAATGATTCCTCAAAATTAATTATTCCCAGGATACTAACAAATAAATTCAACAGATAGAAAAAACAACATTGAATACAAAATACTAAGCGATATTATAATTAGATTGGATGTTTAGTATTTCTAACAGATTACTCATTCATCCTGCGTTTTAATTTCATATTACGATATTTTTTGCAACAATAAGGAATTTTGGGAGCGAAGTATCTATCTAAATAATCTGCACAAAGCATATCTTGACAAAATATTTGTTTTTTTCAGACGATACACTAAAATAAAAATATTTGAAAATATTTTTCATAATATTTGCTATCTTAAACATTTTATGTATATTTGTATATTATATTAAACATTATGAGAAGAGAAAATATCAATATTTCATCAAAAGCGGAAGCAGCAATATTGCTTTTAGGCGAAAATATTCGTTTAGCGAGATTAAGACGAAAACTATCAGCAAATCAAGTTTCAGAGCGAGCGGGCATTTCAAGATCAAGTCTTTGGAAAATTGAAAAAGGTTCCTCAACCGTATCGATTGGAAATATAGCTCAGGTACTTTTTATTCTTGGATTAGAGAAAGAACTTGGCGAAGTTGCTCAAAATGACAATCTTGGAAGGAAACTTCAAGATTTGGAAATCTCTGTAAAGAAAAGAGCACCCAAACGTTTAAAAAGAGACGAAAATGAGTAATGATAATAAAATATTGGTTTATGCAGATTGGGACTGGCTTCCACAAACATACAAAATTGGGGATTTATATTCATCTATGCTGCGTGGCAAAGAAGTTTTTTCATTTGAATATGATAAAAACTGGCTTAAAAGTGGTTTTGCGACAAATATAGATCCTGATTTGTCAATGTATTCGGGAAGACAGTTTTTAAACGACACAAAACCAAATTTCGGTGTTTTTTCCGATTCTTCTCCCGACCGTTGGGGACGTATTTTAATGAAACGACGTGAATCAATAATTGCCCGGAAACAAAACAGAGCTATTCGCAATCTTTACGAGTCTGACTATTTGCTTGGTGTTTACGATGAGTATAGATTAGGTGGAATTCGGTTTAAAACAGATGGCAACTCAGAATATCTGAATGCAGACAGCGAACTTGCCATACCGCCATGGACATATCTGGCCAAGCTTGAGCAAGCTGTAAAAACCATTGAGGAAGATACTATTCCTAATGATGATGAAAAAATGAAATGGTTAAAAATGCTAATTGCTCCGGGCTCTTCAATCGGTGGCGCAAGACCAAAAGCAAATGTTAAAGATAAAAACAATAATCTCTGGATTGCAAAATTTCCATCAAAAGAAGATGATTCCGACATTGGAGCATGGGAGATTGTTGCTGCTGAAATTGCAAAAAAAGCCGGTGTAAATATGTGTAATTTTTCACATGGTCAATTTAATTCAAATAAAACGACATTTCTGGCAAAGCGTTTCGACCGCAATGAAACTGGTAAAAGAATTCATTTTGCATCAACATTGACTTTGTTGGGATATAATGATGGTACCCATGCTGCTGATGGAGCCGGTTATCCCGAAATCGCCGAATTTATAATGCGATTTGGTTGTGATGTTCAAAATGATTTAGAAGAACTTTACCGTAGAATATGCCTTTCCGTAGTGATCAGCAACACTGATGACCACCTAAGAAATCATGGTTTTATTCTTAAACCCGAAGGCTGGAAACTATCTCCTGCCTATGATATAAATCCAAACCCAAGTGGTTCAGGACTTAGTCTTAACATTTCCGAGACCGATAACTCACTGGATTTGGAGCTACTACGATCAGTGAATAAAAGTTATAGGTTATCATTAAAACGTGCCAATGAAATAATAGACAGTGTTGTTGATGCCGCCAGTCATTGGAGAAAAATTGCTTTTAAAATGAAAATCAATTCGCTATCAATTGATCATTATCAAAATGCTTTTAGGTTAACAGAAAAGTAATCATGAAATGTCAATGAGCAAAAAATTGCACACCATCCAAGATGATTAAAACAACATTGAATATAAAACACTGAACAACATTACATTTAGACCGGATGATGAGTATTTCTAACAGATTTCTCATTCATCCTGCGTCAGAGTTCGAATGTAAACATTGGCTGTGAGGGTACTTTTTTTAGATAATTCGTTAATTATTAGTGATTTAATAAATTTAAAAAGATTAAAAAAATCAAGTTGCCAACTTATTAATTTAATCTTTCAAAACATTTTCATAACTTTACAACCAAAATTATAGATTATGGACGAAATAAGAAAAAAAGCCGAATACTGGCTTGGCGAAATATTCGACATTGAAACCCGCAATCAGGTTAAAAATATGCTCGACAGCGACAAAGAACTGCTTACAGAGTCTTTTTACAAAGATTTGGAATTCGGTACGGGCGGCTTACGAGGTATCATGGGTGCTGGGACAAACCGGATGAACAAATATACTGTAGGAATGGCTACCCAGGGATTAAGCAATTATCTTATTTCCCAGTTTCCAAATCAACAAATAAAGTGTGCGATAGCTTATGATTGCAGGAACAATAGCGAGTATTTTGCAAAAATTACAGCGTCTGTATTTTCTGCGAATGGTATAAAAGTATTTCTATTCGACTCGTTAAGACCAACCCCGGAATTGTCGTTTACAATCCGGCATTTAGACTGTCAGTCAGGTGTTGTGATAACGGCTTCGCACAATCCCAAAGAATATAATGGTTATAAAGTGTATTGGCAGGATGGCGGTCAGATTATTTCTCCTCACGATAAAAACATTATTGAAGAAGTACGCAGGATTTCAGATGTTGCCAAAGTTAATTTTGATGATAATTTAACCAACGTTGAAATAATTGGAGAAGAAATTGACAAGGTTTACATTGATAAATTGAGTGAAATATGCCTGAATCCTGATGTTATAAAAAACACTAATTTGAAGATTGTCTTTACTCCTATTCATGGCTCGACAGTTAATGTATTACCAAAAGCTCTGAGAAAAATCGGTTTTAATGATATTCAAATCGTAAAAGAACAGGCAGTTGTTGACGGTAATTTTCCAACAGTAAAATCCCCAAATCCAGAAGAACCGGCAGCTCTCGAAATGGCTGTAAAGTTAGCCAAAGAAACAAATGCTGACATTGTAATGGGAACAGATCCTGATGGAGACAGACTGGGCATAGTTGTAAGGCAAAAGAACGGAGAATATTTACTTTTAAACGGAAATCAGACTGCTTCTATTTTAATTTACTATTTACTTGAGGAATGGAATAATAAAGGAAAGCTTAAAGGCAAAGAATATATTGTTAAAACCATTGTCACAACCGAACTTCTGATAAAAATTGCAGACCATTACAAAGTTAAGTATTACGATGTTTTAACAGGTTTTAAATATATTGCTGATATAATAGAAAAGAACTATGGCACATCCAAATTCATTGGAGGCGGTGAGGAAAGTTATGGATTTCTTGCTGGAGATTTTGTTCGCGACAAAGATGCTGTAATGTCATGTATGCTGATTGCAGAAGTTGCTGCCTGGACAAAAAATCAGGGAAAGAGTTTGGATGAATTGCTTCTTGACATTTATATCAAATTCGGATATTTTCTTGAAGGATTAAAATCACTGACAAAAACCGGAAAAAGCGGACTTGAAGAAATTCAGTCTATGATGGACAAATTCAGAGATCAAACTCCTGATTCTATTAACGGGTCAACAGTAGCATTGGTTCACGATTTTGAAAATGGAAAGACCACTGATAAAATAAGTGACTTGCGTTATGATATTGACTTGCCTAAATCAAATGTTTTACAGTTTGATTTGGTTGATGGTACAAAAATAACAGTAAGGCCATCAGGAACCGAACCTAAAATCAAGTTCTATGTTTCAGTACACGATAAGATATCAAATAAAGATGAATATCATGCTAAAACTGTTGAGCTTAAAGAAAAAATAAATAGAATAATAGCGGAATTAATAAAATCGTAAAAAATGAAATCATATAGAAAAATTCTGTGGTTTGACATTCCTCAAAGGCGTCAATATGTAAATATTACAAATTCAGTTAATGAATGTCTTATCGAAAGTGAAATTAAAGAAGGATTATGTCTTGTTAATGCTATGCATATTACGGCAAGTGTATTTATAAATGATGATGAACCAGGTTTGCATCAGGATTTTGAAGAATGGTTAGAAGGACTTGCTCCTGAAAAGCCTCATGACAGATATCATCACAACACTTTTGAAGATAACGGCGATGCACACCTTAAAAGGACTATCATGGGACGCGAAGTAGTAGTAGCAATTACAGAAGGCAAACTGGATTTTGGTCCATGGGAGCAAATATTTTATGGAGAATTTGATGGAAAACGAAGAAAAAAAGTGATGGTTAAAATAATAGGTAAATAAATAAATTTTAAGCAGGAAAGCATGAAAAAAATAATATTTATTGTAGCAATTTTAAGCGTAATATTATCTTGTTCCAACAACAAGAAGTCGGAAGAAATTAAAAAAGAAAATTCTGAATTAAGCAAACTTGAAATTCCTGAGGGGTACAATGAGTTAATAAAATCAGAGGGAGACCTTGATGGAGATGGGATTGATGAAAAAGTTATCGTATTCGATACAGACATAGAAGGAGATTATGGAACAGAACGTGAAATTTATATCTGTAAAAAAGAAAATGACGAATGGATGCTTTGGAAAACAATTAAAGGTCCGGTTTTATCTTCTGATGCGGGTGGCGTTTCAGGTGATCCTTTTAACGATTTGGTAATTGATAAGGACAGAATTTATATTTCTCACATGGGCGGGTCAATGGAAAAATGGTATTATAATCATTCATATAAATATATAGACTCCGAGTTCAGACTTGTTACGGCAGTTGTTGACTATGGTATAAGCTGTATTAAATGGGAAACATATCATTATGATCTTGAAGCCGGTAATCTTGCTTATGATCTTTCTCCTGACGAATGCGAAGATTATATAATTGAAGAATATTGCGTAGCAATTCATGAAGATTATGACATTCAGAAAAGTGATTTACCTTTAATGAATGGTTTTATCCCCGGAGATAATGAGCTTAAATTGCCTGACAGAAAAGAAGTACTATATTATTAATTGTCTTACAGAAAGAATGTGGCAATA
>Ga0116143_10003462_pt1 | contig 15894 bp, 14 predicted proteins | sample AD_UKC034_MetaG_FD_89745 | JGI IMG/M metagenome (GOLD analysis project Ga0116143, IMG submission 89745) | Active sludge microbial communities of municipal wastewater-treating anaerobic digesters from USA - AD_UKC034_MetaG | ecosystem: Engineered > Bioreactor > Anaerobic > Digestate | place: USA...
AGCCGGGGCCGATTACAGTCTGCAGGTAGCCCCGTACTACAATAAGCCCACGCAGAAAGGGTTATACGAGCATTTCCTGGCCATTGCTGAAGCAGTGGACATTCCTTTGATCATCTATAACATCCCCGGCAGAACCGGCAAAAACATCGAAACAAAAACAATCGTTCGGCTGACGGAGCACAAGAATATCATTGGGCTCAAGGAGGCTTCCGGCGATATCAATCAGATGATGGATGTTATCCAGCAATGCCCGCCGGATTTTGCCGTCTTCAGCGGCGACGACAACCTTACCTATCCTCTTATTACACTGGGAGGTGCTGGTGTTATTTCCGTCGCCAGCAACATCATTCCCCGACAGGTGTGTGAATTGGTCAATGCCGGTCTTGAGGGACAGTGGACTGATGCTCGAGAGCGGCATTATGATCTTCTACCGGTTTTTAAGGCCTTTTTTCTCGAAACAAATCCCATTCCGGTAAAAACCGCTCTGGCCATGAAAGGCATGATGAAAGAAGTATTCCGGTCACCCATGTGCAGCATGGAGCCGGATACCCGAGCTCGGCTGGAAGCAGTATTGCGAGAGAAGGCCATCATATAACATCCTTATCGGAGTAGCAGCGATGGAAAAAATAAAGGTCGGAGTCCTTGGTGCCACTGGAATGGTAGGACAGCGTTTTATCCAACTCCTGGAAAACCATCCTTGGTTTGACGTCACCGCACTGGCTGCTTCGGAACGTAGCGCCGGCGTATCATATGCAGAATCAATGGCGGGACGGTGGCGCATGGAGACTCCCATTCCCCGTGCTGTGGCCGGAATTCCGATTCAGGAATGCACACCGAATCTGGACTGCCGGTTGGTTTTTTCCGCAATGGACGCAAGCATCGCCGGCGAAGTTGAAGAAGACTTTGCCCGGGCCGGATATGTGGTGAGCAGCAACTCGAAGAATCACCGCATGGACGAGGACGTACCCTTGCTCATTCCCGAGGTGAATGGAGACCACCTCAGCATTGTGCCGCAGCAGAAAAAGCGGTGGAAGGGAAATGGATTCATCGTCACTAATCCAAACTGTTCGACGATCGGACTTGCCTTAGCTCTGGCGCCGATCCATCAGAAGTACACTGCCAAGAAAGTCATGGTTACGACCATGCAAGCCCTTAGCGGCGCCGGATATCCGGGAGTACCGTCGCTGGATGTCCTGGACAACGTACTGCCCTTCATTGGCGGCGAAGAAGCGAAAGTGGAAAGCGAACCGCAGAAGATTCTGGGAACTGTGAGCGGCAATCGTTTTGTGTATGCCGATTTTGTGGTCAGTGCTTCCTGTAACCGGGTACATGTTAAAGACGGACATTTGGAATGCGTCAGTGTTGCCCTGGCACAGAAGCCTTCGGTGGAAGAATTAAAACAGACACTGTCTGACTTCAATCCTCTGGCTGGTCTGCAGCTTCCTTTTTCTCCACCTCAGCCCATTGTGCTGAGAACCGAAGACAACCGTCCTCAACCCCGTTTCGACCGCGACGAAGGCAATGGCATGGCCTGCGTCGTTGGCCGCATCCGAGAGTGTCCGATTCTCGACTATAAGTTTGTCGTACTCAGCCACAACACCATCCGCGGAGCAGCCGGCGCTGCTATTCTCAATGCCGAATATATGGTAAAAAAGGGATTGCTGTAGGCAAGGAGAAATGGAGAATTGGTTAAATAGTTGATTGGATAATTGGTTGATTGGTTAAATGGAAAAATGGTGGAATGGTTTCTTGCTTAAAAACATTATTCCATTTTGCTAATTTCCCAATTCTCCATTTAACCAATTTGCCTTCCAACGAAGTGGGCATCACTTCGTTGCTCATAGGTTGCCGCCACGCGGCTTACTGGCGCTTTTTACGAGGTCATCTTCTTTGATGGACTCGTAAAAAGTATCCACACACGTGATTTTGTCATCCCCGCGAAGGCGGGGATCCAGTACTTTCAACACCATACAGGAATGCGGCAGTCCTGTTTTCTGAGAAATAGGACTTCCAACGAAGTGGGCATCACTTCGTTGCTCATAGGTTGCCGCCACGCGGCTTACTGGCGCTTTTGACGAATTATCCTGTCAACCAATTCCCCATCTTTCCATTCAACGAATAAGAAGGGTAGGCTCCTCGCTTTCCTCCATCTTGGTACCCACGGAATTCCCGCAGTAGACACAGAGGTAATCGTATTTATCGCCGTCCGGCAAAGCCAGCAGGAGCTTCTTTCTGACCGGAACTGCTTTTTGACAATGACCGCAGAAAAGCATCGATGCTTCGAACTGGTCAAATTGTCGATTAGGATTCTTTCTCGGCCTTTGCGGCGTCACTGCAGAGTGGACGTATTTTTCCATGCTCTGATTGCTTTTCATGGTACCATCCTTCCTGTTTCACCATACTACAAGAACGGATTTCTAATTATCTTCTAAGACAACCCCATTGAACTATTCTTTTCCACTGAAAACAGAACCTTTCTACCTCGCCGTTCCAACACGCATCAGCACAGCGCTCGAGGGCTCTTCTGGTGCAGTATACTGTATGCCTGTGATATTGTAAAGAATAAACGATAAACGTTCACCGTTGTCCGTTCACCGATAGAGCCATGAAATGGTGGTGATATAGGGGAATGGTCGAGTGGCAGTCTCTTTGCAAAATTGGAATAGTGGAATGATGGAATACTGGAAAATTGGGGGAATAGGAGAATTCGTTTGGTTTAGAAATTAGGATCTGAGATTTGCCTCCGCTACCCTCTCAGGCATCGAGAGAACATCCATTATTCCATTCACCAAGTATCCATTTTCCCAATTGTCGGTCGACAGTCAACGGTGAACGTCTTGCAGATACACGCAAAGATCTTTCCACGTTGATATACGCGGCACCGATGCATCAGGCGCTCCCGAACCGCGGGAAAGAATCCGTGGAGGTAGAGGCAGCTGGTGATCCATGACGTAAGTAGTCCAGAGGGGCCGTAGTCCAGCCTCTTGAGCCCCAAAGATATCCGGCTCCGGGTCATCCCCGACATACACAATGCATTCTCTTTCCGTATCCAGCGCTTCGACGAGTCGCTCGAATACCAGCGAATGGGGTTTTCGGTATCCGAGTTCTCCGGAAATCAGAATAACATCAAAGTAAGGCGCAAGACCGAGCGAGTCGATAATTCTGCGCGCAGCCGGACCATGAGTGAAATTGGATAGCAGGCCAAGTCGATACGTTTTTCGTAAGTGTTTCAGCATCTCAGTGGTGCCGGGTATAAGCCTGCAGTCATCGTAAAAGGGGACAAAGTAAGCTTCTACGGCTGCTGCAATTCTGACATCATCAGGAACAATGCTGAAGCCCATCTTCGCTAAAGCAGTGCTGATCCAGAAGCGATTATGAGTCTCCCGGCCATCGAGACGACACTGCTCCAGGTACAAGAGCGCTGCATCATTATGGGCGGTTTTGAAGGACTGTCCATCCACCTCGAATCCATTTTCTCGAAGACTTTGCGCGAGATTTACATGAGATCGGTCAAGGGTATCTGGATCCACCGTAATCAGGGTATTAAAGAGATCGAATCCGAATGCTTTGATGTGGTTATTCATAGTCCTTTTTTTTAGCGTTTCCGGCTGGAAAAAGCAAGCTGGGAGCAAAGAGCAGCGAAATCCCGCCGCAGGAGCATGGAGCATTTCAGGTTGATGAACTCGCAAAAAGTGGCTTTCCAGGCATCCTTGTCATGCCCTCGGAGGATAAAGAGCTGACGCGCAACCCGCGAAGCCTGTCCTTCAGTGGGTAATCACGCCAACGGCGTGACTGATGCGCAGCCCCTGAAGACGGGGAGCGGAAATCCAGGAGGAGGTTGGGTCGAGTGAAACGAAACCCAACATGAGTAGTGTACAGCTCTGTTGGTTTTCTCCACCTGCGGTGGTTCAAACCAACCCATCTGCCCGCTTTCTCATGCATAGTGACGAGTTGGACCACGAGCTTACGAGTCGACTTCAGTGCCCTGTGCAGGCTTTTACGAGGCCTCTTTCCATTTCAGGGAAATCTTGCGACCCGAGGCAGCACAATCCCGTAGGTAGAGGTTAATCAGAGTTTGGTAGGGAATGCCTGCACTTGCAGCAAGCTCTTTGAAGTACTTGATAGTCGCTTCATCCAGTCTAATCGTAACCTGCTTCTTGAGAAGGCTGGCGTACGGGTTCTTCTTGGCTTTTGAAAAGTCATATTCTTTTTTCATAGTTCACCACCTGCTCCAGTACTGTTTCTGTTCTGAGCGCGTTGCCTTACGGGCTGAGATGATTCTGATTACTCGTTCGTCCTTCCGATAGGTATGAGAGACAACCTATAGATGAAGGTTCGAACTCAAACCGAGAAGAACAAAGCGGCCTTCACCCTCAGAATGATCCGGGTCATCAAGCACTAAGCCGTGTTCGTCGGCAAACACAGTCTGCCCTTCCTCGAAGGCGACTCCATGCTTTTTCTTATTCAGAGTATTCTTCTTCTGATCCCATTCAAATCGAATCTCAAACATAACGACAGCGTAAATACAAATCAATCATAAGTCAATTCGGTTTCATGTACGATTTGCAAATCATCGGTGATAACTTGCACGCTTTTGGGGTCGAGCGATGAGGGGGTCAATTCTGTCAATCTGTCAATTCTGGGAATACTATACTTAATTATTAACAGGAACGTTACCTCAGAATAGCATGCGCGCCATGGCACGTACGGCACGAGCAGTTATTCCTGGCATCCCCCATCACGTGACCCAGCGCGGCAACCGGAGGATGGAGACCTTCTCCGCGGATGCTGATTATCGGGAGTATCTGTCAGGTGGTACATCCGAGGAGGAGTTCGAGACTATCCGGCGTCACGAAAGAACTGGTCGTCCACTGGAAACGAGGATTTTCTGGATCATTAGGAAACTCTCACGCTCGTATCCTGCGCAAGCAAAAACCCGGCCATAAAGGAAACTAAGTATGCTGTCCCCATGAATTAAATCAGCTCATGTATTATTTTTTATGGGTTGCAAAAAAGCACCTGACAACCATAATATGAGATCAGAGGCTTTTCAGTTGAACCAGGAAGAAGTTGAGAGCGGCTACGATTCAAGTCCCCCATGGGGCAGGAGGGTGAGACAATGAAATGGCAATGGTCAGACGGAAGCGGACACTACGGGGTGTGCGAAGTTGAAGATGAAGCGATAAATGAACTTTTTAAATTTCTTGATTTTGCCTATCGCGACGCTTGGGAATGGATTGACGATACAGGTGCAGTCTATTTTTACGCGACTGAAGAGGAAATGAAAGCCGATGAAGATAGAACCCACGCCCCACGAGTAACACGGATAGACAACAAGGACTAACGCTCATCGGTACCGATTGTACTACATACCTGAGGAGCGGGGCCATGAACCGGTCAACAGTTGTTAGACACCGACTGGGACATTTTATGCAGCCGATTTCCTCACGCGCATCTGTTCGCTACGTACCTGAGCCGGGGTTTTGTTGCCGTGGCGTTCAATGAACCATTCGCTATTATACAGCTCCTTGAATTCCAGCAGCGCCTGCCGCAGCTCTTCAATGGTGTCGAAGGAGCGCACCCACAGCAGGTTCTCTTTCGGAGCGTGGGTTGAGTGAAACGGAACCCAACATGACTAGACAGCTTTGTTGGGGTGCAGAATTCGTGAATAGTTTTGCATGCTAGCACAGCCCCTCGCCACTAGCTCAACCTTTCTCCCGAAATATATCGGCAAGGCGAAACCAGCATCGACAGCAATTTTTCTTTTGTTTATACAATAATCTTGATATATGGTCTGACTTCAGAGGGGAAATTCTTGGTGCTCGCAGCAACCGGGAGGCCGACGTTCTCGAGATACAAACAAGATAGGGTAAAAGCCAGCGGGGGGGGTTGAACCCTCGACCTACTGATTACGAATCAGTTGCTCTACCACTGAGCTACGCTGGCAAAAACGTTGATGGACTCGTAAGAATTCGTCTAAAAGAATGACAAAGTAATCCTTTGCCACGCGGAACCAGAACCTGCCCCGGCGTAGGCCGGGGTGCAAGTCCTGCTGCTTACGATGTCGAGCCCCTTTTCTAAAAATTGATTCAGGGGAATTTGAAACAGCATTCAAAAATCCACCCCGACCCTCCTTTGCAAAAGGAGGGAACAGACGTCTTTTTACGATGCCGTCAACGTTGATCATCAAATTTATTCAGAATAGAGCGCTTTGTCAAGCAAAAGCAGTCACTACGACCGACAATCCTCTGTATACTATTCGCTTGCATTGAACAGAATTTCCGGAGTCGGAGCTGTTCTGTTCAAGCGGTTAATAGAAGCTTTTGAGACCCCGGAGTGTGTTTTTCAGGCTTCAGAGTCCGAGCTGAAAAAGATATCCGGGATGCGGCCAGCCACCCTTGAAGCAATCACCGGCTTCCGAGAGGATGAATGGGCGTATCGGGAGCTGGATAGCCTGAGCCGGCTCAAAATACGCATCATTTCGCTGGCTGATCCGGACTACCCTGCTCTCTTAAAGACGATTTATGATCCTCCGCCCTTGCTTTATGTTCGGGGAGACATTATAGAGAAAGATCGAAATGCGATTGCCTTGGTAGGTTCCCGCAATGCATCGGCTTACGGCAAGGAAATGACCAGACGGCTCGCTCGTGGGCTCAGCCGTTACGGATTCACCGTTGTCAGCGGTCTTGCTCGCGGCATCGATACTGCGGCCCATCAGGGTGCGCTGGAAGCAGGAGGACGGACGTTGGCAGTGCTCGGATCGGGCATTGACCGGATCTACCCTTGGGAAAACCAACGCGTGGGAGAAGAAACCGTTCGGCACGGTGCGCTCCTCTCATGCTTTCCCCTTGGTGCTGCTCCGGATGCCTGCAATTTTCCGGCTCGGAATCGCATCATCAGCGGATTGTCGCTTGGCGTGGTCATCGTTGAAGCCTCCTTTCGCAGTGGTTCACTCATTACCGCTCGACTCGCTTTGGATCAGGGGCGAGAGGTTTTTGCAGTACCGGGCAATGTCGGTGCTCCCTCAAGTTCCGGAACCAATCGGCTGATACAAGAAGGAGCAAAGCTGGTCACCGATGTCGAGGACATTGTTGAAGAGTTCGTTCTCGCGGGCATAGAACCGGGCCTCGACAAGCAGGAGCTGAAAACCAGTGGGCCACAGCAGCCGCTGAACGAACAGGCAAAAATAGTACTTGACTTATTAGAGCTTATTCCGATTCATATAGATGATCTAATTCACCGCAGCGGACTGCCTAGCAGCGAGGTCGCAAGCCTGCTGCTCGACCTTGAGCTGAACGGACATGTAGTCCAGCTCTCGGGAAAGATGTTCAAGAAAGTATGTATGTAAACAGTGAGCCCAGGCCAGGGCGAACTCGTAAAAACAACCTGTATGCGGCAGAGCAGAAGATGTCCTTCTCGGAAAGGGTCTTCTGCTCATTGTCGGTAAAAAGAACTACAGAGGATTGATGGCTAAGTCACTCGTTATTGTTGAATCACCGGCAAAAGTTAAAACTATCAAAAAATTTCTTGGGAAAGATTATGAGGTTATGGCCTGCATGGGCCACGTTCGCGGATTGCCCAGCCGTTCCGGCTCGGTTGAGGTAAAAAATGACTTTGAACCTCGCTACGAAGTGCTTCCCAAGAGCTCCAAGCATTTGAAGCAGATAAAAAAAACGCTTCCTGCGTGCGACCGGATCTTCCTCGCTACTGACCTTGACCGTGAAGGTGAAGCAATCGCCTGGCATCTGATAGAAGCGCTGGATCTGAATAAAAAGAGCAAAAGAAACCAACTGGAAATCAAGCGGATCACATTTCATGAAATTACCAAACCAGCTCTTGATGAGGCATTGAAGCAGCCTCGGAGCATTTCCCAGCCGCTCGTTGATGCCCAGCAGGCCCGGGTAGTCATGGATTATCTCTATGGTTTCAGCCTGAGCCCTTTTCTGTGGAGGAAAGTGCGCTCCGGACTCTCTGCCGGCCGCGTACAGTCTCCTGCTCTGCGTATGATCTGCGAGCGCGAATTGGAGATTCAGGCGTTTAACGAGGAAGAATACTGGACCATCAACGCGGAGCTGTCATCCGAGAAAACTCCCCGACCCGAAACCACCTTCGAATCTTACCTTATCGAAATATCTGGCAAAAAACTGGAGAAGCTCGATATCAAGAATGAAGCGCAGGCACAGGAAATAGCCACCACGCTGAGGAAAGCCGCCTATCAGGTAAAAAGCATCGAGAAGAAGGAAAGGAAGACCAATCCTCCTCCACCCCTGATCACCAGCACGCTGCAACAGGAAGCAAGCACCAAGCTTGGATTCTCCGCCCGCAGGACCATGTCGGTTGCTCAGGAACTGTATGAAGGTGTAGAAATTTCGGGTGAGAGCGAAGGACTGATCACCTATATGCGTACTGACAGCTTCCATCTGGCAGATACAGCGGTAACAAGTATCCGCGATGCCATCGTCGAGCTGTTTGGACCTGATTATGTAAATAAGACGGTAAGACGCTTCAAGACTAAATCCAGGACAGCCCAGGAAGCGCATGAGGCGATTCGGCCTACTGAAATAACCCGAACTCCCGACTCGGTAAAAGCCTTTCTCTCACCAGACCAGTTCAAGCTGTACGATCTCATCTGGAAACGGGCCTTGGCTTGCCAGATGGCTCAGTCAGTGGAAGATCGGGTTTCTGTAGATATTCAGGCCGGTCCGGATCATGTCTTGCGGGCGGTTGGGACCACGGTTACTTTTCCAGGATTTCGAAGAGTGCTGATAGTAGAAAAAGATACTGCGGTAAAAGAAGAAACTCCGTTGCCTCCGCTTTCCCGACATCAGGAGCTGACTCTTGTCTCTCTTAATCCACAGCAGCACTTCACCAAGCCCCCTCCCCGGTACTCCGAAGCTTCTCTCGTGAAGGCATTGGAAGAGCATGGTATCGGCCGTCCATCCACGTACGCCACTATTATCGGCGTGCTCCAGGATCGAGACTATGTACGACTCGAGAATCGCCGCTTTATTCCTCAGGAAATCGGCATGGTCGTCTACAAGCTGTTGACTGATCACTTCAACCAATACGTGGACTATCAGTTTACCGCCAAAATCGAAGAGGATTTCGACGATATTGCCCGAGGCAGAGAGGCATGGAAGCCGGTAGTTCGAAAATTCTGGGAGCCGTTCAGCGACCTGCTGAAAACAAAGAATGCGGAGGTCAAAAAAGCTCAGGTAGTGAGCGAACCTACCGGAGAGCTTTGCCCCGAATGCGGCAAACCACTGGTGATCCGCCTTGGCCCCTACAGTCGATTCCTCGCATGTACCGGCTATCCGAAGTGTCGCTACACCAAGCCTCTGAACGGTTCAGACAGTCCGGAACCTGACGAGCAGCAGGTCAGTGAAGTATGTGAGCAATGCGGAAAACCGATGATAGTGAAGCGGGGCCGCTATGGGACATTTCTCGGCTGTTCCGGGTATCCGGAGTGCAAGAATACCAAACGATTAGGTGCGGCAGGAGCTGCTGAGGGAGCGCAGGCCAGCGGACAACAGTGCGAAAAATGCGGAGCGGAACTCGTGATACGCCGAAACCGCTTTGGCAAACTGTTTCTGGCCTGTCCTAATTATCCCAAATGCACTTTTGCCACTTCATTCAAGGAAAAAACAGCGACAGGATAGTATCCGGTTAAAGGTTCCGGGTTCAAAGTTCAAGGCTTGGACTGCATGATGTGGATGTGCCATGTGCACGAGGTAATCTGCAACCGGGTAATGGGATGTGCGATAAAGAATAAGTGCGAGCATATCTCACATCGTATACCTCATATCCCAGATCAGAACTCTTGAAATTCAAGTTCTGCTCCCGAGTCATCGCCATGAAGTATTATCTCACTCTAATTTTGCTCCTGGGATCGCTCCTTCAGAGCTGTGTGCTGATGCAGACTCGCACTCCCAAACTCACGGAGGAAGAAAAGCTGTATCAGCAGTTCATGACTGCTTTTCAAAGCCGTTCCTATGACAGCGCCATCACTGCCGGGAAGCAGTTCCTTGAACAGTATCCCAAGTCAGCACGCGAAGATGAGGTCATGATTAGACTTGGTGAAGCATTTCAGGGCCTGCTCGAGCAGAATTATCGCGAGGCTATCAACGAGGGCATGGATGAGACAGCAAGTCGGACCGCATTTCTCGAAAAATATGGGCACTACGGCTGCTGGCAGACACGAGATGGCTCCCTAGTCTATAACAACGAAATGTTCCAGCAGCTCCTCAAGGAAAAGCCGCTGAGCCCGTATGCTGATGAAGCCGCTTACAACCTAATCGCTTGGGAAAAAGACTACCATGGCGATCCCAGCCGCATTGAGGGCGAAATCAAGGCCCTGGAAAATGTGATCACGCTCTATCCAGGCACGTCACTGCGAGCGAAGATCCTCTATCAGATGGGATACCGCTTTCACCGCTTGTACGAGCTTTATCGATTCTCGTCAGATCCTGCGGTGCGTAATGAGGCTAAGGCGGAACAGAGTCGAAGCCGAGCAGAATATCTCTACAAGCTCTGCATCTCTACTCCCCAGGGCTCGCGGTATTCCAATAAGGCGTTCGAGAATTTGGAGATGTTGAAGCACGATAAACGCCTGAGTATGGACTAGAGCCGTTTCAGCCGCTGGAACTGTTTCAACCGTTCCAGTCCTGAGGGATAACAGTTAAAACGGCTGAAACCGTTGAAGCGGTTCCTACGATTTATATCCCGCGTTGATATGCACATACTGCGGAGAGAGGTCGGTTGTGAACACTACCGCTTGATGTCGACCTTGGTTCAGAACCAGGGTAATGGTGAGATGAGCTTTCTTGAGTTCCCGCTGTGCCTCTGCTTCCTGCTCACGGCTGAGAAGAGTCCCCTGCCGCACCAGGAAAATCCCGTTGAGTAAGAGATCCATGCGCTCAAAGGCTACAGGAAATACTGTCTTTCCTGCAGCCGCGACAATCCGGCCCCAGTTTAGTTCTTCGCCAAAGAATGCAGTCTTGACAAGCGGCGAATGAGCGATGCTGCGACCGATTGCTTCGGCTTCTGCTTGGGACCGCGCTTTTTGAACGGCAATCGTAATAACCTTTGTGACCCCTTCACCGTCTTTCAGAATGCTCTGCGCCAGTTCTTCCATAACCGAAAACAGCATATCCGTGAATCCCGCAGCATTCAGATCTTTTCGAGCAAGAGGCTGATTCCCGGCCATACCGTTTGCCAGCAGCAGCACCGTATCGTTGGTGCTGGTGTCTCCGTCGATCGTAATTCGATTGAATGACCGATCGGCGCCTTCTGTAAGAATCGACTGAATGGATTGCGGTTTGATCGACGCATCAGTCACCAGAAACACGAGCATCGTTGCCAGTGATGGATTAATCATACCGGCTCCTTTGGCCACGCCGGCAATGTTGACTCTTTTTCCCCCGATGATTCCGTGACGAGTCGCGATCTTTGGTACGGTATCGGTCGTCATGATCGCCTGTGCGAAGTCTTCAATGGTGCCTCCGTTGAGGCTGTTGCATAAAAAGGGCAGCCGGCCGGCAATGGTCTCAACGGGCAGCGGTTCTCCGATCACACCAGTGGAAGCCACAGCAGTGAGCTCTGCCGGAATCCCGAGCAGGCGGGCAGTCTCATCAGCCAGCGTCTGCGCATCGATCAAGCCTTGTGCCCCGGTACAGGCGTTAGCCTTGCCGCTGTTCACGAGCACTGCCTGACAGCACCGCTTCTGTAAGCGCTGCTGGGTCAGTACGAGCGGCGCGGCTTTCACCCAGTTTCGGGTAAAAACGCCGGAGCTGACTGCTGGAACCCGGGAAAATATCAATCCAAGATCTTTTCCCCCCTTCTTTTTGATGCCTGCTTCGATCCCGTTGAAGGAAAAACCACGTACGTTCATTCTCCTGTTTCCTCATCTTCTTGCGGCTGATACATGGCTCGTGTGATCTTGTGGATAATAAAAGAAAGCCTTCTCCGCTCCAGTGATGACATGGACTGGGGAATAACTTCAATAGATGCGAGGACAAAGCCGCCCGGTGTTGTTTGAATATATCTGTCAAGCTTCAATTGCTGCCCCAGCTGCTGATAGAGATCAGCCACGGAGGACTCTCCGATGTTGATGCTGCCTACTTTCCAGTACCCGTCTTCGCGGACGAGGGTGAGAAGATTCTCCACAAGGTTATCGTAATGCTCCTCTTTTAGATAACTTATCAGTGCCTTTTCCTTTTCTTTCGGTTTGAGCCCGATACTGATCGTAATGGTTTTTGCGCCCAGCAGAGGGGTCCAGAAGCGATGCTTTTGTGCTACAACCGTGTAGGAGCGCTGATCAAGCAGATTGTACTTCGCAAGAAGCGTTGCCTCCAGCTGAAAGCAGGTTGCATAAAACTGCTCCGGGTCTGAATACTTTGTTGCGCGCAGTTCCTTGGAGAGAAACTGATAGGTCTTTCCGTAATGCTGCTTTCGGATCTGGATAAAGAATTCAGCGGCAACATTGGTAATCCGATTGTTTTCTCCCAGTACGGAGAGATACGTGAACAGGGCCGCCATAATAATGGTTAGGGTCAAGGAGATGGCGAGTATCTTAATTGTACGTTTTTTCATGTGTGCCTGTTGTTATCCACTGATTCGCTGGTGTACAGTAAACCGTTTCATCCGTTTCAGGTGTTTCAACGGTTCAAGCAGTTGGAACGATTCAAACGGCTGAAACGGATCTATGCCTGCTGCCCGCAGCACTTCTTGTATTTCTTTCCGCTTCCGCACGGGCACGGATCATTGCGGCCTACCTTTTTGGCTGAACGCTTGATTGTCTTCTGCCGGGAATCAGCCTGATCTCCGTGACTCATGGTAAGTTGGACGGCCTCAGGCGGAGGAGCCGTCGTTATCCTGGCGGAGGACTGAGCCGGTGCGATACGCCACCGGAACAGGCGAGAAACTGTTTCTTCTTTGATGCGGCTGACCAAGTCCTGAAACAACTCGAAGGCTTCCTTCTGATACTCATGGAGTGGATTGCGCTGGGCATAACCTCGCAACCCAATTCCCTCGCGCAAATGATCGAGGCTGAGGAGGTGCTCTTTCCAGAGCAGATCTATTGCCTGCAGCGAACAGAACATCTCCAGGTTCCTAAAAAGCTCTTCGCCCATTTCCTGTCTGCGCTGTTCATAGATTTCGTTCGTCCGTTTCAGCAGTCGCTCGCGGAGTTGATCATATACAAGCTCCTGTTGCTCGTGCAAAGAGATCAACGGCCGGTACGCAAACAGTCGAAAGAAGCTTTCCTCCAGAGCCCGGTAGTCCCATTCCGCCGAAGGCAAATCCGGGTCGACATGCTGGCTTATGGTATCATCAACCAGTTCTTCGATCATTTCCAGAACATCTTGGTGAATATCTTCACCGCTCAGAATGCGATTCCGCTGGTTATAAATAACTTCCCGCTGCTTGTTCATGACATCGTCGTACTCAAGCAGATGCTTCCTGATTTCAAAGTTGTGCGCTTCCACCTTTCCCTGAGCATTCTCGATCGCCCGGGTGATCAGCGAGTGTTCGATCGGCTCCCCCTCCTGCATGCCCAGCTTTTCCATAATCGTGGAGATCCGCTCTGATCCGAAGATACGCAGCAGGTCATCTTCCAGGGAAAGAAAAAACCGGGACGATCCAGGATCACCCTGCCGGCCGCTCCGACCGCGCAGCTGACGATCGATGCGGCGTGACTCGTGGCGTTCGGTGCCGACGATGTGCAATCCTCCCTTTTGAGGAACACCGGGACCAAGCTTGATGTCGGTTCCTCGACCTGCCATGTTAGTGGCAATGGTCACGGCACCAGGTTGTCCGGCGTTAGCGACAATTTCGGCTTCTTCCCGATGCCGCTTGGCATTGAGGACTGAATGTTTGACCCGCTTGCCCAGCATGCGGCTGAGAGTTTCCGAGACTTCCACGGAGGTCGTGCCCACCAGCACCGGGCGCTGTTGCTCGTGCATGGCCAGTATTTCATTAATGACGGCGCGGTATTTTTCTCCTTTTGTGCGGTAAATCACATCGGGATGATCAGTACGTCTAACCGGCTCATTGGTGGGAATAACCAGGACATCGAGCTTGTAGATCTTCATGAACTCCGGAGCTTCGGTCTCCGCGGTTCCGGTCATGCCGGCCATCTTTTCGTACATCCGGAAATAGTTTTGCAGGGTAATCGTGGCGAATGTCTGCGTTTCACCCTCAATGGTCACCTGCTCCTTTGCTTCCAATGCCTGATGCAAACCGTCGCTGTAGCGGCGGCCGGGCAGAATACGGCCGGTAAACTCATCCACAATCAGCACCTTGCCATCACTCACGACATAGTCGACATCTTTTTCGAACAGCGAGTAGGCCTTGAGAAGCTGATGGACGTTCTGGATCTTCTCCCCTTTATCCATATACTCCTTCTCGAGCTGCTCACGCCGCTGCTGCCGATCACTCTCGGAAGAATCACCGTCTTCATCAATCGCGCTCAGATCGGGAATAATGAACATCTCCGGATCGCCGGGGGCAAGGGCGTGACGGCCGCGATCGGTCAGATCCACGACATTGTTTTTCTCCTCGATGGAAAAATACAGCTCTTCATCAAGCTCATGGAGCCGTTTGTCGCGAATGTAATCAAGTTCGACACGATCCACCAGCTTTTTAGCCTTGCCTTCCTTGAGAAGCTTGAGCAATCGTTTGTTCTTGGGAGAGCCTCGCTTTGCCTGAAGCAGCTTGATCCCAGCCTCATATTCCTTATCCTGATTGAGCAGGTCTTCTGCTTCCTTGATATAGTTATTCACCAGAATGGTCTGGCTGGTCATCAGTCTCCGCACCAGGGAGTCTAATTCTGCATAGCGGTTTGTCGTCTTTTCAACTGGTCCGGAGATGATCAACGGTGTACGTGCTTCGTCGATAAGAATACTATCCACCTCATCCACGATGGCGTAATAGTGATCTCCCTGAACCTGTCCTTCACGGCTGTGCGTCATGTTGTCCCGCAGGTAGTCGAAGCCGAATTCGGTATTCGTCCCGTAGGTTATATCTGCCTCATAGGCTTTCTTGCGGCTTGCCGGATCGATGTCATGGTGAATTACATCGACTGTTATTCCCAAAAATTCGTAGATCTTCCCCATCCAGTCACGGTCCCGCTTGGCCAGATAATCGTTCACCGTAACGATATGAACACCGCGGCCGGTGATCGCATTCAAATAAGCCGGGAGCGTCGAAACCAGCGTCTTGCCTTCACCAGTGGCCATTTCAGCAATTTTCCCCTGATGCAAGGCGATGCCGCCGATAATCTGAACATCATAGTGCCGCTCTCCCAGCGTCCGGCGAGCTGCTTCGCGCACGACCGCAAACGTCTCAGGCAACAGATCGTCAAGGGATTCTCCATTATGATGCCGCTCTTTGAATTCTAGGGTCCTAGCACGCAGTTCAGCGTCGCTAAGCTGCGTAATCGCTGGTTCGAGGCTGTTGATACGTTCCAGGTATGGATGAAGCCGCTTCAGATCCCGCTCGTTCTGACTGCCGAATATTTTTCGGGCAAGCATTTGTAGCACCGTGTTTATGCCTCCGTTAGGTGTTTTTTTACGCTGTAGACGATCAGGCAATCATTGCCTGAATGATCGTTTTAGAAGGATGTATAAGAATCACTGAGAGCCTTCCCTTTCAGCATCCTCCGTGGTACTGAAAGGATGACAAAAACATAAACAAAATATATTAGTCTTCTTTGCCATCAAAAGCAAGAAGGAGTCTGTTGAATTCCGGCACGGTACATCCACACAGGATCGAAAACAGACAACGGTTTTTCGGAAAAGACGCAGTATGGACCGCGCAGCGGGCCCAAATCCACCATCTAGTACGCGGTTGCCTTTGCAGGTCGGATGGTTGGCTACTGTCCCTAATCGCCAGCAA
>Ga0116143_10003467_pt1 | contig 15887 bp, 12 predicted proteins | sample AD_UKC034_MetaG_FD_89745 | JGI IMG/M metagenome (GOLD analysis project Ga0116143, IMG submission 89745) | Active sludge microbial communities of municipal wastewater-treating anaerobic digesters from USA - AD_UKC034_MetaG | ecosystem: Engineered > Bioreactor > Anaerobic > Digestate | place: USA...
GGATGTGGAATTTGAAGAGGTCAATAAAAATTAAGACCTAAAATAATTTCAATTCCGTTCAGGAAAAATAATATAAGAAAAGGCGTCATCATGACGCCTTTTTTTTTGAGTAAGAACCAATATAAGTGCTTCCAGAATAGTATGATGACTTATTAGATCAATATTGACCATTTGATAAAATAAGAAAAAACGATCAGCAGATCAATGGAAAGAGGAACATTTAGCCCATTCTTAATTTTGAATGCCTGAGGTGGTTTTGAAAAATCCAAATAGTCTATAATTCACAAACCCGTTGGATTTGATTTTCAGTATGATGGGTCCTGGTGGCTTGAAATCTTAATATAGCTTAAGGAATGTTTAATTATCAAACGATTACGAAACAAATCTCCTCTCCATGCAGTTTACCGTTCAAACAAAAATTACTGAACGATGAAATTATTTGCAACATTGAGTCTGGTAGCGCTCCTTTCTTTTAATGCTACCGCAGAAGTAACTCCGGCACCGGGTAAAGTTGATATTGCCAAGAGTAAAATTGTTTGGACGGGTAAAAAAGTAACCGGACAACACACTGGTAATATCATTTTGAAAAGTGGAAGTCTGGAATTCAATAAAAACGTACTCACAGGAGGCATGTTCGAAATGGATATGTCAACGATCACTTGTACAGATCTTACGGGAGAATACGCTGGTAAACTGATTGGTCATCTGAAAAGTGACGATTTCTTTAGTGTTGAGAAGTTTAGAACCGCAAGCTTCAAAATCACCAAGGTGATGCCAGGATCTAAGGCAAATACGTACAGAGTAGAGGGTAATATGACCATCAAAGGCATTACCGCTCCTGTTAGCTTTGAGGCAATGTTGGATGGTGCAAAGGCTTCTGCCAGGATCGTGATCGATCGCACCAAATACGATATCAAATACGGCTCCGGCAGCTTTTTTGATAACCTCGGAGACAAGGCCATTGACAACAACTTTGAGTTGGACGTAACGCTTGCATATTCTATCTAATATTGTAAGTCTAATATTTTCAGAATAAAGGGGGCGGGCCAATTGGCTCGCCTTTTTTATTGCTCAAACCTGACTGCAAGAATACATTATGGAGATAGGAGTCGGGTTTTGATTTCGAGATGGTTTAATTGATTTTAACTACCAGGGATTTGGCGTAAAGTTCACCTTGGTTGATTGAGAATACATAATTCCCCGCAGGCCAGTTTTCTGAAAGAACCCTTAAATAATATTTGGATTTAAGTGAATGAAGACTTCCGGAAGCCCATTTCCTGCCCATCAGATCGGTTACCTGCCAGGTAGCCATCTGATCGGGAATGAGATCAATTTCTGCCTGGAATTGTCTGCTGAAAGGATTGGGCAACAAGCGAACTTTTAAGTCTATCTCTGACGCTGTTTCATCCAGGTTGTCTGATATGATGACCTCTTCGGCTTCAAACATCACTTCACCCAGACCATAACAACCGGATGCTCCGAAATTTTCCAAAGCAGTCAAAAGGATATACTTTGCTTCGGGAATGGTCAGCGATTTCCAATCCATGCCTTCATACCGGTTGTGTCCGGGAGCAGGGTCCAGATCCAGGTCGCGGTCATGGTACCATCTGATGGAATCTCCTGAATAATGAATGGACAGTTTGGAAATGCCTCGGGCCAACAGGTCCGGATCGTTGTAGTTCCATATGCGGATACCTCGGATGCTGTATCTTTTACCAAGATCAAAGAGCAACCAGTGACCTGCTTTGAGATTTGGGTCAGGAGAAGCTTGAGGATTACAGGACATCCACCCGTCAAACCAATTTGTGGAGTGACGATCCGGAAAACACTGTGCGTTCAATGAGAGGAAAGTGGAAATCCCTAAAGCAATTGTGAAAATGATTTTTTTCATGTCTTGTAACTTCAAATATTCAGGAATCCGAGAGGTGGCTTTCCGGATCGGATGTCATAAAAATTACCAATATTGGGCAGTACATAGGGCAGGTCAAATGGCTTAACGCCCATCCACAGTGCGAGTTCGGCAAAATATAGGTCAACTGAGGTTTCGGGGATGATCACTCCTTCGTAGACATTGAGGTCTGAATTCAAATCTAGATCAGGGTATTGTCCGAAAATATTCCCTCCTTTCACATCTCCGCCCATAACAAACACATTTCCTCCCCAGGCATGATCTGTTCCATTTCCGTTCGAAGTGAGAGATCTTCCAAATTCAGAAATGCAGAATAGTGTAACTTGGGATCCCAGACCCAGTTCTTGGATGGCGGCATAAAATTCGCCGACTGCATCGGAAAGCTGACCCAGCATCTCAGTTTGGTTATTCAATACTTCGTCGTGGTGATCCCAGCCATAAAAATCGACATAGAAAATTTGCCTTTTAAATCCCAGTTTTTCGTGAACAGATATGGTCTTTGCGGCCATTTGCAGAGATTCTGAAAGGTAGTTATCGGAGAATGGGGTTTGGATTACAGGACCATGGTCGAGGGCATCTTTGAATTTCAGATGTCCGTCCCTGGCATTGCGGATGACATCCGTGTAGGTTTTTTCAAAGGCATCCGAATAGTTTTGAGCCAGAATGCTGTCAATGGCCTGTGACTTGGCGATATTGAACTGGTCGTACATATTGTCAGGCCTGTAATCCCTGATTCCAATGCTGCCTTGTCGGCGGTCGATGACATATTCGATCACCTCATTGCCTACTTCCAGGATATTGGAACCGGAGAGGGAGATGTTCATGGAGATTTTGTCCTCTGTGTTCATATCCCGGATCAGGTCAGCCATTCTGCCCCCCCAACCAATGTTGGATCTGTTTTGGGGGATACCGGTCTGCCAATGTTGAGCCTGGTCGGAATGAGAAAACAATCCCAAAGGCAGTGCCGTGCGATCATTATAAAAATCATCGCGCCTGGTAGGTTCCAACAGCGTGCCAATGTTGGAGACAAAACCCGCTTTGCCCTGATTGAAAAGATTTTGCAGGCCGCTCATCGATGGATGCAGGCCAAAGGTTCTACCGGGTGTATTGCGAACCTGAAGATTAAGCAATTCCTGCCTAGATAGCGCGAGGTTGGAACGGACCTTCTGATAGGTTTGATATTCATTCGGGCTGGTAGGTACCAACATATTAAAGGAATCATTTCCCCCGGATAGGTTGATACATACCAGGGCTTTGTAATCCTTATCCAACAAGCCTGCAGAGGCAGCCAGTGCATTTATTCCTTTTAGGTTGAGCAGTGAATTGTACAGGGTAGTATATCCTACGGCCGCACAGCTTATCTGACCTAAAAACTTCCTGCGTGAATATGAATTCATGGTGGTTTATTTGAAAATGGCGTAATCAGGTGACATCATGATCAGGTATAAGGCAAGTCGCGACCTGTCGTTTCGGAAATCTCCTCTTCTTAAAGTATTCATAGCGGTTTTAATATATTGTCTGTTCCGGTCAGAGAGCCGCCCATGGGTCAACAGGATGTCCAGCCGGTTGAGCAATGCCTCAGGGTCGCGTGCCAGCCGGTCCAATTCCTGTAAGGTCAGCACGGAAGATACGTCGTTGTTTTCCCAGGAGTAAAGCACATAATCATAGATCCAATTATTAACCTGGTTCAGAAATCCGATCCCCGTTCTTGCATTGTGAATCTGAAATTCCGGTCCAACCAGCTTCTGATCTGTCAAAGCCCCTTTGGGTTGATGGGAGGGTAGGAAAAAATTGAAGACAGTCAGAGCATGGAGGGGGTGTTGTCCGGCATTGTCCAGAAAATCGTAACCACTGTTCCAAAGTCTTCCATAATATTGTTCTACGCCTACCGCCTGGACAAAATGTGTATACCGCAATAAAGGTTCTCTAAGTTGGCCGTTGTCCGGATGTTCCAGCCACTCGCAGGTTCTGGCTTCATCGTCCATCAAGATTGCTTGTATGACGGACGCCAGATTGCCGCGCTCTCCTTTTTTGTTTTTTTCAAATACCGATGAAACCCTCGCTACATAGGCTGGACTGGGATTGGATTTAATGAGTCGCTGTATAAGTTGTTTGCAAATAAATGGCGCCGTATTCGGATGGTGAAAAAGGACATCAATCGCATCCTCAATATCTTTCATGCCGCTTTGTCCGGAAGGTATGATGTGGCCGCCCAGAATTTGCTTCGGTCCGGGTTCGTGCCATTGGTCAAACATCCTCATCGGCTTTGTCGGGATACCCAGATAAATATTTACACCAAATTGTGGCGTGTCAATCCATTGATTGGGCATGATCTCTGAAAAACTTAGCCCTGTAAATACTTTGGCAAGCTCTTGAATATCTCTCTGGGTGTAAGTAGGAATGTCTCTTCCCAGACTGTCCTTCTTTCGGGTTCCATCGGGATTCAGTTCATACAATCCAATGGTGAATAATTGCATGATTTCACGAGCGTAATTTTCATCGGGGCGTATGTTTTCCCGAGGGTTTGATTTTGGATTGTTGAGGTGGGATAAATAGATCCCCATAGCCGGGTGAAGGCTGACATCCATCAGAAGGTCTCTGAAGTTTCCAAATGCATTTCGGATCAGCACGTCGTAGTAACTGGTCATTCCTCTGGCATTGCCCCCGACATCGGAATTGGCAGAAACGACCAATATTTCACTAAGGGCAAGGGCGACTCTTTGTCTGAGCTTATCCCGGTTGGTCAGGTTCATTTGCCACCATGCATAATTGAAATGAAGGGAATAAAAATAAGAAGGTTCGTCTATCGAGTCACCGCCATTGACATAATACCAATCGACCACCTCATCAAGCACTTCGTCCAGTTGTTTGCTCAGATTGGAAGCGGGGAGATTGAACTGTTCCGTGATCCAGTTTTCAAACCCCATGGAAGCCGTTCTCTTTACCTCATCCATGTTGGCTCCCAGAGTGGCCTGATATAAGAATCTGCTGGCATTATATAAGTCGTAATTCAAACCGGAACCATCAAATACAGATTGGGCCAGAGCAGAGTCCTGCCAAAAATTTTGATTCCACTGATCACTGGCAGTAATCCGCACCTCTGGGTTTTTACCTGCTCCTAAAAATAAGGTTTGTGCTGGTAACGGGCGGCTGTTAATGAACAAAAGGAAGAAAAGAAGCAATTGGAAACACTTTAGATAATTCATAAGCATGGCGCTGATCGCCCAAATTTAATTGACTAATTGGAATAAAATGTATTGCGGCTGAATTTTCTGTAAAAAATAGGTGTTTACCCTGAGTTTTAATAGGAGTTTTATCATGGGAATCCCTGATCTTTTAGGATGAATCATCCTGCACAGGAGGAAAGGGAATGGCTAAAATGTCTTATCTATGTACTCTCAAATAAGTGAAATGCTATGATATCGATCATTTCCCCATCCAAGGATTTGAATTTTAATCTGCCAGGTCCGGCTATTGATGCTGAAATTCCCAGACTATGGGATAAATCCTGGCAAATAGCAGAGGCGCTGAAGAAAAAGAAGGTCAGAGATCTTCAAAAATTGATGGACATTTCTCCCAAGCTGGCAGAGGAAAATTTTAAAAGAAATCAGGAGATGCAAAAGGAAATGTCTCCGGACAGGTCATGTCCTGCTCTTTTTGCATTCGACGGAGATGTTTACAGGGGACTGGATGCCAGAAGTCTTGATCAGTCGGAGATCAGTTACTGCATCAAACATCTTAGAATTTTGTCGGGATTATATGGACTGCTCAGACCCCAAGACCTAATCCAGCCTTATCGGCTTGAAATGGGTACAGCTCTGAAGTTGGGACGGGCAAAGGATCTTTACGCGTTTTGGAAGAAGGAAATTACCGAATTGTTAATCAAGGATCTGTCTGATACCGGATCTGAATGCCTGGTCAATCTGGCTTCGCAGGAGTATGCAGCAGCAGTGGATTTTGGAAGATTGGGTGTGCCGGTTATAGAAGTTCATTTTCGCGAATTAAGAAACGGTAAACTTCAGTTTCTTTCATTCAATGCTAAAAAAGCCAGAGGGGCCATGGTGCGCTATATGGCAGAGATAAAGGCCCTGTCCGCTTCAGATTTGCATGGTTTTGACCGCGATTCCTATTCATTTGATGAAAGGAATTCAACTGAGCACTCTTTCATGTTTGTTCGTTAATTCATGTTTATGAAGAAGTACTTTGGCTTTTGTTTCAGCGTTTTTTTGTGTTTTTTCTGGGGTTTTATAATGAATCATTCCTGGAAGGTGGAAGGTAAGTATCTCCCCGCCATCGGGCCTTTTTTTGGTCTGTATGAAGGTTTTTGGAAAAATGTTTACATGGCTGGCAAGATGCCTACCGTGTCAGCTGAATCCTTTTCAACCCACGGTAAATTATATCTGGACGTACGCGAGGTCCCCCATATCGTCGCGGATGACCTGAAAAGGGCATATTTTATTCAAGGATATGTCCATGCCATGCACCGGTTATGGCAAATGGATTTTTCCACAAGAGCTGCTGAAGGAAGGGTGTCAGAAATTGTGGGCCCGCTTGCGTTGGATTTTGACAAGAACAAAAGGAGAAAAGGATTAGCCGAATCTGCAAGATTGAGTATTGAGACCTGGAAAAAATTTCCCGAAACCTTTAGTCTGGTGGAGGCTTACAGTGATGGAGTCAATCAATATATCCGCGAACTCGATCCTTCTGAATATCCGGTGGAATATAAAATCATGGGTTTTTCCCCCGAGCTTTGGTCTCCTTTCCGTTCTGCCTTGTTTCACAAATCCATGTCCGAAGTGCTGTGTGGTCGAGATAAGGACATTGAGTTGACCAATGCCCGTCTTTTCTTTGGTAAAGATTTTGATCTTCTTTTTCCTGAGGAGAATGATTTGATGGATCCAGTCATTCCTGCCCAAACGGAATGGGCTTTTAGTTCAGATTCCATCAGAGATCTCAGTCCAGGAAATTTCGGGTGGAAAGACACCGGTATTGGATATATCCCTTGGCAAAGAGAGCAAGGCGAATCCGGTCTGGGATCCAATAATTGGGCTGTAGCTGCTTCTAAATCAGCCTCAGGTAATCCCATTTTGTGCAATGACCCTCACCTGACTCTAACCCTGCCTTCCATTTGGTATGAGCAACAAATCATGACTCCGGATTTGAACGTTTATGGAGTGACTTTTCCCGGAATTCCCGGGGTCATCATTGGATTCAATGAATCCGTAGCCTGGGGTGTGACCAACGGGGGGTGGGACGTGATGGATTGGTACAAGATACAATGGCGGGACAGCAGTCAGACTGAGTATCTGCTGGATGGAAAATGGGAGAAAACTGAATTCAGGATCGAAACGCTCCAGGTGAGGGGATGCGAACCGGTCTTTGATACCATCCGGGTTACCCATTGGGGTCCAGTGGTGTACGATGATCCTATGCACTATAAATACGGACTCGCCATGCACTGGGTGATCAGGTATGGTTCACAGTTTTGTGAGTTGGATATGTTCCGTGAAATGAATAGCGCAAAGAATTTTCAGGACTACCGGAATGCAATCCGCAAGTTTCCCTATCCTGCACAAAACATAGCCTTTATTTCCAGAGAAGGGGATATAGCCCTAACGGTGCAAGGCGCCATGCCCATTAAGTCAAAAGGTCAAGGCAGATTTGTTTTGGATGGTGCGGAAAGTAAAAATGCCTGGAACGGTTTCCTCCCCTATGAATGGAATCCGTTTACGCATAATCCTGAAAGAGGATTTGTTTCTTCAGCAAACCAAAAATCAACAGACTCCAGTTTTCCTGTTTACTACAACGACGGGGATTTCAGAGAATACAGAGGAGCAATTTTGAACAGGTTCCTGCAATCAAGAAATGATTGGACGATACAGGATTTAAGGGATCTTCAATTTAATTCCTACAGTCTGAAAGCAGAAACGGCTCTTCCTCTCATGCTGGCATGTACGGATACACTGTCTGATAAAAAGAACCGACCCTTTTTAAACTCGCTCAGGGAATGGAATTTTCATTATGATTCTGCCGCAATACAACCAGTAGTTTTTGATCTCTGGTTTGATTATCTTCACAAGCTGGTTTGGGATGAAATCACCCTGGATACGACGCGTAAGGCCATTTCCGTGCCTTCTGACCAGACCACCATTCATCTGATGAAGAATTCTGCAAATTTGACTTATTACGACTTGGTTTCAACATCCCAAAAAGAAAATTTGGCTGATTTGATAAGCATCGCATACGACAGCATGGAGATTTTTTTGGGTAATGATGAACTGAAAAACTTAAATTGGGGCAGGTATAAATCTGCTTCCATTCCACATCTTGCAAAAATTCCCGGTTTTGGCTTAAGCAATCTATCCTCTTCTGGAACGAAAGATGTACTTAATGCTCACGCCCGCACTTTTGGTCCGTCCTGGCGAATGGCAGTAGAGCTGACCGAAGATGGGCCTGTTGCTTACGGAATTTATCCGGGAGGGCAAGACGGTCGGCCTGGAGCAAAGAATTACAAATCCATGATAACGTCCTGGAGGGAAGGCAAATATTATGAACTTCTCTATTTGAAAAATGGCAACGATCCCAGGATTCAACAACTAAAATCTTTTTGATACATGAAGTTTAATTCTAAAGTGCTTTTTTTTATCGCAATGGTTTTGGGTGCAGGGGTCAGTGCATTGTTTGCACCTTGGTGGGTGCTGATGCCTGTGTCTGCAATCCTGGGTTGGTTTTTTAAACTGAAATGGTGGAGTGCCGGAATCCTGGCCTTGGTCTCTGTGTTTCCGGTTTGGTATCTGATCGCTTGGGCTTATCAATATTCTTCCGGATCAGAGCTTGCCGTCATGATTGGTGATATGTTCATGGGGCTTGGCATAAATCAGCTGTTTATGCTGACAGCACTCATTGGGGGCATCTCTGCTGCCCTGGGGGCAATAGCTGGTTCAACCTTTGGTCACCTTTTTAAAACGGCCCGGTGAGAGTATTTAACTCATTTTGTTTTTTCATCTGCCTGTATTCATTGACAGGACAGAATGCCAATCCGTCTTTTATGGTGTACGACCGGGGACAGTCAGATGTACGTTTTTTTACAAATACCTATCTGGAAAAACCCGAGAGTGGTCCGGATTATTTATTTCATACACTATTTGCAGATGTCATGGCTGGTACATCAGGTCGGGTCAATGTTGGCTTGAGGATGAGATATCGTACCGTACTCAGAGGAGAAGGTTTGGGACCTGCTGATGCCTGGACCTTTCAAAATAAGGATTTGGATTCTGTGGGCAATTATAAGAGACACGGACTGGCAGGCGCTGAAATCTTGATACGCCATAATCTGCTTGGTTCGCTTAACTGCTTGAGTATGCAGCATTCACTGGGGGTTCCGGCGGGAAATCAGCTTCAACAACATCTGAATAAAGGATTTTTGGATTGGGATGGATTGACCTGGCACAGTCAGTTATTTCTGAATTATATAGCAGGCAAGTTTCAGTTATTTTCAGATCTGGGCATTCGCTTTGAAAATATTCATAGACGCATTCTGGATAAAAACAAACCTGCCTATTTTACTATAAGCTATCCTTGTTCGGTATTGCCTGGAATTCTGCCTAATCCCCGGCACTATTTTTATGCTCTGATCCAGCTCATTCCTGGACATTCTTTTCAACGCAATGGATCAGACCGATCATTGTCTCCAGATTTTAATTTTCAGCACCAATGGGGAATGGGCTATAAATTTTTCTTTGGCAAAAGATGGGAGTTGGAGGCAATTGGAAGTCTATTCAATCCGGATGCAGATAATCGGGCATATACACTCAATCTCGGAATCAGACATTATTGGGGCAGAGTGTTGTATTGATTTAGTTAAAGTCAATTGATAAATTTCCATTGGATGGTCACCCTCATCCCAAAATCGTAGATGGGGTAGCCGGGCAACCAGCTGGGTCGGCCATCGGTCCAGAATGAATCGATCTGGTCAAAGGACAGGACGAATTTGAACTCTTCAATTCTCAAAGAAATGTCAGCTCCTACCAGCGGAATGATTGCAGGTTTGCTCGTTTCGCCGCTTTTGAAATATTGTCCGGTCAAAGAGTGATAGGCCATATGGTTTCCGGGTTTCAAAAGCCTAAGGTTGGGTGCGATACCCAGTCTGCTGAACTTACCAAAGAAACGGGTTTCAATTCCCATATCGTGATAAGAATACCAGGCTGACCAACCTGCCGGATCTGGATTCAGGATGTGCACATTGAATTCATGGTGGCTGCGAAACCAACCCCATTGCAAAGTCTCGCTCCCGCGTAAATGCAGGTGTCTGACAGATGCACCCTGTTGATTAAAATTCCGGCTGGTGTCCATAAAGATGAATCCTCTGTAATCGTGAAAGGATAGAGTAAACACAGGCAGAAATCTTTTGCCGGGATTAAAGTTGACAATATGACTGATGACTTTTACATTCTCAAAATCAGTTTGCCAAATATTCCTTTGATTTGCATAGAAAGTTTGTTCTACCAGGGACGGAATTCTGGAATCAATGTTCATCTGGTAAGAAATTTCGCTTGCTTTTGTTGATTTCCAGGCAAGTTTTGCATGCAAATGACTGCCCGATCTTCCTTTTTGATCAATAAGCTGTCCCTGTAAACTCAGATGAAAGGGCTTTATATTTAAGTGGGAGTTAAATCCTGATTTGACAAAGGGAATGTTCACATAGATCCCACTATCGAATTGTACACGGTTAAAATCATACGCGGCATAGAGTTGGATTTTGAAATCCGGATGGCTGGTGAGATCCAAAGCAGCATGAGACCAAAGTCCCTGAATTCTGTGGTCGCGAGTGACCAAGGTGCTGTCTAGGCTGTAAAATCGGCCATATTGACTGAGGGATGATACAGGCTGCCTGTCTTCAAACCGCAGTGTCTGAAAATGATAATAACTACTCAGGCTCAGGATGGGAGCAAACCATCTGTTACTTTTTGCCAATCGCAACCAGCCAGAAAAACCGTATTGTCCGTTTTTTAATCGGGTGTTGGCTGAATTACTGATAACCGGTATGGTTTCGCGGATTCTGAAGCGGCTTTGAGTGAGAAAGGAATCTGAGACGATGCCGTGGTTGTGTTCCAGTTTATCAGTATTGCTTGCCAGACTAATTTCAAAACCACTTTTTCCGGAAGGAGAGATCCTGAATATTTTAGAGGCCAGGCTGCTTAGGAAGTTTCGGTTGTGTTGATAACTTCCTTTAAAATTAATCCGGTCGTAAAAAAAGTTAAAATGGAAATGGTTTCGGAAAGGAATGCTCAAAAATGTATTGACGGTTAGATTGTCTATCAATCCGGATTGTGATCTGCCTGGGAAATTACTTTGGGTGATGGTCACTTCGGACATGGCTTTATTGGAGCGATAGAGACCCAATTGGTCTGCATGCCGGTGAAAGAAAAGAGTCTGTGTGTAACCGTCCTGCAGGTGATTTCCTCCTGCCATTGCTTCCCTTAAGGTAGATCTGGGAGAGCCATAATTATTAGTCTGGATATATCCTTTCCAATCATGCGGACGGGTCATGTATTGAAAGGTATCTGTTGGCTGCCAGTTCAGTGGAATCAGAGTTTCACTGTAATCGAGCTGAAGTGGCTCCCGCTCCAGAGCCAGCTTGAGAGAATCTCGTTCTGATTTTAAAGTAGAGTCCCCGGGACTGGATTGCGCCAGGCCATGAAGGAAGCTTGAGATCAAAATAGCTGAGATCAGGAAAATCCTCACAGTCATTTTTTAATCCAGAATGTGGATTTGCCTGACCTTCCGGCTACCGTCTTCACTGTATATCCGGACGAAATACAAGCCCTGATGAAAGCTGCTTGCATCGATTTCAAGCACTTCACTCCTTACAGGATACTGGATGCTTTTCAATAACTGACCTTGCGCTTGAATGATTTCTACTTTTATAATACTTTTTATACTTCTGATCTGGATTAGATCTCTGACCGGATTGGGGCTGATGAGGAGGTCTGAATCAATTTGGGAAGTTGCATGGTCGGTTTGACTGATCTGGTCGCAAGATCGAACCGTATTGCAGGGCTGTTCGACTCCTTCAAATATGAACAATCCATCCTGCATGTCGGCTACGGCTATCCTGCCTGATGGAAAAAAGGGATACACACCCCATGCACCTTCATAACTTCCTTTATTCGCAATTTTGGATGTCGGGTAGTAATATTTTCTTTCCGGTGCATCGGGGTTTCGAATGTCATAAACCTGAACACCATCGTAATAGTAGGCCACATAGGCGTAGTCACAACTCACCAGGGGATTGTGCGGAATCTCGAGTTTGCTGCGATTGACTCCCAAGAGGCCGCTGATGCGAACATCGTCCCAATCAGAAAAATCAATGAGTTTCATAGGCGCCCCATGCGTTTCATCAGCCATCACATATTTACTGCCATCAGGAGTAAGCCAACCTGAATGGTTATATCCGGGAAACGGGTACTCAGTAGGTTTTAAAGTGTAAAGCGTTCTAGGTAGGGCAGGATCCCGGAAGTCGACAATGGCAAAACCATCGTTACCACAATTCAAGTAAGCGGTATCGTTACGTACAAATGCATCGTGCACATGACCTGCCGTAATGCCGCCAAAACGGTTGTAATGTCCAATGAATTGAGGTTTGACCGGATCGCTGATGTCATATAATCCTAGGGCAAAAAAACCGTTGGCCCCTCCTTCTGCACAAGTGTACAATCTGGCCTTTGGGATGTCGATGTAAATATTGTGAGAGCGGATAAAGTGCTCATTGGAATCATAAACGACCGTGACTTTTTGTGGGAGTTGGCTGAAATCGATGATTTGAAGGCTGCTCCTGGATCCTTCGTCACAGACTGCATACAGGTAGCACTGATAGTCGTCATAATCGCGATGGATCACCTGAGGTCCCGAAGTGCCCCCGGCTACTCGTGCCACTTCTATAGGTTTACCGGGATCGGTTATGTCGATAAAGTGGGTCCCGTAGGTGGATCCGATCACCGCATATTCCCTACCTTTATTCCAGATGCCCCAGACCTCGTTGAATGCATTGTTATAGGCAGAGGAGCCCACGATAGAGGAATCTCTCCAATGTCCCAGAAGCTTGAGCTGATCGGGTTGTCCCATCAATCTGATGGCGAGTATTAAAAAAACAAAAGTGTTGAAATTTCTCATTTTAGAGATTTAGCAAGGCCGGGCTCATGCCCATGGAAGAAAATCCACCGTCGTGGTATAGGTTTTGCATGGTGACCATCCTGGTGAGATCTGAAAACATCACTACGCAGTAATCAGCGCAGGAATCGGCGGATGCATTGCCGAGCGGACTCATTTTGTCGGCATAATCAAAAAATTCCTTGAATCCTTTTACGCCGGAGCCCGCGGTTGTCCAGGTTGGGGATTGCGAGATGGTATTTACCCTTACTTTTTTTGAAATACCGTAATGGTAACCAAAGCTGCGGGCAAAAGATTCCAGCAAAGCTTTGGATTCGGCCATTTCGCTGTAATCCGGAAAAATCCTCTGTGCCGCGATGTAGGTGAGTGCGAGGATGGATCCGCCATCCTGAATGGCATCCAACTTGTATGCCGACTGCATGAGTTTGTGAAAGGAAATGGCTGAAATGTCAAAAGTCTTTTGCATAAATTCATAGTTCAGATCGGTGTACGATTTTCCCTTTCTGACGTTTAGGCTCATGCCTATGGAGTGCAACATAAAATCGATCTTTCCACCAAGTTCTTCCATGGATTTCTGCAAAAGATTGTCAAGATCTTCAACAAGCGTGGCATCTGCAGGGATCACAGGAGCGTTGAGCCGAGTGCCCAATTCAAATATTTTTCCGAATCGCATGGCCACAGGAGCGTTGGTAAGCGTGATGCGAGCACCCTGTTCTACGCACTTTTCAGCTACGTGCCAGGCTATGGATTGCTCATCGAGGGCGCCAAAAATGATTCCTCTTTTGCCGGCTAAAAGTTGATTTGACATATCAGTATTTTTAAAAGTTTCACATTCAGTTTAACGAAATTAATTCTTTTGCATTATTCATGGCTGTTTCTGTGGGAGGATCTCCGCTCAGCATTTTGGCAATCTCCGAAATTCTCTCTTGCGGGTCCAGTGGGCGGAGACGAGTAAGGGTATGGTCACCTCTGGAATCCTTGTACACATAGAAGTGATGCTGTGCCCTGGAGGCTATCTGCGCCGAGTGGGTGATCGTGATGACCTGGTGGTGATCGGAGATCTCCTTTAATATTCTGCCCATCTGAAGAGCGATCTGGCCGGATACGCCACTGTCTATTTCATCGAAAATCAGAGTGGGCAGCAGGGTTCTGCTGGCTATGATCGATTTTATGACCAGATTCAATCTGGATATTTCACCTCCCGAAGCCTGATTCTTAATGGCTTTTAATTCAGAACCCTTGTTGGAAGAAAAGAGGAATTCTATTTTATCCATTCCATAAGGTCCCGGAATAGTATCGGGTTTTAACTCGACCTCAAATCTCGAATATTCCATGCCCAATTGCTTCAGAAGAGCAATGATCTCTTCTTGAAGCTGAGGGCTCATTTTTTTTCTGATGGCTGATATTTCAGATGCCTGAATTTTCAGTAGTTGATTCAATTTCTGCTCCTCCTCCTTTAGTTTTATAAGTTCCTCCCTGAATTGATCCATGGATCCGATCCTTCCGGCCAATTCATCCCGCATCTGGATCAAATCATCTATACCGGTAACTCGGTACTTTTTGAGCAGTTTGCTGAGCAGATCGTAACGCTCCTGCATGCTCTTTAATCTGTCCGGATCAAAATCCATTTTGTCTTTAAGTCTTTCCAGACCGCTGGCCATCACTTTAAATTCTTCACGTATATCCTGGATCTTTTCATAGGATTCATCCAGAAAGGGGTCAATTCTGATGTTGCGCAAAAGTTGTGCACAGTTAAGCAGTTGGTCCAGTATGCCCTTGTCCCCATCGATGAGATGTTGTATATTTTCCGTGTTTTGGAGGATAATTTCTGATTGGGATGCCAGATTGAGTTCTTCTTCGAGACTGCGGTATTCATTACCAGAGAGAGAGGCTTGTTCCAATTCCTGACACTGAAATCGGATAAAATCCTGTTCGGCTTCAGATTTGCTGATTTGGTCCTCCAGGTCCTGGATTTTTCTGGAGAGGGATTGTCTGGACCTGAATGTGTTTCTATATTCCTCCACCTTTGTGCGGTTTCCACAGTAATGGTCCAGAAATTCAAATTGTTTGGAATCGTCCAGCAGGTCCAGCTGGTCGAATTGTTGGTGAATACCGATCAGCAGGGGGGAGATTTGGTTCAGTGATTGCACCAGGGCTGGAGAATCATTGATAAAGGTTCTGGATTTTCCACTGGGAAGTATCTCTCTTCTGAGGATGACCTGGTCGGAAACGGGTTCTTCCAGGATTTTTTCAATTTCCTGAGCGAGGGGCCCCAATTTTTCAAAACTTACTTCGACAATGCATTTTTCTTCCGGATTGCGGAGTACTCTGCCATCTGCACGTGCACCCAAAACAAATTGGAGTGCTCCGATCATAATGGATTTTCCGGCACCTGTTTCGCCCGTTATAGCGATCAGTCCATCCGGCCACTCAATATCGAGCTGGTCAATGATCACGTAATTCCGGATGGACATTTTTTTAAGCATAAATATTTATTGGGGGCTTTTGCTGGATGGTGATTATTGATTGATGTTGATTCCTAAACTGGACGCCGTGTTAAGGTCTTGCAAAGCTTTTTCTTCCTGTCCCATTGCCCTCAGAGTTCTGCCTCTTTCCAGATAGGCCTGGCCCAATTTTGGATTGTGGCGGATAGCGGTACTAAAATATTCAATGGATTTGGGAAGGTCATTCAAAGCTCGGAGGCATCTGGCTCCTTCATACCAAAGATCGGCATTTCCGGGTTCCAATTTCAGATAACTTTCGATGTCGGCCAGCGCTTTTGCAAAGTCACCTTTTACGTTGTACAGGA
>Ga0116143_10003468_pt1 | contig 15880 bp, 8 predicted proteins | sample AD_UKC034_MetaG_FD_89745 | JGI IMG/M metagenome (GOLD analysis project Ga0116143, IMG submission 89745) | Active sludge microbial communities of municipal wastewater-treating anaerobic digesters from USA - AD_UKC034_MetaG | ecosystem: Engineered > Bioreactor > Anaerobic > Digestate | place: USA...
TCACCGACGCCGAGGTGGCCGACTTCCTGAAGGCCCAGGCGGCTCGCGTCGAGGCCGTCTACAAGGAGCGCGACGCGCTCTACAACAAGCCGAAGAAGGTCCAGCTCGCCCACGTGTTCTTCGAGGTCCCGCCGGATTCCACCGAGGCCGTGGTCAAGGATCAGCAGGAGCGCGCCGAGTTCACCCACGTGGACCTCGTCAAGGGGGCCGAGATCGCCGACCAGGCCAAGGAGTACTCGCAGGACGACGCCACCCGCGAGAAGGGCGGGGAGCTGCCGCTCATGGGCCGCGACGAGCTGACCGCCCGCTGGGGCGCGCCCCTGGCCGAGGCGGCCTTTGCCCTCGAGGAGGGCGCGCTGAGCGACGTGGTCCGGTCCGACAAGGGCTTCCACGTGGCCAGGGTGCTGAAGATCGTCGAGGCCGAGCTCACCCCGCTCGAGGCGGTCCAGACGGAGCTCGCTCGCGAGCTGCTCGCGGACGAGCGCGCGGCGGACCGGGCCAGGTCCGAGGCCGAGCGGTTGTACGCGGAGATGAAGGCCGGCAAGAGCCTCGAGGAGCTCCTGCCCGAGCCCGAGGAAGCCGCCTCCTCCGGTGAGGCGAAGACCCCTCCCCCGCTCCGGCCGCAGGCCCGCAAGACCGGCCTGGTGGCCCGCATGGCCGGCTACCTGCCCCAGCTCGGGCTGGACCGTGCGCTCTCGCGCGCCGCCTTCGCCCTGACCAAGGAGAACCCCTACCCGGACAAGGTCCACGAGGTGCACAGCCCCATGGGGCCCAAGGAGTACGTGGTCTTCCGGCTCGTCGAGCGGGCGGATCCCGACATGAGCCTGTTCTCCGAGGCCAAGGACGATCTGCGCCAGGAGATCCTGCGCGGCCGGCGCTCGGCTCAGCTGCGCACCTGGCTCGACGATCGCCGCAACCGGGCCCGCGTCGAGGTCAACGAGAGCCTGGTGGTGGACGTCACCCCGCAGTCGCTCCGCCCGCGCGGCTCCGGCCCCCTGCCCATCGACGACTACTGACCATCCAGGTCCTGTGCCGCTGGGTCCAAGGCGTTGACCTGGCGCGGATTCCGGCCTATCATCTCCTTGGAGGGGTTGCGACCTCCAGGAGGTTTGAGATGAAGCGATTGACGCTGGTGATGGGCGCCCTGCTGGCCACCGGTCTGCTCCTCGCGGCCTGCACCGGAAGCGGCGGGGAGTGCCGCTACGACACCGACTGTCCCCAGATCGGCTACGTGTGTGATAGCGCCAGCAACCGCTGCGTGGTGGACTCCCGGTTCGACCGCATGAAGGAGGGTCGCTGCACCAGCAACCTGGACTGCGACCCCGTCCTGACGCGCTGCGACCAGGTGCTCGGCCGCTGCGTGCCGTTCGACGACCCGAACGACACGAACATGAACGAGAACGCCGACCGGCCCCCCCCTGCGGGCTGCGAGCCCAAGATGCCCACCGCGGGCGCCTGCGCCACGAACGACGACTGCGAGTCCGTCCTGGCCGGCTTCGTGTGCGACACCAACACGGGCGAGTGCATCCCCGACTGCTCGGCCCCCGGCACCCTGAACCAGGGCCGCGACCGGGACAGCGACGGCTGGGGCGAGTGCTGCGACTGCCTCGACGAGAACACCGCCAACGGCCCCAAGGTGAACCCCGAACGCACCGAGGTCATCTACAACGGCCTGGACGACGACTGCAACCCGAACACCCCCGACGCCGACATCGACCGGGACGGGCACGACGCCGTGTTCATGGGCGGCGACGACTGCGACGATCGCAACGCCAACGTGAACCCCGAGGTCGAGGAGCGCTGCGACAACGTGGACAACAACTGCGACGGGCAGATCGACGAGCTGCCCGAGTGCCAGCAGACCAACGACCAGGTCAACCCCGAGGAGGCCCCGACCTGCCCTGACCTCGGCGGCTTCTACAACATCACCTCCTACTGCCTGCAGATCTCCAACGCGGCGAACGTGGAGTTCACCCAGTCGGGCTGCACCGTCACCTTCAGCATCGACGCCATCTACTGCACCGGGCGCATCGACTCGCAGATGAACTTCTACGTGGAGTGCGGCGGCCTGGGCTTCCCCTGCAGCGCCAAGGCCAGCCTGACCTCGGCCTTCACCATCGTGTGCTCCCCCCAGTGCTCCTTCATCCTCGAGCGCCAGCAGCAGGGCACCAACTGCACCTTCCAGCAGGATCCGGATTGCACCACCGCCGGCAAGCTGTGCGGCGTGGTGGTGGACGCCGACGCGCTGGCGACCCAGTGCATCCAGCCCATCCCCGGCAACCGCGCCCCGGGCTACTACTGCGACGAGAACAGCGGCATCCTGTGCACCAACTCGCTGTGCGTGGACCGCGCCTGCGGGGCCATCTGCGAGGACGACGTCCACTGCGCCGACTACCCCGGCACCTCCTGCGTGACCGTGCCCTACACGCTCAGCGGCGTGAACGGAAACATCAAGAGCTGCACCCCCGACTACGCCGGTGAGACGCTCTGCCGTCGCTCCCCCGACTGCTCGATGTCGCGGGTGTGCTCCTTCCGCCAGACCGACACCGACGTCTACCCCGTGTGCCGCGCGCCCAACCCGGGCGGGGGCCAGGCGGGCTCGCCCTGCACGACCAACAACGACTGCGAGAACGGACTGTGCGTGTGCGGCAGCGCCATGTGCACGGGCGGCGCCCAGGGCTCGTGCTCGGACATGTGCGTGACCAGCTCGGACTGCGTGCAGGGTACGGTGTGCGGCGCGGTCAGCGTCCCGGATCTGACCGGGACCAACCACACCGTGAACGCCTGCACGCGCGATCCGGACTCCTGCGGGCGCAACGCCGACTGCCCCGCGGGCCGCTCCTGCCAGGTGTTCCTCGGACCCGACTACCTCTCCCTGGTGACCGAGTGCCAGTACGGCTCCGGGCCGGGCTACGACAACACGGGCGCTGCCTGCGCCAACGCGACCAACTGCTTCTCGGTCTGGTGCGGCCCGTGGGGCTACTGCCTGGGGGTGTGCATCTCGGACGGCGACTGCCCGACCATGGACACGGCCACCTCCTGCGCCAGCGACGACACCTGCCAGCTCGGCTACCTGTGCGAGGGCGGCCTGTGCAAGCGTGAGTTCACCTGCTGGACCCAGGTGTTCTACCTGGGCGACGACCCCACGGGCCAGCCGGTGTACGACACCACCAACCTGTGCAAACCCGAGAAGCGCTCCTGCGTCGTGAACGCGGACTGCCGCGCCGGCGAGGCCTGCACGATGGACAACAACCGGACGGCCACCGCGGCGGTCTACCTGTGTGACGTCGGCGGCCCCGGCACGGGGCAGCTCGGGGCGAACTGCGAGGCCGGCGCCGAGCTTTGCTGGACCGGGCTGTGCCTGCTCGAGGGCGGCGGCGGCCCGGGCATGGAGTACTGCTCGCAGGCCTGCGCGACGGACGCGGACTGCGCGCCCACGGAGACCTACGCCTGCCAGGCGATCCGCGTGGACGTGCGACCGGGCTTCGTCTCCTACATCCCCGCCTGCGCCCGCCGCAACTAGCTGTCCCCGGTTGACACTCCCTCGCCCCGGCACGATAATCCGCCTCCAGCCCCCCGACGCGCGGCCCCCGGGCGACGCGGCACCGCGAGGTGGAAGCGATGAGCACGAGCGAGAACCAGGACTTCGAGCACCTGCCCCCGACCATCGAGCAGCCACCCGCGGATCTGCCCAGGTCCGACCTCATCATGGGCATCGACCTCGGCACGACGTTCTCCTGCGTGGCCATCGTCGAGGACGATTTCCCCAAGGTGATCCCCTCCCGCAAGGGCCTGCGCACCACGCCCTCCATCGTGGCGCTGGACGAGAAGAACCGGCTCCTGGTCGGGGAGGACGCCCGCAAGCAGCTGCTCATCAACCCCACCAACACCATCTACGGCGCCAAGCGCTTCATCGGCCGGCACTTCTACTCAGACGAGGTGAGCGCGCTGGCCCGGTACTTCTCCTACGAAATCGTGCCCATCGGCGAGATGGAGGTCGGGGCCAGGATCGGCGGCCAGGCCTACAGCCTGCAGCAGGTCTCGGCCATGGTGCTGAACGAGCTGCGGCGCAACGTCTGCGACTACCTCCGGAAGAACGTCTGGCAGGCGGTCATCAGCGTCCCGGCCTACTACTCCGAGAACCAGCGCGAGGCGGTGCGCCAGGCCGGCCGCATCGCGGGCATCGAGGTGGTGCGCATCATCAACGAGCCCACCGCCGCGGCCCTGGCCTACGGCATGAGCAAGGGCTTCGAGAAGCGCATCCTGGTGTACGACCTCGGCGGCGGCACCTTCGACGCCTCGGTCCTCGAGCTCTACGGGGACGTGTTCAAGGCCCTGGCCACCGGCGGCGACACGTTCCTGGGCGGCGTCGACTTCGACCAGCGCGTCGTCGACTACATCCTGTCCGAGTACGAGCGCACCCAGAACGAGATCCTGCAGTGCGACTCCGTCATCACCCAGCGCCTCAAGGACGCGGCCGAGCGGGCCAAGATCGAGCTGTCGGCCAAGACCGTGACCACCATCGATCTGCCGTACATCACCATCTCCAAGGGCAAGTTCAAGGACTTCCGCTGTGAGCTCAGCCGCGAGCAGCTCAACGACCTGACCGGCGAGTTCGTGGATCGCACCATCGAGGTGTGCATGGAGGTGCTGGACGCCACCGGGATGCAGCCGGACGCGGTGGACTCGGTCCTGCTCGTCGGAGGCCAGACACGCATGCCGCTGGTCGGGGACCTGGTCTCCAGGTTCTTCGGCAAGCAACCCACCAAGGGCGTGCACCCGGACGAGGTGGTCGCCTGCGGCGCGGCGCTGATGGGCCACTCGCTGGGCACGCAGCGGTCCGTGCGGCTGATCGACGTGCTGCCCATGAGCATCGGCGGGCGCCAGCCCGACGGCGCCTTCAAGGTGCTGTTCCCCTCGAACTCGACCCTGCCCGCCGAGCGTGAGATCGGCGTGGCGACCGTGCACCCGGGGCAGGAGGCCATCGAGGTGTTCCTGTACCAGGGCGAGTCGACCCGGGCCATCGACAACGAGTTCCTGGGGGCCTTCGTGATCACAGGCTTCCCCCGGGCGCCGGCCGGCCAGGTCCGCCTGGCGGTCACCCTGTCGCTCAACCAGGAGTCCATCCTGGACGTCTCCGCGCGCAGCCTGTCGAGCGGGCTGCCCATGCACGTGCAGATGGTGGCCCGCGCCCCGGTGAGCGCCGAGGACGCCGGCCTCGAGGCGCTCGGGGCGCCCCTGACCCCCGGAGAAGCGCCGCCGGCCCCGACAGCGACCGATGAGCAGGCCGCCCGCAAGCAGCGGCTGTTCTCGGGCCTGCGGGGCTTCATCCGCCGCATCAAGTCCTGACGGCCTGCGCGCCTCAGGTGGCTCGGCACACGCGATCCCGACCCTCGCCCTTGGCGCGGTAGCAGGCCGCGTCCGCCCGGGCCAGCAGGCCCGCGGGGGCGACCTCGCCGGGGCCCGCCAGGGCCAGCCCGAGGGAGGCCGTCAGCCGCACGCGGGCACCTCCCGGGACGGGGATCTCGAGCGCGGCCAGACCCAGGCGGAGCTTCTCGGCCGCCTCGCGGGCCTGCTCCAGAGCGCACTCCGGCAGCACCACCACGAACTCCTCGCCGCCCACGCGCGCGGCCAGGTCGGAGGAGCGCAGCGAGGCGGCGATCGCGTGTCCGACCGCCCGCAGGACGGCGTCCCCGGCGGCGTGGCCGTGCTCGTCGTTCAGCCGCTTGAAGTGATCGAGGTCGAGGACCAGCAGGGCCAGCCCGCGGCCATACCGGGCATGGCGCTCCAGCTCCCGGGCCAGCCGATCCTCCAGGCTCGGACGGTTGAGCAGCCCGGTGAGCGCGTCCCGGGTGGCGCGCAGGTAGAGCTGGCGCCACAGCCGACCCTCGTCCGGGGCGCTCCAGCGCACCGCCAGCCTGCAGTCGCCGAGCTGCAGCCGATCGCCATCCCGGAGCGCCGCGCGGGCCACGCGCTGCCCGTTCCACCAGAGCCCGTTCGTGCTGCCGAGATCCTCCGCCTCGAGCTGGCCGGGCCGGGCGATCAGCCGGGCGTGGCGCCGAGAGATGGCCGGATCCTCGAGCCGCAGGCTGACCCCGGGACCCCGCCCGAGGATGTGCTCGCCGCGCCCCAGCGCCAGCACCCGCCCGGCCTCGCCGCCCGAGAGCACGACCAGGCAGGGGAGCCTGCGGGTGGGGGGGTTGCGCTCGGCGAGCACCCGCGCGGTGCCCTCCTGGCTCGCGAGCGCCGCCCCGGCCATCAGACCGCGGCCCCCGCCCTGGCGCGGTGGTAGGCCTCCTCCAGCTTGCCCAGCAGCTCCGGGCTCGAGGCCAGCAGGTCCCGCACCGCGTCCCGGCCTTGGCCCAGTCGCTCGCCGCCGAAGGACAGCCACGAGCCGCTCTTGTCCACGACGCCGGACGTCACGGCCAGGTCGATCACCTCGCCCGGACGGGAGATGCCCACGCCGTAAAGGATGTCGAACTCGACCTCGCGGAACGGCGGGGCGAGCTTGTTCTTGACCACCTTGACCCGGGTGCGGTTGCCGACCAGCTCGTCGCCGCGCTTGAGCGCCCCGATCCGGCGGATGTCCAGGCGCACCGAGGCGTAGAACTTGAGCGCGTTGCCGCCGGTGGTGGTCTCCGGGTTGCCGAACACCACCCCGATCTTCTGCCGGATCTGGTTGATGAACAGCACGCAGGCCGCCTGCTTGGCCACCTGGGCCGTGAGCTTCCTGAGCGCCTGGCTCATCAGCCGCGCCTGCAGGCCCATGTGGCTGTCGCCCATCTCGCCCTCGAGCTCGGCCTTGGGGACCAGCGCCGCCACGGAGTCGACCACCACGAGGTCCACGCCGCCCGAGCGGACCAGGATGTCGGTCACCTCGAGGGCCTGCTCGCCGGTGTCGGGCTGGCTGACGAGCAGGTCAGCCACGTTCACCCCCAGCCTGCCGGCGTAGGCCACGTCGAGCGCGTGCTCCGCGTCGACGAAGGCGGCCACGCCGCCCGCCCGCTGCACCTCCGCGATCACGTGGAGCGCCAGGGTGGTCTTGCCCGAGGACTCCGGCCCGAACACCTCCACGACCCGGCCGCGGGGCAGGCCTCCCACCCCGAGGGCCAGGTCCAGGCCGAAGGAGCCGGTCGGGATGACCGCCACGGGCTCCAGCCCGGACTCCGCGTCCCCCAGGCGCATGATGGCGCCCTTGCCGAACTGCTTCTCGATCGTCGCCAGCGCCGCCGCCACCGCCTTGAGCCGGTCCTTCACCTCTCCCATCCCTCACCTCCCTTGTCGCCTCTACCCCGACCCCGCGCCGGGGTGCCGGCATGCCTTGCAAGCCGCGGGCCAGCGTGACGAGGACGTGGAATCAAGGAGTTGCATCGGATGAAGGGAAGGCGCGCGCCGTGGTCGTGTCCGAATCTCGGTCACCCATCCGGCACGGCCGAGAGCGCGATCCGGGCGCGTAGGGCCCGGGCGAGGTCCGGCCTCCCCTGCTGCTCCGCGAGCGCCAGCGCCTCGCGGGCCACCTGCAGCGCCCGCTCTCGCGCCCCCGCGCAGAGGAGCGCCAGCGAGAGCGTATCCAGCATCGCCGCGTCCTGGCGCGAGGTGAGCGCCACCGCCCGCTCGCCCAGCTCGACGGCCCGCGCGCAGTCCCCGGGCGCCGGCTGTCTCCCCTCTCCACCCGCGAGCAACCAGGCCAGATCGTTCAGCGTGGCGGGATCGGCCTGGCCCAGCTCCACCGCCTCCGCGAGGTGCGCCTCGGCCGCGGCCGTGTCCTTGCGCTGGAGCGCGAGCCGCCCGAGCTGGCTGTCCAGCCCGGCCAGGTTGGCCCGCGCCTCGAGGAAGTCGGGCTGCAGCACCAGGGCGCGCCGGTAGGCGGCCACGGCCTCCTGGGGCCGACCATGGGACTGGTGGTAGGCGCCGGCCCCCAGGTAGAGCTCGGCCTCGAAGGGCCCCTGCTCCTCGCAGAAGGGCCCGGGCGCCCAGCCCAGGGCCGCCACGCCCAGGAGGAGCGCCACGGGCGCCGCGAGCAGCCGCCAGCCGCGCCGCCGGGCGCGCTCGAGGAGCAGCAGGGCGCCGGCCGCGGCCGGCGTGGCCAGGACCGGAACCAGCACCACGCGGTAGCGATCGGCCACCAGCACCCACACCAGCGCCGCGGACCACAACCCGAGCAGCAGCCAGACGGGACCCGGGAAGCGGGGTCGGAAGAAGACCAGCCCGACCGCGGCCAGCGGCAGGAGCAGGCCGAAGGGGAAGCCGAAGCCGCCCACCTTCCAGGTGAGCGCCCCGAGCAGCGGGGCGAACCCGGCGGCGGTGTACACCTCGGTGTTCCGCGGCAGCTCCCTGCCGCTCACCAGGCGCAGCGCCTTGGCGCCCAGCCCGAAGGCGAAACCGAGCGGATCGGAGGCGGCGAAGTCCCAGGCCCGGTCCGCGAAGTGGGCCTGCTGGGCGAACGGGTCCTGGCCCGCGCCAGCCGCCTCCGCCTCGTGGACCAGCGCGTCCCAGCCCGCGCCGGGCCTCAGGGCGAGCCCTCGGCAGAGGTCGGGCTGGTTGCCGAGGTGCAGGTTCAGGCCGCCGGACAGGGGCAACAGGGCGGGCCGGCCGAGCGTCCGGGCAGAGTGCAGCGCGAGCGCGCCCAGCACCACCCCGAACGCGAGCGCGGCCAGCCCGACCGGCAGGAGCGCCGCCCGCCGCGGCCTGAGCCGCCAGCGCCGGTACGCCAGCCAGGCCAGACCGGCCAGACACACCGGCGCGAAGGTCGGCCGGGTGAGCCAGCACAGCCCCAGCAGCAGCCCGGCGCCCAGACCGCGGAGGCGCCCGCCGCGCTCCGCCACCCCGAGCAGCGCGAGCACCAGGGCCGGGGCCAGCATGGCGGCCCATCCCTCGGCCAGGAGCTCCCCCTCGAAGTACACCAGCGGTCCGTACAGCGCGACGCCCAGCCCGGCGACGGCGCCCCCCGCGACCCCGAGCAGCCGCCGCCCGAGCGACCAGGCGAGCAGCGCCGTGGCCGCCCCCACCAGCGCCTGCAGCAGCTTGGCCGCCAGCATGGAGCCACCGGTGAGCGCGTACACCCCGGCGAGCAGCAGCGGGTAGGCGGGCGGCTGCCAGTAGAGCTCGGCGCCCGGATCCACCCCTGCGACGAGCTGCCTGGCGAGCTGATCGTAGCGGGCCGAGTCGATGATCGGCGCCGCGAAGGTGGGGTTGGCCTGGGACTGCCACAGGATCACCAGGCGCACCGCGAGCGCCAAGCCCGCGATCGCCAGGCCGGCCAGCCAGGGCCGCGCCAGGATCCCGGGGGGGCCGGCGGATCGGGTCGGTGGGGCCATGCAGGCCCATCCTACACCACCCGGCCGGGCGCGGAGCTAGCCCTGGATCGGGCGATCGAGGGAGCGGTACTGGATGGCCTCCGCCAGGTGCTGGGGCTGGAGGTCGGCCGCGCCCTCGAGGTCGGCGGCCGTGCGCGCCACCTTGAGGATGCGGTCGAAGCCGCGCGCCGAGAAGCCCAGGCGACGCACGGCGGCCTCGAGCAGCGCCTGCTCGGCCGGCCCGAGCCGGCAGAAGCGCTGCACCTGGGCGGGGCTCAGCGAGGCGTTGCAGGCGGCCAGCGCGGCCGGGCCGAACCGCTCCCGCTGGCGGACGCGGGCGGCCTCCACGCGGGCGCGAACCGCGGCCGATCCCTCACAGCGCTCCCCGTGCACCAGCGCCTGGCAGGCCACCGCGGGGACCTCCACCTGGATGTCGATGCGGTCGAGGAGCGGGCCGGACAGCCGCTCGCGGTAGCGCTGGATGGCGCCCTGGGAGCAGGTGCAGGCGTGCCGAGGATCGCCGAGGTTCCCGCAGGGGCACGGGTTCATGGCCGCCACCAGCATGAAGTCCGCCGGGAAGGTGAGCGAGGTCTGGGCCCGGGCGATCGTCACCCGGTGATCCTCCAGCGGCTGCCTGAGCACCTCGAGCACGTGCTTGCGGAACTCCGGCAGCTCGTCTAGGAAGAGCACCCCGCGATGCGCGAGCGTCACCTCCCCAGGCCGCGGCTGGCTGCCTCCGCCCACCAGCCCCGCGTCCGAGACGGTGTGGTGCGGCGCGCGGAACGGCCGGGCGGCGAGCAGGCCGCCGCCGGGCCACGTCAGCCCGGCGATGGAGTGGATCTTGGTCACCTCGACCGCCTCCGCGAAGCCCATCGCGGGCAGGATGGTCGGCAGCCTCCGGGCGAGCATGGTCTTTCCCGAGCCGGGCGGGCCCACCATGAGCAGGTTGTGCCCCCCGGCGGCGGCGACCTCCATGGCGCGCTTGGCGTGGGCCTGGCCGCGCACGTGGCACAGGTCGAGCGAGGGGCCCTCCTGACCGGCGGGCGGCGGCGCAGGCGGCGCGCAGGCCTCCAGGGCAGAGGCGCCGGTCAGGTGATCCACGACCTCGCGGAAGTGCCGCACGGGGATCACCCGCAGGCCCTCGACCAGGGCGGCCTCCGGCGCGCACTCGGCCGGGCACACCACCTCCTCCAGGGAGAGCTGCCGGGCCAGCAGCGCCAGGGCCAGTGCGCCAGGGACCCGACGGACCTCGCCGGCCAACCCGAGCTCGCCGACCACCAGGGTGCGGGCCAGGCGCTCTTCGGGTACGCTCTCTGCGGCGGCCACCAGGCCGAGGGCGATGGGCAGGTCGAAGGCGGAGCCCGTCTTGCGCACGTCCGCAGGCGCCAGGTTCACCGTGATCCGCCGCTGGGGGAACTCCAGCCCGGAGTTCTTCAGGGCGGACTCCACCCGCACCCGGCTCTCCCGCACGGCGCCCTCCGCCAGGCCGACCGTGGCGAAGTTGGGCAACCCCCGGGCCATGTCCACTTCGACCTGGACCTGGAAGGCGTCCACCCCCAGGATCGCACCCGACAGCACCCGGGCTAGCATGCCTTCCCTCCCTCGCGGACCGGCTTGAGGTCCGCATGCTCCTAGCAATCCCGGGGCCAAAACAAGAACCATTCTATTTCAATGGGTTGAAAGCACTCAAGGAGTACGGCCCCGGATGCGTGCCCGATATTTTCAGGCAGCCTGACCGGAAATCGAACACCCAACTTTTCCCTTGGCAGGTCGCCTGGGACAGGTCATTAAGGATAGAGGAGGTGGGTTTCCCCACCCATTCGGAGGACGGGTCATGCTGCAGGCCGTGTCACACGGGCAGGCGGGAGGCGGTCCGGTGGAGGAGAAGAAGAAGTGGCGGGTGCTGGTGGTGGACGACAGCTTGACCACCGCCATGCTCATCCGCGGCGAGCTCTCGGCGCAGAACTTCGAGGTGCACACGGCCGCGGCCGTGGACGAGGCCACCCGGACCATCCTGAACAAGAAGACCCGCCCCGACCTGATCCTGCTCGACGTGATGATGCCCGACGTGGACGGCCAGAGCTACTGCCGTTTCCTCAAGGGCAACGAGATCTTCAAGGGCATCAAGGTCGTGCTGTGCTCCAGCATGGAGGAGGCCGAGCTCAAGGAGCTGGCCCGCGGCTGCGGCGCGGACGGCTACGTGCTCAAGACCAGGATCCTGGGCAAGTGGCTGGCCGAGGAGCTCAACGGCAGCCGGGCTACACCCGGCTTCGACCCCGCCTGAGATGCCGTTCGCCTGACAACCCGCGGCGGATGAGCAGGAGCCCGAGGGCCAGCAGCCCGAGCAGGACGCCGGAGCCAGCGCCCGTCGCGCAGCCCGCACCCGGCAGCGCCTCGGCGCCCTCGCCTGCCGCGTCATCTGCCCCGCCCAGGCGGAGGGCGCCTGGCGGGCTCGACCGGGCCAGCCCCGGGGCCGGGGGCCGAGATTCGGCCACGGGCAGGTCGGGCAGCGGATCGATGTCCACGACGACCACCGCGGGGCTCGCGTCCAGGGTGCGGTAGGCGCCCTGGGTCCGGGCGCGCACCTCGATCCGGTGCTCGCCCCGGAGGGCCAGGACCGGGCTCTTCACCACCAGCCGCGGCCCGGGCTGGAACACGCTCCAGCCCCCGCCGTCCAGGCGCCAGGAGTACTCCGCCGGGCTGCCCCGGTCGGCGCCGACCTCCAGCTCCACCTCCGGGTAGGCCGGCCCGCCCGGGGCGTGGATGGACAGGAGGCTCGCGGGCGGCGTGCGCAGCGCGGCCACCCGCGCGCGGGTCTCACGCGCAGGGGGCGGCGGGGCGGAGGCGAGCGACAGGTCGGCGTACAGCGCCAGGTGCTCGAAGCCCGCCGTGCCGTCGAGCTTGGGCAGCTCGCCGCGCACCGCCAGGATCTCGAGCAGGAAACCCTCGATCTCGGGGAGGTCGATGACCCCCAGGGACTCGGTCAGCATGGGCAGCGCGAGCCCCAGCAGGGTGGGCAGGAGCTGCTCGAGGGCGTCCGGTTCCTCGGCCAGCAGCTCGAAGTTCGAGGCCACCACCTCGCCGATCTCGATGGAGCTCGCGTCGAACACCGGCAGCACCCGGTTGTCCGGGAGGAAGTCCATGCCCAGGAGCAAGCGCAGATCCTGGGTGAGCGTCACCACCCGCGCCCAGCGATCGTCCAGGCGCACGTAGAAATCGAGGGCCACCGAGGGCAGCGCGATGGTCAGCAGGGGATCGTCGATGATCTTGTTCCCCTGGGCGTCCACGGTGAAGGTGCCCCGACCCACCACCAGGTCGGGCACGCCCTGCGGCCGAAGCGCGATGCGCACCGGGCTGTTCCGGTCGTGGGTGAGCGTGGTCAGCGAGCCCATGAGCAAGGAGAGCGTCCCCGCGGAGAGCATCTCCGTGGTGCCGGAGTCCAGGCTCAGGCACAGCGCGCCCGCCAGGTAGGCCTTGTACAGCGCGCGGTCGAGGAACACGTCCGAGATCCCCAGGCCGAGCATGAAGGGGTCCGCGCTGCCCGGGACCAGATCGTCCGCGCCGAACGGCAAGCGCGGCACCGGGCCGAGCGGCGGCGCCTGCGCGGGGTCGGGCGCGGGCACGCAGCGGTGCGCGGCGGCGTCGGCCGCGCCGATCATGCGGAGCTCGAGGCCGTCGGAGACCACCAGCGGGTCCACGGCCGCCTCGGCCTGCTGGCCCGCGGCCAGCAGGAGCTCGATGTCCGCCGACAGCCCCGGGGCCACCGAGGCGAGCAGCGCCCCCACGTCCAGCCGGCCCGCCAGGCCCAGCGGGTTGGTCCGGCACACCCCGCCGGCGTCCACGCAGTACGCGCCGTCGCAGGTCGCGCCGGCCGGGCAACCGCCGGTGTAGTAGCCGCAGGCCAGGCAGGTGGCCTGGGCCAGCATGCCGTCGAGCGCGCTGTCTAGCTGCCCGCTGATCTGCTCGTTCATCATCTGCGTGAGGAAGGGCTTGAGCGACTCGATGAGCGCCCCGAGCACGCCGAAGCAGTCCAGCGCGTAGTCCTCGTCGGCGATCGCCAGGGAGAGGCCGGCCAGATCGAAGCTCACCAGGCCGTCGCGCGGGTCGACCAGGAAGGTCAGGTCGGCGTCCACGGGCTTGCCCTGGATGCGGATGGGCACGTCGCACTCGACGTCGCCGGTGATCGTCAGGTCGCCGGTCAGGTCGGCGTGGGCCGTCAGGTGCAGCCGGTCCGGGGCCTGCCGGACCAGGGCGGCGTCGACGATCTCGGCCTCGAGCAGGCAGCCGCCCGCGCAGATGTCGACCGCGATGGTGAAGATCCAGGCGTCGATCTCCTGGTGCATGGGCGGGACGGGGAACGCGAGCCCCTCGGGCAGCAGCATCCCCAGCACGCCGGGCAGGTTCTGCTCGATGAAGGCGAAGGCGCGAGGCGTCAGGCGCGCCTGGACCGCGTCGAAGACCTGCTCCTCGGGGGCGATCGGCGCGCCGAGCGGCTGGAGGCAGTCGCACTGCGCGCCGCCGCAGGCCAGCGTGCCCAGCAGCAGGCCGGCCGCCACGAACGAGCGCCACACACGAACGCGAGGCTTGCGCATGTTCTCCTCCCGGCCCGTCCCGGCCGCCTACTGCAGATCCCCGCCGATGATGGTGTTGCCGCCCAGGCGCGTGACCTGCTGCGGGTCGAGCGCGATCACCGTGCCCGGCGGCAGCGAGGGCAACGCGGCGCTCAGGTCGATCTCCGGCAGCGGGATGGTGGCCAACGCGCCGCCGGCCAGGAGCTGCGACAGGGCGTCGACCAGCAGCACCTCGAGGCCGTCGCCGATGAGATCGATGAGCCCGATGAGCTCGTCCTGCGCGATCTCGAGCTGGGTCTCCACGCCGTCGATCTCCGAGATGGAGATGGCGATCTCGCCGTTCGCCGCGGTCACCTCCAGCCCCATGGTGGCCGTGGCCCACAGCACCAGGTCGACCGGCATGCCCGCGAACTGGAACGAGGCCCGCAGGCCGAGGTCGCCGATGAAGATGCGCAGCTGCCCGTCCGGCCAGCAGTCGGTGGCCGTGGGCGCCAGCATGGCCGAGAGCGTCATGCTCATGTCGGTGATGCCGTAGGCCTCGAAGTCGATGTCCCCGAGCAGCTCGGGCGGCACCGGGAACTCCATCAGCCCGCCGTTCCAGGCGGCGAAGAAGAGCGAGTTCAGGGTGTCGTCCGCGAGCGACAGCTCGAACGGGTAGGCGCCGGGCACGACCAGCGTCTGCACGCCCGTGCCGCAGCCCGCCCGGCCGGGCACCCCGAGGTTCTCGTAGGGCACGGAGCGCGCGGCGTAGCCCGCGGCCCGCAGGCCGATGGTCCCGCCGCCCGCGCGGAAGTCGGTGTAGGAGAAGTCGGTCACCAGGTTCACCTGGATGTCCCCGCTGCCGTCCAGCCGCGGCAGGCCGAAGGTCTCGTTGAAGGCCAGGGCCGAGAGCGCATCCTGGAGCATGGGCGCGAGCTGGCCGGTGAGCTGGCTGTTGAGCTCCGCCTCGAGATCGGCCACCAGGGAGTCGCGGATGAAGGTCTCCACGATGCTGAGCAGGAAGTTCGTCCAGCCGTTGTCCGCGCTCACGTCCAGGTCGTTGATGGAGGTGACCGGGTTCGCCACGCTGACCAGCAGGGTGTGGTCGGGGGCCACCGAAAGCAGCACGTCGGCGCTGATGGTGATGGAGGCGATGGTGATGTCGCCGCCGCCGTCGCCGCCGGCCAGCTCGCAGTACCACTCGGTGCAGTCGAAGTAGAGATCGCCGTGGATGTTGTTGAGCGCGGCGTCGATGCGCATACCGCCGTTGATGGCGGTCAGGTTGGCGGTGGCGGACGCGTAGGTCAGCCCGGTGACGTAGATGTCGAAGCCGGCCTGGCTGGCGATGGGGGTGGACGGATCGATGAACGAGCCGATGTCCAGATCGGCCAGCACGAGCTCGAAGATGGTGGCCAGATCGTCAGGCGGCAGGGCGTGGTCGCCGTCGTCCAGGACCTCCTGGGAGAGCCAGATGCCCATGCCCGGGTCCACCATGCCGCTCTGCGGGACCAGGAGATCGGCCTTCCTGAAGCGATCGGACCACAGGAAGGCCTGCACCCGCTTGCGGTAGGAGCCGAAGTCGTCCTCGGCCTCGTAGACGAGCGTGTTGCCGCCGGGCACCGCGGCCACCGGCTGGCTGAAGCTCCCGTCCGCGGCCACGGGCACGCTGACGCCGTTTATCCGGAAGGCGGTGATCGGCCCGGCGCCGCTCCACACCCGGCCGGTGGTGGTCACGGTCGGGCTCGCGATGGCGCCCTGGATGGTCGCGCCGCGGGGCGGGTAGGCCACGTCGATGTTCGGGAAGCAGCCGTGATCGGCGAGCAGATCGTTGCGGCAGCCGGAGTCGGGCTCGCACCGGTCCTCCGTGCAGGCATTGCCGTCGTCGCACGAGACCGGGGTGCCGGTGCAGGTGCCGGCCGCGTCCCCCTGGCAGGCGTCGTCGAGGGTGCACATGCTCTGGTCGTTGCAGGCCACCAGGATGCCGGTGCCGTCGTGCACGCAGCCCACGGCCGGGTCGCAGGAGTCCGCGGTGCA